>ERZ1026844.1444-NODE-1444-length-14529-cov-8.604256_pt1 | contig 14529 bp, 9 predicted proteins | sample MGYA00380152_ERZ1026844 | MGnify/ENA primary metagenome ERZ1026844 (study PRJEB33269, sample SAMEA4719788) | human gut metagenome | biome: human-associated habitat; feature: organic feature; material: feces | place: Cameroon | collected 2013-10 ... | reverse complement strand
TATTTGTTGAAAGCGCATCACTTCCCGTGCGACTGATAGTACACCGCGATCTTGGCATCCAGCGTACAGATATGCTTGTTCAGCCATGTTTTCAGCAGCTCGATCACCTCGCCGCAGAAGGCGTGCAGGTCCTTTTCGGCCTCCAGCCGGTTGGAAAAACCGTCCACCACGTCGCGCAGCGCCTGATGCTGCGCCGCATGATTCGCCAGCTCGGGATAATCGATGGAACGCATGAAAAATTCCTCGTCGTCAAAGTGAGTCACCGTGTAATCCACCAAAGCGGCGAACTGTTTTTCCACCTCTCCGCGCTCCGGCTCGCCTTTCAGGTAGAGGCGTATGAACTTGTTGATGCACTCGAACAACGCCTCATGCTGGGCGTCGAGGCTGGCGATGCCGATTTTCATCGGCACGGATGCCGCATTCTTATTTTCCATCGCAATTCTCCTCTCCCCGGAACGCCGTGTTTTTCCTTGCGAACCCGGCATGGCGGGGCTTTGTCCTCTTTTGTAACTCTATATGATTTACAATATAGCACAAACTTCTAAGAAAGCAATTCTTCCACAGTTCCGAACGCCGTACGAAGCCATCATTCAATATTCAACTTCACACAGGCGCGATATTGCTTCGCCGATTTCATTGCGCAGCTTTGTCAGCACATCGGGGTCCGGCAACAGCTTTTCCGAATTCCGTCCTCCGGCATTCGGGATCGGCGCGAACTGTTTCGCCCGTTCCAGAAGCGCCTTCGCCGGGGCGTCATTCTTTTCGTTCGCCAGTTTTTCCAACAGCAGGTAATAGGAGCCGTCTTCGATTCCGTCGCGCAGCGACTCCAGCCGGACCGTGCTGACCGGCCCCCTAAGCCCGATCGGTTTGCCGGGATAGAAGATGTATCCGTCGCCATTCGGATAGCGGATCCGCTGCGGTTTGCCGGGAACATCGCTCTGCGTATGCACCGCATGGATTCCCCACTTGAAGGGGTTGCGGGTCAGCCAGTCCGCGCCCCAGAATTCATAGCCCCGCGTGCCGTATTTCCACGCGAACAAGGGCAGCATGCGTTCAATCGCATTGTACGGAGTGTCAAGGCACATGTGCCCGTCGGTGGTGATCAGCAGTTGCGCGCCGGAATCGCGGAGCTTTTTCAGGTTTTCCTCGGAAATCTGCCCCTGAACTCCGATCCCCCATACGTCGAGCTTCCCCAGCCACGCCGGCACATATCCCCATGTGCTCGCGTAGATTTTCACTTCCGGTTCGGCCTCATGGAGCATGTCGCACAGCGCGATCATCTGCTCCTTGATTCCCGGAACCGAGGTGTGAGGTTCATCGGAGATATAGAGGATGAAGCGGTCCTGCCACCCCTTCCGCCGCAGATGCTCCATCATCAGCTTGAGCGCGGCCTGGCAGACCCGGCGGTATTCAGCGGTGAATCTGCCGCGGTCCACGTCCCGGTAGGGCCATTTTCCTTCATACGGCTGCACGCCGAGAAACGGTTTGGGCGGATGCCCCCAGCCGAAATGCTCCCGGAACAGCGGCAGGTAGGCCAGCGGGATGTTCCACTCCTCAAACCAGACGCGGGCCGCCTTGTCAAATTCAGTGAAGTCGGCTTTCACCTTGCCGTTTTCCAGCCGGAACCTCGGCTTGGCCGGAATTTCATCGAAGCTGATCCGCTTTCGGGCCAGAAACTCCGCCGCCTCCATCGGCGTATACTCTTTAAACTGTCTGCCCGTGCCGTGGCGGTCGTCGAAAATGGCGCTCATTTCCGGCCGGTCGGGCAGCGTGAAATTCCACACCTGAACACTGTACGGCAGTTCCCGGAGCACTTTCTCTCCGGCGCGCAGCGCAATCGTCCCCCGATACCGGCCCGGTTCGGCGTCCGCCGGAGCGTTCACGCGAATATAAATTCCCTGCGTATGCTGAGGTTCCAACGCGAATTCCGATTTCGGGATCACCGGATCCGGATACAGCTCGCCTCTGGAATTTCCGGGAACGCAGCGCCGGTACGCCGGAATTCCGGTGAACTGGAAGTAGCGGCTCGGCGCGTCGATTCCGACATAGCCGATCACGTTCACCTCCGGTGCGGGCAGAGCGCTCCCCGCCTCGTTTTTCGGTTCCGAAACAGTCAACGAGAGCTTCGGATACGGTTTATCCGAGCGTATTCCGAGCTGAAGCCCCTCCGACTCGTTGCGGGCCAATGCCACATTGAGGTTGGTGCCTTTGCCTTTCGGCGTGCTGTCCGGAAAAATCTTGACCACCGGATTCACCTGCCATACGGCAATCCCGTTCTCATGCGTCTCTGCGGCGGAATGCTGGAACTTCACCTGATTGACGCCGACGACTTCAGCGAGCATGATGCCGTCATAATGCCGTTTTCCCCGGCTCATCGTCAGATGCACCTCGATTACGGAGTTTTTGTTGCGGGCCGGAATCAACATCGCAAACGGCTGCCAGCCGGCACCTGAAACCGAAGTGAAGAAGTTGTTGAAGGAGCCGTCGGCGGCCTTTCCGTCAAATTCATGAGCCCAGATTCCGGCATTGCCATCCGGGCTGTTCACCCAGCCGGTCAGAATGTAATCGCGCCCGGTCGTCGCGGCGACCTTCTGGCGAAATCCGTACCAGTCGCCCTGGACATCCGCCGGGATGTCAACGGTTCCGGCTTTCCCGCCGAAGATTCCCCCCTGCCCGATGCGGGTGACGCGGGGGGCCTTCTTATTCTTTTCGCCTCCCGAAACCCAGCCGCCGGCCTGTTCAAAACTGGGATTCTCGAGCTGGTTCACCGGCGAATCCAGCAGCATCGCGTAACGGTTGCGGTCAACCTCGCCGGTACTGCCGGACTCCATATCGCTGAGGATCGAACTGGCCTGCTTCAACACGGTCTTTTCCACCAGATTTTTACGGTCCGCGGCCAGATAGAGGGTCAACTGCCACTCCGACCTCGCCGGCATCTCCGGCAGTTCCACAAGAATCGTACCGTTCAGCAGCAGAAACGGCAACTCCCTGCCGTGCAGGAACAGCCGGTATGCCGAGGCCGGGAAGTTCGAGCGGGTCAGGCGCGCGGCGGGAATCATGCACAGCTTTTTCGGAGCAGGTTCCCTGCCGGTATTGAATACGGAGCAGACCAGACGGTCCGGCCACTCCGAAGCGGGCAGTTCCCACTTTCGCGGCGCGGCCTGGGTCCGCCACTCGATTTTTTCCGGCTTGCCGATGACTGCGAACAAAGTTTCCGGGCTTTCCAGCTTCACTTCGACATCGTCGAACCAGGCGCGCCCGGCGTCGGCGTGCATCACGGTTCCCACGATCATCGAATCGGCGTCCTCCGGGATCACGCCGGAGAACTCGATCGGTTTCCAGTCAAAGGTGCCGTGATTGCCCCACCGGTTCACCGGTTTCAGGTGTTCTTTGCCTGCCGGGCCGATGTGCAGGAAATAACCGGCCCCGGCTCCGCCTCTGATGTTTTCGCCTTTCAGCCAGCCGCGCACCGTATATTTTGAACCGGGACGCACCGGAAGTGTCCGGTAATATTTGACCCAGTTGGGTTTCGCGCCCGGTTTCAGGGCGGTTTCCAGCGATTTTCCGCCGGAATGCGCCGCCTGAACGGAACGCGAATTGCAATGCAGTTCATCCGTCCCGTTTTCCCGCCAGCCGGGCGGCAGGCGGCCGCTGCCGTTTTCAAAGGAATCGGACAGGCCGGAGCCGGGCACGTTCCACTCGTCCGGCACCGCCCACGCGGCGGGATTGCCGGAGTAGACCCAGAGCCGGGTTTCGCCCTTCGCCCCGGCCGTGACCGGCACGATCAGTTCGGCCGTATCGCCGATGATTTCGCCGGCCGGTTCAAGCCGGTACAACAGTTCAAACCCGTCGGAATCGACGACGCGAAGCTCTTTGGCCGGCGTACCGCTCAAACCAAGTTCGCGTGCCGGGAGGCGGAAAGGCTCTCCCTCCACCGCACCGCCGGAGTTGCGGATCGTGACCTCCTGGCGCATCCGGTGCGGGACTCCGCTGTCGAGATAGAGCGGAAAGTGCCATTCCGCCGCATTCAATGAACACGCCGCCAACACGGCCAACAATGCTTTATACATGGATGTTCCTCGCTGTTCTGATTGTATTTTACCGTACGGAACGGTCAGTCGACCGACTGTTTTCCCCGGTTCCGATTGAAGGATTTTTTGATCGCCGTCCCGGTCGACCGCGCCTCCTGCCGGTCCACGCTTTTGACATGTCCGTCAACGAACAGCGCATTGCCGCGGTCGCCGTGGCGAAACATGAACCCGGAGTCGATATCGCTCATGAACTGCGACGGCGACCAGTAATAGGCGGACATGTCGTCGCGCATGTTGTAGGAGTCGCCGTAAAGAATCGTGTCGGCAGGATGGCGGAAGGAGTGGTACCGGTAGCTGAGGCTCCACGAACTGTACGCAAGAACGTTCCCGATATAGCTCTTCTTACCGCCCCCCTTGCCGGTATCCTTGTCGTTGTTGTAATCGTCGTCGTTGCGCAAATTGAGCATGCCGTTGAAGCCGCTGACCGGAGAGGTTCCCGAAGCGATGCCGGTCAGGGCTTTCCACGCATTCCGGTCCGACGGGCAGACCGCCGTTTTCCGGTCGACGTATCCCTTTGACCGGTTGGTCCTTGTGCCGTCGTAGATCAGGATGTACTGCGCCCACGATCCCCAGCCGCCGTCCGTCGAATCCATCATCAGGAAACCGCGATTGTCGTCGGTATAGTACATGAAGGCCATCCCCATTTGTTTGGAATTGCTCATGCACTGCGCGGTCCGGGCTTTTTCCCGCGCCTGATTCAGCGCGGGCAGCAGCATCGCCGCCAGAATGGCGATGATCGCAATCACCACCAGAAGCTCGATCAGAGTAAAGTTCCTGTTCTTCATAACATTCTCCATCCTGTTTTCGGAACCGGTGGCCGAAAGCCTCCCGATCCTTTTGTTTCCTGTTTCAAAGGGAATTCAAATTGAAAACTTTACAAATCTTCCGGTCACTTCTTCTTCGGCAGAATCAGTTCCGGTTTGATCAGAACATCCTGATAACTCGCCTCCGGGTTGCTCAGGCGCCACAGCAGGCCATCCACCGCGCGCGACGCGATTTCGGCAATATGCAGGTCCACCGCCGGCAGCGGCGGATGAAGCTCATTCAGAAGATAGGTGTTGTCGCAGGAGATCACTTCAAGCTCTTTGGGCCTGCGCTGCAAACCGGCAAAGTCCAGCGTGTGACATACCTTGTACGCCACCTGATCGTTGAAAGCGAAGATTCCGGCCCGGTTGCCGAAACGCTCCAGCGCCTCGCGCAACGCGGCGGGGAACGCCTGCGGATCGTCGAGGTCGTTGCTGTAAGAAAGCTGCGCGAACTCCACGCCGGCTTCCGCCAGCCGCCTGCGGACGCCTTCCAGCCGGGGATGGCTCTCCGGGCGGTAGGCCATGCGCGCCTCCCAGACCAGCACCGCCTTCTGAAAGCCCTGCCCGATCAGGTAGTTGGCCGCCAGCTTCCCTGCCAGCGTTTCATTGGGTTTGAAGCTGTCCCACGGGCCGATGTCGATCTCCTCGTGCATGATCGCCACCTGCGCGATCCCTTCCAGAATCGACGCGAACCACGGGCGGAAACAGTAGTGGTAAATCACCCCGGCAAAGCCTTCGATCAGCGCCGGATTGTCGTAAAGTTCTTCACAGGAGCAGGTCTCGAAAATCATCTTCTGCTCCGCAAGGCGCTTCATCACGCTGTTCATGATCTGCTGCGCCACCGGGTCGCCGACGTTGGCCGCCTCATACAGCACCATGATCTTGCCGGAGTTCCCGCCGCCGCTCCGGCGCCGCCGGTAGTTGCGCGCCTTGAAATCGGTCTTCGCCGCGATCGCCTGCACCTGGTCGCGCAGTTCCTGCGAAATCAGCGGCGAATTGCGCAGCGCCAGCGAAACCGACTGCGCGGTGATTCCGAGCATTTCGGCGATATCCGTCATATTTCTGGGTTTGTCTTTGGTCGCATTCATCCGTGAAATTCCTTTCGCTGCTTTTATTATACCTCAAAGCGGCCCGAATGTCAACAGTAAATTAAAATTAATTTTAAAATATTTGCAAATTAATTTTAAATTCTCCGCGAACCGGGCGCTTCGACGAAACTGCGACTTTTTGGATTCCGCCGTTTGTGAAACCCGGGAAAAAGGAGTATATTGGAAACGTGTACCAATCCTATAATTCCGGAGTGATTCATGACGCTCAAGAAACAACTCTATTCGCCGGAGGAGATGACCGCAGCGATTTCGATGATCGCGGCGGCGATCCGGCGGGATTTCGACACCGACGGTTCCGTGCCGTATGCGCTGGTCGGACTCTACAACCAGGGCGTGCCGCTGGCGGAACGCATCTGCGATGAAATCGAGCGGGCCACCGGGCGCCGTCCCGAACACGGCCGTCTCGACATCTCCATGTACCGCGACGACGTCGGGCTGCGCAGCGGCCTGCCGCTGATCCGCGAAACCGTGATCCCCTTCAACATCGACGGGCACAAGATCATCCTGGTCGACGACGTGCTCTCCTCGGGCCGGACCATCCGCGCCGCGCTGGACGCGATCACCGATTACGGGCGGCCGAACATGATCCGGCTGGCGGTGCTGGTCGACCGCGGCGATCCCGAATACCCGATCCGGGCGGACTACGTCGGCTTCAAGCTCGACCTCGACCCCGCCCACAAGGTCGCGGTGCAGTTCGACGAGGACGGCGACGAAGCCGGCATCTTCGAAGTGAACTGGCAACAGAAACCGTTAAACCGATAGTTATAGAAGGACACACCGCCCTATGGAGTGGACCAGAAAAGATTTGCTCAGTCTCTACGACCTGAGCGCCGAGGAGATCACCTTCCTCCTCGACACCGCCGAGGAGTTCAAGAAGGTTTCGGAGCGGAACGTGAAAAAAGTTCCCGCCCTGCGCGGCAAAACCGTCGTCAACCTCTTCGTCGAACCCAGCACCCGCACCCGGGTCTCCTTTGAACTCGCCGAACAGCGCCTCAGCGCCGACATCGTGAATATGCAGGCTTCGAGCAGCAGTCTGCTGAAGGGCGAAACCCTGCTCGACACCGTCCGCAACATCGAATCGCTGCAGGTCGACCTGATCGTGATGCGCCACAGCGCCCCCGGCGCGCAGGCCTTCATCGCCAAGCATTTGAAGTGCGGCGTGGTCAACGCCGGAGACGGCGCGCACAGCCATCCGACCCAGGCGCTGCTGGATATTTTCACAATGCGCGAGAAGAAGGGCGCCCTCAAGGACCTGAAGGTCACCATCGTCGGCGACATCCTGCACAGCCGCGTCGCCCGCAGCAACATGTGGGGGCTTCTGAAACTCGGCGCCAAAGTGACCCTTGCCGGTCCCTCCACGCTGGTGCCGCGCGAATTTGAAGCGGCAGGCGTGCGCGTCTGCCACAACCTCAAGGATGCGGTGCAGGACGCCGACGTGGTCAACCTGCTGCGCATCCAGCATGAGCGCCAGAGTGCGGGCTTCTTCCCGAGCACCGGCGAATACGCGAAGTTCTTCGGGCTCAACCGGCAGAACCTGCGCTGGATGAAGCCTGACGTGCTGGTGATGCATCCGGGGCCGATCAACCGCGATGTCGAACTGACCAGCGAAGTGGCGGACGGTCCGAATTCCGTGATTCTCGAACAGGTAACGAACGGGTTGGCGGTCCGCATGGCGGTCCTCTTCCTGGTAGCGGGGTGTGTGAAAAAATGAGCAGCTTTATTTTCAGGAATGCCCGGGTGATCGACCCGGTCCGTAAAATCGATTCCAGGGGCGATGTCGGCGTGATCGACGGCCGCATCGCGGAGGCCTCCGAAGTCCGGGGCGGCGAGGTGATCGACCTCGCCGGCAAAGTGCTGAGTCCGGGTTTCATCGACCTGCACGTGCATCTGCGCCAGCCCGGCAACAATATGGCCGAAACCATCGCCTCCGGCACCGCCGCGGCGGCTGCGGGCGGCTTCACCTCGGTGGTAGCGATGCCGAACACCAATCCCCCCGCCGACACCGCCGGGGCGATCGAATTCCTGCGCCAGACCGCCGCCAAGAAAGCGGTCGTGCGCGTGCTCCCCTGCGGCTGCATGACCAAAGGCTACGCAGGCGAGGAGATGGCCGGAATCGGTTCGCTGAAGGCCGCCGGAGTGGTCGCGCTCAGCGACGACGGCCGCTGCATTCAGGATCACGCGCTGATGCGCCATGTGGTTGAATACGCGAAGTCTTTCAACCTGCCGATCCTCGACCACTGCGAGGACAAGTGCCTCGCGGCGGGCGGCGTGATGCACGAAGGCAAGTGGTCGGTGCTGCTCGGCATGAACGGCATCTCCGGCGCTTCCGAGGAGCTGATGATCGCGCGCAACATCATTCTCGCGCGCCAGATCGGCTGGAAAATCCACATGCAGCACGTCAGCGTCAAGGAGAGTGTCGAACTGCTGCGCAACGCCCGCGCCAAAGGCATCCCGGTCACCGGCGAAGCGACGCCGCACCACCTGACGCTGACCGACGAGTGCATCAAGAAATACGACACCAATTACAAGATGAATCCGCCGCTGCGCTCCGAAGAGGACCGCCTGGCCCTGATCGCGGGCGTCGCCGACGGCACGATCACCGCGATCGCGACCGACCACGCGCCGCACACGATGACCGCCAAGATGGTGGAATTCGACTACGCGCCCTTCGGCATCATCGGTCTGGAAACCGCCCTGCCCGTCTCTTACGGAGAACTGGTCGCCAAAGGCGTGATTTCGCTGCCGAAGCTGGTGGAGCTTTTCACCGCCGGACCGGCCGATATCCTCGGCTTCGACGACTACAGCCTCGCGCCGGGAAATCCCGCCGACCTGACCGTGTTCGATCCGGAAGCGAAGTACACCGTGGACAAAGAACAGTTCAAGTCCAATTCGCGCAACACCCCCTTCGACGGCTGGGAAGTGCAGTGCAAAACCATGCTGACCATGGTCGGCGGCAAGATCGTGTACAACGAATTATGAAAACCGCAGCCGACATCCTGCCCGGAATCATCGAATTCCGCCACAACCTGCACCGGATTCCGGAGCTTGCGGGGCATGAAACGCTGACGCAGAAAGCGATCCGCGCCCGGCTTGAACCGCTGAATCTGGAAGTGCTCGCGCCCTTCCTCGGCACCGACACCGTCGCGCTGCTGCACGGGCGCGGCCCCGGCCGCAACGTGACGCTCCGCGCCGACATCGACGCGCTGAAAAACACGGAAAACAGCGGTGTGGAATACGCCTCCATCCATCCGGGCATGATGCACGCCTGCGGCCACGACGCCCACACCGCGATGGTGATGGGTGCCGCCGAGATCCTCGCCTCGCGGCGGGAGGAATTTTCCGGCAGCATCCGCTTCGTCTGGCAGCCGGGAGAGGAAAATCAGTCGATGGGCCGCGAGTTGATCGCCGCCGGGGCGCTGGAGAATCCGAAAGCCGACCTCGTGACTGCTCTGCACGGCATGCCCGGGTTGCCGGTCGGCATGCTCGGCTGCCGGACCGGTGCAATCATGGCTTCCTGTGCCCATTTCAAGGTCACGGTACACGGCAAAAGCGGCCACAGCAGCCGCCCGCACCAGGCGATCGATCCGGTGCTGGCGGCCAGTGCGATGGTCGTCGAACTCCAGAGCATCGTATCGCGCCGGATCAATCCGCAGCACGCCGCCGTGCTCAGCGTCTGCCGGATCGCCGGCGGCGACATCGCCAATGTGATCCCGGACGAAGTGGTGCTCGAAGGAACCGCCCGCTCCCTTGATCCGCACGATGACGCGATTCTCGAAACCGGTTTCCGTGAAATCGTCGAATCCGTCGCCCGCGCCCACGGCGTGACCGTCGACATCGACTATCACCTCGGCTATCCGGTCACCCTGAACCGGCCCGAAGCCACCGAGCTGGCCCGGCAGGTGATCCGCCGGACTTTCGGAGAAGCCGGATATACCGAGCTTCCCGAATCCTCGATGGCGGCGGAGGATTTCGCCTACTATTTGCAGAGATATCCGGGAGTTTACGTGAAACTCGGAACCGGGGAAAATTGTCCGGCGCTGCATAACTCGAAGTTCGACTTCCCGGATGAGGCGCTGAAAGTCGGCATCGAATATCTGGTGGAATTCGCCCTCGCCGCCCTTCGCTGAGCAAGCAAAGCGGCGGGCGGCAAGATGCCGCTGCCGGATGCGCGCTCTACGCCCTTCGGGGTCGCGCGGGCGACTGGCACAGGCAAGGCACCGATCGGTTTCCACAATATTTTTGCGGCACATAACAAGCGTGGTCAGCGCCGAGAACGAATGTGAGGAAATTATTTTGCAATTGCAAAATAACAAGGAACGATAGTGACGAAGCCGAACGTAATGAACGAAGCCCCCCTTACGGTTGGAAGGCGCCTGGCCATGGCGACCAGTTCGGACTTTGCGATGAATGGTTTCTAATCCACTACGGTTGGAGGGGAACACGACCGAGCCGTTGCGGAATGCTGTATATTTCCAGTGTTTCTAATCCACTACGGTTGGAGGGGAACATCAATTGATATGATTTTCGTCAACCGTCTGCGCTGATGTTTCTAATCCACTACGGTTGGAGGGGAACTGGAGAACTCGACGCAGCTCCGGCAGAGTACCACGCGTTTCTAATCCACTACGGTTGGAGGGGAACAAGCTGAAATATGCAGTGTGCATTCTGCTTCTCATAGTTTCTAATCCACTACGGTTGGAGGGGAACATGCGAAAATCAATTGCCGGTTCATGTTGCCTCAATAGTTTCTAATCCACTACGGTTGGAGGGGAACCCACGCTGCATATCCCGGCAAGCGTCACCGCCATTTAGTTTCTAATCCACTACGGTTGGAGGGGAACGAGGTGATCGATCGCCATTGGTGGCTGTCGTGGATGTTTCTAATCCACTACGGTTGGAGGGGAACTTGATATAGTCGAAATTGCTCCAGAATGTTTCCAGCATGTTTCTAATCCACTACAGTTGGAGGGGAACGCATTAATCAGCGGTATATCAGAAAGCCAAATATCAGTTTCTAATCCACTACGGTTGGAGGGGAACGGTGGAGGCACTGGCGGTGATGGTGGCGGTACTGGGTTTCTAATCCACTACGGTTGGAGGGGCCCCCCCTATATTTAAAATCCCCCTCCCCCGGATTGCTCGTTTCTAATCCACTACGGTTGGAGGGGAACCAACAAAACGACGCTGGACAAGTTCGGCGAAACCAAGTTTCTAATCCACTACGGTTGGAGGGGAACTCCATCCCACGTCTGAACAGCCGGAAGCGGACCGTCTAGTTTCTAATCCACTACGGTTGGAGGGGAACCCACACATTCGAGTTTCTTGGTCGCGTCCGAATCGTTGTTTCTAATCCACTACGGTTGGAGGGGAACACGCCGTAAATCGACGTAGAGCAGGGAATGTAAACGGTTTCTAATCCACTACGGTTGGCGGGGAACCTATTTAACGCTTAAAATCCATCTAACCCGGCCATATGTTTCTAATCCACTACGGTTGGAGGGGAACCGCGCAGAGCTACTACTTCGATGCGCTGTCCGACCTGTTTCTAATCCACTACGGTTGGAGGGGAACTCTCCGTCAAGGCCGAGCGAAAACCGCACCAGGTCGCGTTTCTAATCCACTACGGTTGGCGGGGGACCGAAGTTTCGATTGCGATCACGGTCCGCCCGTACAAGTTTCTAATCCACTACGGTTGGAGGGGGACGTAGCTCCTGGTCAGTGTCGTCACGGGCTGAGTCGGGTTTCTAATCCACTACGGTTGGCGGGGGACAACAAGATTGATATCTTGCCTGCCAGTCAACGCGCTGTTTCTAATCCACTACGGTTGGAGGGGGACGCCGAAGAAGCGTAATTCCGTCCGACGCTGCACAGGTTTCTAATCCACTACGGTTGGAGGGGAACAACAAGATTGATATCTTGCCTGCCAGTCAACGCGCTGTTTCTAATCCACTACGGTTGGAGGGGGACCGTCCTGTATTGCGTTTTCGCCATCGTCAAAGCTTCGTTTCTAATCCACTACGGTTGGAGGGGAACGTCGCTCTCCGGCAAAACGCTCTCCGGCACCCCGAGTTTCTAATCCACTACGGTTGGAGGGGGACTCTGGCTGCCGGATGTGCTTCGACGCACAGCACGATCAGTTTCTAATCCACTACGGTTGGAGGGGGACTCAACATCGATATTATAAACGCTCTGTGTCGTTACGTTTCTAATCCACTACGGTTGGAGGGGGACCCCCGGCAAATCCACATCCAGCGGTCCGGAGTAGAGGTTTCTAATCCACTACGGGTGGAGGGGGACCCGGTCGAACTGCTCATCGGAGAGAGTGTTCCGGGGGGTTCTAATCCACTACGGTTGGAGGGGGACCATTTTTCTTCGATCGTGCGCCCGTCGACGGTGGGGCGTTTCTAATCCACTACGGTTGGAGGGGGACTCCGGCGACGGGGCAGCTCCGGCACTCCGTGCGCCTGGTTTCTAATCCACTACGGTTGGAGGGGGACGCCGCTGCCGTCGCGGCGGAAAGACCCGCCGTCGCCGGTTTCTAATCCACTACGGTTGGAGGGGGACCTGTCCAGTCCGCGCCGCTGATCGCCGAATTTTTATACGTTTCTAATCCACTACGGTTGGAGGGGGACGTGCTGCCGGGATAGCCGTTGACCGTAAACAATTTGTTTCTAATCCACTACGGTTGTAGGGGGACACGCCGCCAACGGCAGAAGGGCGGCGGACGCCTGTCAGTTTCTAATCCACTACGGTTGGAGGGGGACACGGAGAGTTCGGCGGCGCTCTGCTCGAATCGCTGGGTTTCTAATCCACTACGGTTGGAGGGGGACGTGGCTTGCCAAAAACAAAGACGGTTTTATTGCGCTGTTTCTAATCCACTACGTTTGGAGGGGGACGCTTCTGTGCAACTGGATCAGGCTGTAATCTCTACAGTTTCTAATCCACTACGGTTGGAGGGGGACGATCATGGTGACGTCGGAATGCGCGGCCGCGTAATGGGTTTCTAATCCACTACGGTTGGAGGGGGACGCGTGAGAAAGGTTCACAATACATCATTTGTGTCCCGGTTTCTAATCCACTACGGTTGGAGGGGGACGAAATCCGGCTTTGAAACGGCGGATCGCGGAGGCCGGGTTTCTAATCCACTACGGTTGGAGGGGGACCGGCGTCGAAGCCGCTACTCTCGCATGGGCCCCGCTGTTTCTAATCCACTACGGTTGGAGGGGGACCCAGCGCGTCGGTCAGGCCGACTGCCGCAGCCGTTGGTTTCTAATCCACTACGGTTGGAGGGGGACTCGCGCTGGTTGCAAAGGATATGCTGCCGCATCGAGGTTTCTAATCCACTACGGTTGGAGGGGGACATGCGTCTGAGTTATCCTTGCTTCTACGTTGCTTTCGTTTCTAATCCACTACGGTTGGAGGGAGACCGTGATGTTTTAATATAGCACACTGTCTTTTTGAGGCCAAATTATTTAGTTTTCAAACAGCTCGAGTACCTTTTCGTGGATTTCCACCTGTCGGCATTCAATCGTGCAACAGACTTTCCGCCAATGATTAAAGAATATTTGAGATATTCCCTTTGGCTGAACCTTGTTCTTCACGGCACAAGAATTTTTCGTTTTCAATGGAATAAAATGTGATGTGACTATTTTCAGCCCGAGTTTCTTCCAGAATATGTTTGATCTTTGCGTACTGCGCTACGGTTACAGTACCTTCAAAGACTGAATTCTGGTTCCAGAACAGGTACTTCTTCAACTGCTTGTGCAGTTTGACGCAGTTGTCGTGTTCCGTGTCATATACAATGATCACATACATATCAGTATCCTATCCGGTACGGAAGGTATTCGCGGCCTTCCAGCAGAAAATTGATCAGTTTATAGCAATCCAGACGCAAAAGCTGCCGATACGAGACGGAACGGTTGAGCGGCGCATAATGAACCGTCCTGCGCAGTTCCTGATCCCACTCCTGAAGAATCCGCCGCCTCGCGTCATCGGTCAACAGAAAACCGTTGCTGTGTTTCCGAAAATCCCGGTCTCCGATCGCTCTGGAATCCAGCAACCGAAAAATCATCCGATCCACCAGCAACGGCTTGAACGGCTCCACCAGATCCAGCGCCAGCGAGAAGCGACGGGTCTGCGGAGTGTGCAAATAAGAGATTCCCGGATAAAGAGCCGTCCGATACAATTCACTGACACACGCCGTGTAAAGCAGGCTGTTCAAAAACGAAATCAGCGCATTCAACGGATTGTCCGGCGGATGATAGACCCGTTTAAAGTGCTCCGCCGGTTTTCCCAGCCAGACCGGCCATGATTGATAATAAAGCTTTCGCACATTGCCCTCCAGTCCCATCAGGCCTTCCGGCGTATCCTGTTCCGCCAGTTTCTGTTCCAGCTCCTTTACCGCGGCGATCGACTTCTCCAGCCCGCCTTTCGACGCTGATAATATTGCAGCACCGAAAGAATATTGTGAAACACCGCCTCCAGCAGATTCCGGCAGATCGTCAACCGCTCTTCCGGATTCCG
>ERZ1026844.1442-NODE-1442-length-14552-cov-5.061116_pt1 | contig 14552 bp, 7 predicted proteins | sample MGYA00380152_ERZ1026844 | MGnify/ENA primary metagenome ERZ1026844 (study PRJEB33269, sample SAMEA4719788) | human gut metagenome | biome: human-associated habitat; feature: organic feature; material: feces | place: Cameroon | collected 2013-10 ... | reverse complement strand
TAAATACTTTCTTCTATCGTCCTGTGTCATTGTGTTCCCTCCGTACAAAGGCAGAAAGCCACGCAAGAAAGGGCTTGCGTGACTCTCCCTCACATTAGAACTTACCGTTCTGATTCTGCCAATCGGACTTATCGGCAATAGTCTCCATTACATCCCAATGTTCTGCGATTTTGCCGTTTTCAATTCTCCACAAATCATAATAAGATGTAGGTGCTCCGCCGAAGGTTCCCTCGCTGACTGCAAGCACATAATTGCCCTGTACAAGCACCTGATGAACAGTAGTATAAATCATTTGGATGCCCTGCTTGCCAAGTGCTTCAAGTGCTGCGCCAAGTCCCGAAAGTCCGTCTGCAATACCCGTATTATGCTGAATGTAAGTATCACCGTCAAAGTAATCGGGTGTTTTTTCAGGGCGATTGCCTTGCATTACATCATAAAGAAAATTCTTTATGAGCTCACGGTTTGCCTCTGTCTTATCAAGGTCATTGATTTCCATAGTGCCGTCTGTTTGCGTGTGACCCGATGGATTCGGCTCTGCCTTGTTTGCAAGGTTGTCCCAGTGTTCTGCAATCTTGCCGTTTTCGTCAAAGCGGAAAATGTCAAAGGCGACCTGCTCGCCCGCACCCGCAAAATTATAAACCGTCTGCAAGAACACCTTGTCGCCGTCCTCGAAAGCACGAATGTTGTTTACAGTTGTTTTTACGGGAGCTGAAGCAAGGTAAGAAACAGAGCCTACAAAAGCATCCCTGCCCGTGCCGTATGCAAGATTGTGCTGAATGTAATTTTCTGCAAGAAGCTCGGAAGCCTTTTCTGCATCGCCTGTGGCAAAAGTGTTAATAAGTGCAAGTGCTTTTTCTGTATTTGTCATTGTAATTACCTCTTTCTTGTCGTTTTGGCTGTTACCAAAGATTTTCTTAAAAATATTCATTTCGGATTTCTCCTTGTATGTGCTTTGAGTTACGAAGCGGCCGTTCTCCGTAGCTCTTGACTTCATTATATCCGCGTCGGTATCACTTGTAAAGTAAGCACAATATTGTGCCGTAGTTACCAAATAGAAACTATTGGGCAGTTACCCAACGGAAACGAATGCGTAAATACAAGGTTTTTCGGCATTTTCTGAGTTGAAAAAATTTTTTCGCTTGACGAAAATAATTTCTGTATGGTATATTAAATCTGTAAGTAACCAAAAGATACTGCTATGGAGGTAGCTTATGAACGAGAAAACAAAAGAGCTTCCGGCTTGTCCTGTTGAAACCACCTTGACATTGATTGGCGACAAATGGAAGGTTCTGATATTAAGGGACTTGATGCCTGGAACGAAGCGCTTTGGCGAGCTGAAAAAATCTATCGGCACGGTATCACAAAAGGTATTGACCGCCCAACTTCGTGATATGGAAGAAAACGGGCTTGTTCACCGTGAGGTTTACGCCGAAGTGCCGCCGAGAGTGGAATATTCTTTGACGGAATTAGGTCAAAGCCTCAAACCGATACTTGACGCTATGTGGAACTGGGGCGAAGATTACAAAAACAGCGTAACAGAAAACTAAAACTTTTTTGCGACAACACAATGACAACAGGAATTATGATACACCATAATTCTTGGATAATCTAAGCAATCCCGATAATCAGAGCTAAACGGTCTATACAAAATCGTTTGGGTCACGGTTTCTTGGAGCGAGTGGGAATAATACCAGAAAGGCTGAAAAGCCTTGAAAAATGCAGGCTCACATAAGGACACTTTTCAAAAAATGACCGATTGAGAGTAATACAAAGCCCACAGAGAAATAAAAGCTCTGTGGGATTTGTATTATTTACAAACATAATTTTACATTAATGGTCTAATAAAGAGCACTCTGGACTTCAAAAAGGCAACTACCGAAAAATCAACGGTTTGTCGGCACTCTTTGCCCGTATCAAAAGAAAATATATAACGGATGGGACAGTCAACAGATGTGGACTGTCCCTTTTTATCACGCTTTTTTTGCAGACTGCTCTTGAAAATATCACAACTTTATGTTATACTGTAATTAACTGATTAGTTAGTTATCGAGAAGGAAGTGGTGTATATGCGGGCGACAGAGGCGCAGCACAACGCGCGCAAGCGTGAAATGATGGAAAAATGCTTTGAATGCTATGCCGAAAACGGTTTAACGGGTACGGGTATCAAGGCTTTGGCGGCAGCGTGCGGCTGCACAACGGGAAATCTTTATTCGTATTTCAACAGCGTAGACGAGCTGATTATTGAGTCAGCCGCATACTGTATGGAAAAGGTCGAGGACGACTTTATGGAGGTGGCGCCCACCGACCCCAAGGATGTCGTCCGATTTGTGAAGGAAGTCCCGTATTGGACTGCAAAGAAGCACGGCAAGAAATATCGGCTGATGTATCAGATCTACACTCATCCGAAATATATTGAATATGGCAAGAAGTTTTTTGAGGGCGTCAACGAACGCTACACCGAATACGCAAAACTGCTTGAACCTAAAATCGGCATCCCCTATACGACTATCACGCCGCTGATCTTCATATTTGTCCGCGCCTGCGTACACTACGCAATGTTTGAGGACGAATATTATCTGAAAGCCCAGATGGATGTCTTAAAACAGGGAGTTGCCCTGTTTGCAGATAAATACCGCTCACAATACTTGAACGGAGGTAACGAGAAATGAAAAAGCGAATACTCAGTATCCTGCTCACCTTATGTATGGTGATGTGTGCAATTTCACCTGTGATGAGCTACGCCGATCCGGGCGCATCCGCCTCGGGTGCATACGGCTCACTTCTCACGCCTGACACAAATCCCCCTGCCGGATGGGAAGAAGATGCAAGCAATCCATACGGCACAAAAAAAGGGCAACCCTTTGCTATTACCCCATGGTATGAGCCGATCATTTACAGCTACCGCAATGCGGAAAACGAAGCTGCAAAGGATCATACCAAGGTGTATGACAAGCTGACCCTCGGAAAAAATATCATCGAGTCTCCGAGCGGTACATACAGCGTTTCCTCGGTCGATAATGTCGCTTTCGCTGTCGGCTTGGCTTACGACCCGCTCGGCACGGGCAGAAACGATCACGCCATCTTTGTCGGGCTTTGCAACATGGATAACAACAAGAACACGGCAAGGGTCTGCTATTGGGTGCAAAATCTTGTAAACAACAAGCGCTCCGAGCTTCAGGAAATTGCCGACGCGCCGAAGTGGGCGTGCAAGACCGATTACGGCGAGCTGGAATATCAGGAATTCCGCCACTATTTCAATGTCACGGCGGGCGACTATGACGGGGACGGCAAAATGACCGCCGTTATTACCTATGCCGGCAGTGATGATCTGTGGGGCATTGCCGGAACGGGCATTGCCGGTGAACAGGCGTTTTACAGAAGATCCTTCGCGGGAGCGGATACCTATTTCGGCGGTTGGGAAACGACTGAATACGAAAAAGATCAGATCACAAAGTCGCTCGTTTCGGTCGACATCGACCGTGACGGCTGTGATGAACTTGCGGTTGTCGCCGGCGCCGCCGAGCCGTTCCCTTACAGAAGCGGTATGCTGCCCGGGATCTCCGGCGTTTCGGCGGATACGTATGCCCTTTTTGTCTCAAAGCTGACGGTGTATAAAAACAGCGGCGGAACCTTTAAGAAAATATCGCAGAAAAAACTGATGACCCTCAATCGCGAGGATGAGAAAGAGGACGGCAACAGGTACTATGACCATATTCGCTTCCCGAACATCACGACAGCCGACGTCAACTGTGACGGATATGAAGAAATCGTCGTTGCGGGATATTACAACGAAGTAAAGGAAGAAAAGACTTACGGTTTTCTTGCCAATTCGGATACCGATGCTTCGAATATGGGATATGCCGTGTATTACAGCGAAAACGATGCAATCACAAATGTTCAGAAGATCGCGATGAGCAGCTACACGGCAGGCGGAACAAACAATAACGGCGTGAAGCCGAAGCCCGCTATGACCGGCGTTGCCATCAACGGAAGAGGCACGCCCGAGCAGGTCTTCATCGCGGGTGCTCTCTATGAGGTGCAGGAAAACGGCGGTCTCAATCTTCTGTGCGATACCACGCGCGAGAAGAACTCGAGTGCGAGATGGTGGTGGTATTATCAGGATGCCATCGCGGGCAACTTTGACCACAACACCGAAGGCCGCGAGCAGGTGATCGCGCTTGCCGCCGAAAGACAGAACGGCACCAAAAATGCGCGCAAATTCGATCTGTTCACCGATGTGTTCTACGGTGAGGACTTCGGCAGCGGCACGCTGTCGACCGCCGGCAAGTATACGGCAACAGCCGAAAAGGACGAATACTCAAAGCTGTGTCACGACGTCGACCTCGCATGGGATATGCCGTATAACTGCATTCTGCTTGCGGGAGATGTGAACAAGGACGGCCTGTTTGCCCGTTATGAGGGCAAGGGTTACGGATACTCCGACGCACAGGTGCAGGCGGTGCTTCAGGCGGCTCCGTATTTTGCGGAGCTCGGCGACTACGACCTCGATTTTTCTAACGGTTCCACCACCTATACCTTCTCCTCCGGCTATTCGGACACGAAATCCTCATCGCACAACACCTCCTTCGGCGCGTCCATCGTCGCGCAGGGCGACCTGAAGGTGTGGAGATACGAGGCGACGCTCGGATATACCATGGACTTTACCAAGAGTACGGAGGACACTCTTTCAAAGGAATACAGCGCCTCCTTTAATGCCGGCGGCAATGATTCCGTGGTGCTGTACCGCGTGCCGGCAACAACATATTATTACTCGCTTTATGACCCGCAAAAGGGCGATTTTGACCTCAGCGAGCGAAATACCATTGCCCTGATGATTCCCGGGCAGCCGGTCTACACCATGCTTGACCGCGAGTATTATGATGAGTTTGCCGCGCTTTATAACGAAACCTATAAGGCGGATATCGCGGCGGGGAAAGCAAAGGCTCTGCCGATACTGAACAGTCATGTTCTGCCGGAAAATGCCGAGGGCGACCCGTTCGCCTATTGGTCGAATACCGCTACTACCGCCGACTATGTTTCGAAATTTGAGTCGCTCAGTAAGCAAAAATATGAGCTCGGCTTCGGTGCAAGCAGTATCACAAACGACTGGACGACCACGTCCGAACATGCCGAAGGAGTTGAGATGGCTCACGGCTTCTCAGCTTCGATGAAAAACACGTGGGGCGTAGACGCATTCAATATGGGCTTTGTGATTGATCTGAGCTACAGCAAAGCAACGGGAACGGTCTACACCACGACCGAAAGCAGCGGCGCCAGCGGCACTGTCAACAACATCGACCGCCGTTCGCTCCTTGCCTCCTACGGAATCGGCTACGATGTCTCCGGCCAGTACGGCTTTACCTGGGATTTCGGTATGCGCACATGGACGGCAGGAGATCAGAAGATTCCCGTGTTCGGTTATGTGTTGACCAATCTTCGCGCCGCACCGCCCATACCGACGCTTACAGGCGTATCCGTAACGGACAATCAAAGCGCAAAAATCACATGGAAGGCGCCCTCGGCAGACCTCAGACGTCCCTATGCAGGGTATCATATCTGGATGCGTAAGGATGACGGAGAGTTTGAGCGCGTGACCGAAGCTCCGCTTTCTTCAGACAGTCTTTCGTATACATATTCCTCCCTTGAAGCGGATACAACCTATACCTTTGCAGTCTCCTCCGTGTCAGGAAACGGAACGGTATCGGCGCTGTCCAATACCAAAACCTTCTCAACCTTTGCGGGAGCGGGCGGCAGAGAAATTGAATTCCGCAGTAACGGCAGCAGCATCCAGTGGCGATATGCGGGTGAAAGCGACGACGCTTACCGCAATCTTGTCTCACTTGCCGAGCTGACAGGAAATGACGGCGCCGACGGAAAGCAAATTGAACTGCGGGTATATAACGGATTTGTACAGTGGAAGTACAGCGATGATTCCGTCTGGAACAATTTGATCGCCTTGTCGGATCTGAAGGGCGACAAAGGCGACAAAGGCGACGCGGGAGATAAGGGAGACAAGGGCGACCCCGGACAGGACGGAAAAGACGGCATAACACCACGGCTTAAAATCGGGGACGATAACCTCTGGTATGTCTCCTATGATGACGGTGCAACGTGGACTTCCCTCGGCATAAAAGCGACCGGCGAGAAAGGCGACGCAGGAGATAAGGGCGATAAAGGAGACGCCGGGCAGGACGGCAAGGACGGAACAAGCGGTGTTAACGGCGCAAGCGGCGCTGACGGAAAGAACGGTAAGGACGGAAAGAACGGCGTCGGAATCGCAAAAGCGGAGATCAATGCAAACGGCGAACTCGTCCTCACCTACACCGATGGTACAACAGCTAATCTCGGTAAAGTTGTCGGTGCGGATGGTAAGGATGGCCTGACCCCCTTCATCGGTGAAAACGGCAACTGGTGGATCGGTGAGAAGGATACCGGTATGAAAGCGGCAGTGGGTGCAGCCATTCCCGCAAGCTCCGGAAACATATCCGAACCCGCAACTTCCCCGGCTTTGATTGCCATAGGCATCATTGCAGGACTGGCGCTGCTCGGCAACTTCGGCTTGATCTTATACATTGTACTGAAAAAGAAAAAGAGTCTTGTATAAGGCCATGAAAGGAGATTTGGCATGAAGAAACGAATACTCGGCATACTGCTCACCCTTTGTATGGTGTTATGCATTGTACCGACAGGCGTATTTGCCGCAGAAAGAGCGGCGACGGGAACCGCCGCCATCAGCGTTAACACCCGTCGAATCCTCAGTCCGACAAAGGTCACAAACGGTAACAATGTCCATTTTGTGCCGAACAGCTATATCTATTTCGGCATAAACGGCACAGCGCCTATCAAATGGCGGGTGCTCGACGCCGAAAAAGCATGCAACGGCGACACAAACAACATGTTTCTTCTGTCGGAATATCTGCTCAGTAACAATGTGAGATATAACTCTATCGTAGGAACAAGCGCATACAATACCAGCGATGCGCAATTTTGGTGCAGAGACTTCGCGTCAAGCAAAAACGGCGGCACTTTCACCGACCCGGAGCGGGACGCCATGCGCGTCGTTTCCAAAACCGACAGTGCCGAAAAACTATACGGCTTGTCCTGGGGACAAGGCGGTCTTTCCAACATCGACAACCTGTTTTTCCTGTCGGTGCGGGAAGCGACCGACTATATCGGCAATTATGACAATGCTCCCGGTCTTACTGCAACAGACATGGACGGAAATGCGGACAGCTGGTGGCTCCGTTCCCCCATCGGCAGCGCCTCGAAAGCAGCTGGACTTGTGCATTCCTCGGGTGTCATTGATGCCGATACCATCAACTACATCCACGCGGCGCGTCCCGCCTTCAACCTGAGCAAATACGCCGTGCGGATGATCTCCGCCGCCGCGGGCGGCAAGTCCGCAAGCGGCACGGAAAAGGGACTGACGGCGATCCCCGCATACAGCGGCAACGAATGGAAGCTGACGCTCTTTGATTCTGCCCGCAGGGATTTTCGTGTTTCGACCTCTGATGTCACCACATCGACCGACGGCGGAACGGTCAGGATCGACTACACGGGTGCCAAGACGGGCGACAACGAATATGTCTCCGCCATTCTTTTTGACGAGAACCAAAACCTTCTCTGCTACGGACGCAGCATGCAGTCGGTCAAGGCGGAAAACGGCACGGCGGAACTTGCCGTCCCCGCAGGACTTGCACAGGGCGAATATACCCTTTCGGTGTTCTCCGAGCAGTATAACGGCGACTATAAGACCGACTATGCCAGCAATTACTTCAGCATCCGTTTCACGGTGGAGAAAACGCCTGCAGAGCAGCTTGACCTCACCCCCGGCGGGAAATATTACTTTGACCTTTCGGGCGAGAGCATCCCCGGTGCGGTGAACGGCGCGCTGCCCGACGGCACGCTGCACTATGTCCCGTTTACCTATGCGGGAACGGTGAATGCCTATGTTCTGAAAGCGGCGTCCGACGGCGTGACCGGTTCTTCCGGCTCGGCATCGAGAACGACCGACCCCGCACGGGAGTACGGCTATACCTATCCCCACAGTCTGTTTGTCGCGGATTACACAGTGACACAGAACATCGGCTGGGACAGCCTGAATGCGGCGGGCTTCATCTTCGGCAAGGCATATCAAAGCGGCGACATTTCCTATACCCTGCGCGCTCCGACGGTGGGGAGCAACCGCAGCGGCACGATCGATTCCGAAAACGAACGCGGAACGCCGCTCAGAAACGAATGGGACACGATCCTTGACAAAAACGGCAGCCTTATCAAAAACTGGGCAAAAACGGATTCCTGGGGACAGGACTCTTCCGATGCGAATGCAGGGGTGCAAGCCCTTTACCGCGCCTATCGTGGGTTCGTGACGGCGCGCACATGGAGCAGCTACCCCAAAGGCGACAACCGCATTGCCTACCGTCCCGTTCTCGAAGTCCAAAACGCCGCGACGCTCGGCAAAAACGGCATCAAAGCCGTCACCCTCGATCTTAGCGGTAACACGCTGGACGGCGAGGACAGCATCAAGATCGTTGTCAAAAGTGGCAAGAGCTTCACCGCCCCCGCCGCCGAGGGTCTGCCCCGTTCTGGCAGCGTTCCCGTTGGTGCGTCGCTGCGGTGGGCAGACGAAAGCGGCAACTTCTATGAGCCGGGCGATACCGTGCCGGCAAGTGTTTCAAAGCTTTCCGTCGCCGACGGCTATACGGTCACCTATCTCCCCGGTGCATACGGCACGGGCAGCGCCGTGACAGACATTAAGCCCTATGATTCTATCCTGACGCTGCGCGGCACTTTGTTCACCCGCAGCGGCTACACGCAGACAGGCTGGGCAGCCATCGACGGCGGCGAAAAGGTATACAACTTTGAAGATGTGTATACCGCAGACGAGGCGCTGACACTCTATCCCGTGTGGACCCCCAATCGATACACCGTCACCCTTGACGGCAACGGCGGCACGCCGGCGCAGAGCACCGTGACCGCCACCTACGGTGAGCCGCTCGATCAGATGCCGATACCGCGGTATAAGGGGTATTTTTTCCTCGGCTGGTATGACCGACAGTGGGGCGGCAAACAATACAGCGACAAACAAGGGCAAGGCACGACCCCGTATGACAAAGCGGGGGACTGCACCCTGTATGCCATGTGGGAGGAAGCGCCCCTTTGCACGGTCACGTTCGATCCGAACGGCGGCACATTGACCGGTGCGGCAACGTGTGAGGAAAAACAAAACGAGTGTATTCAAAGGCCTTATGAAGAGCCGATAAGGGAGGGGCACATCTTCCGCGGCTGGTATACGGATGCCGCCTGCAAGCCGGAGCAAAAGTGGGACTTTGACGACCCGATCCCCGGGAATATGACGCTGTACGCCGGGTGGGATATCCTGTCGTATGTGATCAGAGTCAAGTTTGCAAACGGTGAACCGGATAGCATCATCGACCAGAATTACGACACAGCGATCACCGTCCCTGACGACCCGACGAGAGAGGGCTATACCTTCATCGGCTGGGATACTCCCTTCCCCAAGAAAATGCCCGCGAAGATCATGGAAATCACGGCGCTGTGGCAGATCAATCGGTACAAAATAACATTTGACACCGACGGCGGCAGTGAAATTGACTCCATCGAGCAGGACTATGACACGGAGATCACCGCCCCCGACGCCCCGACGAAAGAGGGCTATACCTTCATCGGCTGGGACACGACCGTTCCCAAGAAAATGCCCGCAAAGGATATGACGGTCAAGGCGCGGTGGAAAGACATCGAAAAGCCGACGGGCAAGATCAGTCTGGACACAAACGAATGGAAAACGCTCCTCAACACGATCACTTTCGGTCTGTTCTTCAAGGACACGCAGACGGTCACGATCACCGCGACCGACAACAGCGGCGATGCCGTGAAGATCGAATATCTGCTGTCGGCAAAAGCGTTGACCGAAGCGGAGCTTGCCGACGCAGCTTTCACCGTATACACCGCGCCGTCGTTCAGTATCGATCCCGACAATGAATATATTATCTATGTCAGGCTGACGGATACGGCGGGCAACACGGCGTATATCTGCTCGGACGGCATCGTGCTTGACGGAACAAGCCCCGTAATCAAGGGCATAGAGAACGGCAAGACCTATTGCGAGGCACAAACCGTTACCATTGACGAGAAGTATATCGATACCGTTATCGTCAATGAAACGAAGGTCACGCTCGATGAAAACGGCAGCTTTACGCTTGCTCCGGCGGACGGCGAACAGAAAATCACCGTCACCGATAAGACAGGCAACACTGCCGAAATGATCGTAACGGTCAACGACGGACACACTTTCGGTGAATGGGCATCAAACGGCGACGGTACGCATACCCATAAATGCACGGTGAACGGCTGCAATGGCTTCGAAACCAAAGATTGCTCCGGCGGCAAAGCCACCTGCACCGAAAAAGCGGTATGCGAAGTCTGTGGAAAGGCTTACGGCGAACTTGACGCAAACAATCACTCCGACCTCAAGCATATCGACGCAAAGGCGGCGACCAAGGATGCCGAGGGCAATATTGAGTATTGGTACTGCGAGGGCTGCGGTAAGTATTACGGCGACACCGATGCTACCAAGGAAATTACCAAGGCAGCTACCATAACGGCTAAACTGCCGGACGATCCGAAGACTCCTCAGACCGGCGATAACAGCAACCTTATGCTGTGGTTTGCTCTGCTGTTTATCAGCGGCGGTGCCGTTATTGGCGCAACGGTTGTCAGCAAGAAGAAAAAACACAATAATATCTAACAAAATAGTTTAACTCACACAGCGGCTATCGGAAACGGTAGCCGCTTTTTGTTTTGAAAAGTGCCGGACTTGCGACATCAACTGTGGTATAATACTACCCATACGGATTGACTTTGCGCCAATCTATTATTTGTGACAACAAAATTATGATATACCATAATTTTTGGATAATCTAGGCAATCCCGATAATCGGAGCTAAATGACATATATAGAATTGTTTAGGGTATGGTTTCGGGGAGCGAGTGAGAGTAAAAAGAAATGGAAGTGTTTGTAGCAATAGTATTAGCCATAATAGTAATAATTGTACTCATCAAATTAACTGGAAAGACGCAGAAGGCAGATGTATATGTAACCGTTAAAAGCCGTCAGACATTGGAAAAATATGATGCTATAACATTTTTTCGAGTTTTCGAGAAAACAACGAAAGGTTAACGGAAGTAGAAAATGTCATCAAAAAAAGGCAGAATCCAATGAAGGAACTTATATAATCAGAGTTCGTTATGTATCTCCTGCTGGAAGAAAATCGGCTATCAAAGATATTACTGTGAGGAAATATGATATAGACAGGTTCAAAAATGACCCCTCTTTACTTATGAGTAAAGTTGAATATAATAAATTCATTAAAGAGAAGCAGAAAGAAGCAGTAGAACAGAAGCAACACGAATATTACAATCTTGTAAACAATATCATTGATTACGCAAATAAAAACAGGGGTTCCTTGGTTATAAATGGTGGTCAAAAACAATTTGATCGCTTAATTAGTCAATTATTTGATAAAACAGTTAACTGTATCAAAAGGATTAAGACCGTTGATAGCGAAGAATGGTCATTGATAGGAGAGTTTATTGCTTGCATTAAGAACGAGATTGAGAAAATCGTAAGCGCGAATCAGCAGATACTTGAATATTACAAATCGCCTGATTTTTTGAAGATTAAGGAAACTTGTGAAGCATTGATGAATTCTCAAAGAGAATTCAATGAATACATCAACGAAAAAGTGCAAGCTGTTTCGTGCCTCTTTGGTACAAGAGTGATTCGGAATGAAACGATTAATGATGACGAATATAACTATATTCGTCCATATAAAAAGACAGTCACACCTTTTACCGCAGAGGTTTCAGCGGCGGTATTTGCAAGTGCTGAAAACAATCCTCTTGAGTATATTGTAAAGTATTTCTATCCTAACAAAGAATCATATCCTGAACAAATCCGGAAACTTTGCCAACTTGTGGAAGAACTTGAAACTTTAAGAGACGCAAAACAAATCATTGAGAGCTACAAAGCGGAATATCAACAGTACCTTGTGGACGTTCCTGCCTTTATTATAGAGAATGATGAATCTGGTTTCTACTCACGGCTTGGATTTGCTACCATTGATGAAAGTGTGCTTACCGTAGAGTACAGATTTTCATATACCTCTAACGGCGGACTGGTGCAGCGTTCATTCACAGTTCCAATGACAGAAGAAACCATTGCGGAACTTATTAAGGTGCTGGAAAACAAGCTTACGGCAAGTGCATTTGCAAAAGAGCAACGAACCATGATGACAAAAAAGCTGCGTGAGTTTATCAAAAAACGTGACAATTTTACTTGTTGCAACTGCAGAAACTCTATCTATATTGAGCCTAATCTATTACTTGAGATAGATCACATTATCCCTGTTGCTAAAGGCGGTCAAACAGTGGAGGATAATCTCCAGACATTGTGCTGGAAATGCAATCGCACAAAGAGAGATAAAAGTATCGTTTAAATTTCCAAAATATGTTTCGCATCAACCTGTTCGGTTAATCCAGTACTTTCTCTATTTTTCGCAACAGATGGTCTTGTGGAACAAGCGCCTCTAAATCTACGATGATTGACTCCCCTCTTGCGTCCGTTCTCTGTCGTTCCATTATTTTGTCTACTGCTCTTTTATTATACCGGAAACGAAGGTGCTTTGATTGTTTTTTGACAGACTGCAAGAAATGCTCTGACGATTGGTTTCGTCAGAGCATTTCTTTTGGGCTTCATCATCCTCGGTGTCCGAGTAATGAATCTTGTTGCGACAGTCCAAATCAAAGTTCCAAAGAGAACAATTACAGCAATAGCGCTCATCTGGCGGTAATTCCCACACACAGTATTTTCATCTTCAAATTTGTATATATTGACCGCCAATTAAGATGTTCTCATGTGTGAGCTATCGGCTCGACAAGACAAATTATATTTTATTTTTTTGTTCTTTTTGCTTGACATAAATAGCTCCCATCCCTGCTGGGAGCCCGATGTGCAGAATTGTTGCGGAATCAAGCTGCAGGCGGATGGATTGTTTGGTGTGCAGAAGGCAGAAAAACAGAACCGCTGCGCTGACCGCATTGGAAATGACCGTTGCAACGGCAACTCCGTCTACCCCTCTGTGCAAAACAACAACAAAAAATAAATTCAGCAGCACATTCAAAACGCCCAAACCCGCAAGGGCGATCAGCGGGATCTTGGTTTCTCCGATACTGCGAAAAATTGCCGCTTCAAAATTATATAAAAGAATTACGGGCATGCCGCAAAGATAAATGCGCAGATATAAAAGTGCGGCGGAAAATGCTTCCTGCGGGACCTGCAACAGGCGCAAAACGGGCGCTGCAACCAGCTCCCCGAGCAGGGCAACGCCAATGCCGCCGAGCAGAGCAACGATCACGGAGGTGTGCACGGCTTTTTCCACCGCCTCTTTTTTTCCCTGACCGACTGCATGCGCAATCACTACATTGCTGCCCAGCGCAATGCCGATAAACAGGTTGACGATCAACCCGATGAGGGGGCTGTTTGCGCCGACGGCTGCAACGGCTACCGTGCTGTCTTGCTGCGAAAAATTGCCGACAACCGCAAGATCGGAAGCGTTGAACAGCTGCTCCAAAATTGCCGTCGTCGCGACCGGTATCGCAAACTGCGGCAGAGCTTTCCATAAGGAGCCGTGCAGAATATCAGGCTGTTGCCGACGGTTTACTTTTTCCATGATAAAATCAATCATCCCGCTTTGCTGAATGTCGAAATGGGAAAGGACGGACAAAAGCCGCCTCGGCACGCGGGGCGGCGAAGTGATATTTTTTGATTTGGATGCTTTCTTTAGATATTGCAGTGAATTTTCAGCATTTCAACGGAAAGCACCAGGGAAAGATCCGCCGAATCCACCACAATGCCGTCCAGTGCGCCGCCGGTGTGCTCGCAATGGCGGATCAGATTTTTATAGTCCATTTGCGTAATCTGCCAGTTCTTGCCCGCCTCGCACATTTTTCGGTAGTCCGGCGCGCCGAGAAGCTTTGCGCTGGCGGTATATACGGGCAAAAGGGTTCGCTTTTGTCCGTTTTGCGTCAACTGTACACAGGGGTGCGTCAGCTTTTTCTGCGAGGGATCGCCGCTTGGCGCGGTTTCCCAAAGGGTCGGCAGAAAGAAGGTCGTGCCGTTAAGCACATCATACATTCGTTTCTCTCTTGCCGAGAGCTCCTGAGGGGGGATGCCGCGGCGCAGCTCCTGCAGAAAAGCAAGCATGGTAAAGCGCGCAGCCGCGCCCTGCGGCACCTCCTCAAGCGAGAAAAGGCTTGCCAGGGGAACCTCAAAGCAGGGGCAGCCGCTTTTATACAGCCGGATGCGCTCAAAGCCGTTAAAGGCAATGCCGCGCAGCATGGCAGGCATTTCGCCGTGCTCCGCGGGCCGCATGACGGCATGGTAGCGGTGCTGCTCCAAATCACGGCAGATATATTTTCCCGCCTCTATGTCGACGGCGATTGCAGCGGCGCCGTCCACCTCCTGATGGCAT
>ERZ1026844.1438-NODE-1438-length-14589-cov-8.366176_pt1 | contig 14589 bp, 21 predicted proteins | sample MGYA00380152_ERZ1026844 | MGnify/ENA primary metagenome ERZ1026844 (study PRJEB33269, sample SAMEA4719788) | human gut metagenome | biome: human-associated habitat; feature: organic feature; material: feces | place: Cameroon | collected 2013-10 ... | reverse complement strand
CAATAAGACATTTTGCGAGACATCAGGTCACAGGCAATGATACTTTACTGTTCAGCTACGACGCGAGCGGCAATGTAGTTGCGGTCAACTACAACGGTACGTATTACTACTATGTCCGTAACGGGCAGAACGACGTTATCCGTCTGATTGACGGTGATAACAATACCGTAGTAGAATATGCCTATGATAGCTGGGGCACACCGCTGTCCACCACCGGCACCTTGGCAAGTACATTAGGCGCGCAGAACCCGTTCCGCTACCGTGGGTATGTTTACGATGCCGAGACGGGGCTGTACTACGTAACCAGCCGTTATTATGATCCCGAGATCGGTCGGTGGATTAATGCAGATAATCAGCTCTCAACGGGTAGTGATTTAACAGGATTGAATTTGTTTGCATACTGCGGAAATAACCCTGTTAATAGAATTGATCCTACCGGAGAAGCTTGGTGGCATTGGGCGCTCGGTGCGGCAGTTGTGGCCGTAGTCGCAGTTGCTACAGTTGTTACCTGCGGTGGATTTGCGGCCGCAGCAACAGCAGTGTGTATGGTTGGTAGTGGTGTTGCGGCTGCCACGACTGCATCAACAGTTGCCGCCGGAGCATTTATAGGGTCGGCAACAGTTTATGGTATGGCAGTTTTGTCTGCCGCTTCCACTTCAAATTCCGTGCAAGAATTCAACGACCAAGGAAATTGGGGTACGGTTGCTGCAACAGCTTTTGGCGGGCTAACGGGTGGATATGATGGATATACAATGTCCAAAGCACAAGCGACTCAAACCGTTGCAGATGATGACACATTTTTGCCAGATAGTTTCTACTCTAAGCATGCGCCGAAGCAAAGTACTCCGAATTCGTCATATACAAATTACACATATAACGATTATACTGGAAAATATGAAAAATCGACAGCATATTATGATTTTGCTGGACGGCAAAATATAAGGATTGACTGGACAAATCATGGGTACGCTAATCACGGAAATCCACATGTGCATTATACAACTTATAATGCACAGTATCGAGATGGGTTTACTATAAGGTGGGATTAATGATGAATATGGGAAAAGTAGAAATTTTTCAAGGGAATAAAATTGAAATATTAGAAATGGTTCTTAAAAGCATTGACAATCAACTTGAATTATCGTGGGAAATATATTTTGAAAATGAAATTTATCGGATAACATTTTCTAATGTTTCGAGGCTTAGGATTGGAGAAGTGTCGGCACCATTAGACATACACGGTTTTGAAATAATCAACCATTCTCAAAATGGTTGGGAGAAAGATTCTACGTATGAAATTCGTGATTTCGAAGATAATCGTGTCAACTTCTTTTGTGAATGTTTCAAATTGGAGGAGTGATTAAGAGAATTAATCGTCATAGTTGTTGCACTATACCAGCAAGTATCATATGGGGGGGACAAAAGGCAGACTTTGGGGATAATCCCGCGACGAGAACGGAATCCGCACGCAAAAGACCGTCAATGGGACAGTAACCAATTACAACTACCACGGCTCTGCACTGATTTCACAAGTAACAGGCAATGATACTTTACTGTTCAGTTACGATGCGAACGGCAATGTAGCGGCGGTCAATTACAACGGTACGTATTACTACTATGTCCGCAATGGGCAAAACGACATTATCCGTCTGATTGACGGTGAAAGCAATACCGTAGTAGAATACGCCTATGACAGTTGGGGCACACCGCTGTCCACCACCGGCACCTTGGCAAGTACATTAGGCGCGCAGAACCCGTTCCGCTACCGTGGGTATGTTTACGATGCCGAGACGGGGCTGTACTACGTAACCAGCCGTTATTACGATCCCGAGATCGGTAGATTCATCAATGCGGATTCACAGTTAAATGCGAAGGATGGCATATTAGGTTATAATTTATATGCATATTGTAATAATAATCCGATAATGTATTCAGATCCCAGCGGTCACTCAATCATACTGGCGTGTATTATCGTTGGCGCTGTTATTGGAGGTTTAGCAGGTGGACATATTGCTGCTAAGGTTTCCAAGGCGCAAACTGGGAAAGTAAACGGATGGGCTGTTGCTGGAGGAATTGTTGGCGGGGGCGTCCTTGGGGGGCTTGTTGGTTGGGGAATAGGTGCTGCCATTACAGCTATCGGTGCCGCAGCAACAGGTGCAGCTGGTACAGCGGCAGCTCCTATTGTAGAACAAGCTGTAGAAGAGGCATCAACTGCACTGCAAACTTATTATCCACCTAACAATGGATTTTCTGGAGCAATCGAAAAAGTATCATTGGATGTTGGAACGATCATCCAACGAACAGGAGATCTTGCAGGCAGATTTACGGCTCCTGCTGATACCCCAAGTCAGATGCTTTCTCTTCCTTATGACAAAATAGGTCAAGCGACCACATATTTGCAAACAACACAACCTATACAAGCATTAAGTGGTACCGTTGCACCTTGGTTTGGTCAAATTGGTGGAGGGACACAGTACTTGTTATTAGACGGTAGAGTAGATCAATTGATTGCAGAGGGCATATTAAAAATATTTGGAGAGTGAGATATGAACAAAAATGAGTTTATTGCACGTCTAAAGGAAAACGGGATACCACAAGGAATCGTTTCTTTTGATAGCAGTACAAACGATGGCTATAACATACGAAAAAACAAACTTCACTGGGAAACGTTCATAAGGGAGAGAGGAAAAGAGTATGATTGCATCGGATTTCCTTCGGAAAGCGATGCATTGCAGCATATGTTTGATGAACTCGTCGCTATATATGCAGGGAATATCGCAGATCCTTAAAGATTTCAGGAGTACTCCTAATAAGGTTGCCTTTGCGGTATCACAAAGATGATGCTTGCCGGTACATAGCTGATCACTTGTAAATGGAATCCGCACGCAAAAGACCGTCAACGGGACAGTAACCAATTACAACTACCACGGCTCCGCGCTGATCTCGCAGGTCACAGGCAATGATACTTTACTGTTCAGTTACGATGCGAGCGGCAATGTAGCGGCGGTCAATTACAACGGTACGTATTACTACTATGTCCGCAATGGTCAGGGCGATATTATCCGCCTAATCGATTCCAATAACACAACTGTAGTCGAATACACCTACGACAGCTGGGGCACACCGCTGTCCACCACCGGCACCTTGGCAAGTACATTAGGCGCGCAAAACCCGTTCCGCTACCGTGGGTATGTCTACGATGCCGAGACGGGGCTCTATTATGTAACCAGCCGTTATTATGATCCCGAGATCGGCCGGTGGATAAATGCAGACAATCAAATAGCAGGTGTAGGCGGAGAAGTCCTGGGATACAATATGTTTGCATATTGTATGAACAATCCCGTGAATATGTCCGATCCCTCCGGAAATTGGCCTAAATGGGCGACTAAACTTGTCGCGGCTGTAGCAGTTGTTGCTGTTGTAGCTGTTATAGCTGCGGTCACAGTAGCAACTGCGGGAGCAGGAACCGCAATAGCAGCTGTTGCTGTAGGTGCTGCAAAAGGTGCTGCAATAGGATTTGCTGTAGGTGCAGCTACTGGTGCGGCAGGTGGTGCAATTAGTCACCGAATATCAACGGGTAGTTGGGATGGTGCTGGCGAGGCTGCATTGAATGGTATGGCTAATGGTGCATTGTCCGGAGCAGTTAGTGGTGTCATAACAGGTGGAATTACAGGTGGCCTAAGTTATAATTCGGGAGCAACTTCGGCGGGAAAAGGTTTTGACACCTATAGACAATTAAAAAATGAAATAGGTTCACCGGGAGCAGGAAATGAATGGCATCATATTGTAGAACAAAGTCAAATTTCAAAGTCTGGTTTTAGTCCACAGATGATTCAAAACACAAATAATATTATGTCAATTAGCAAAACTACACACCGAGCAATAAGTGGCTACTATTCCAGTGTACAGCCTTTTACAAATGGAATGACTGTACGGAATTGGCTTGCCGGACAAAGCTTTAACGCGCAATATGAATTTGGAATTAATGTTATCAAAATGTTTATGTGAGGTGTATATGAAAGATTATTATAATTTGTTTGTGGAGTTATCGCTACAACAGTGTACTAAAAACGACTATGTAAATAAACTAAAAGTAAAAAAACATAATGCAGCTTATAAAAAACTTAACAAGCTGCAAGACGAAATGATGAAAAACATCGGTGACGATGCATTACACGCGTTGCTTAATCACGAAGATGATAGAGTAAAAGTCAACGCCGCTTCTTTCTGCTTAAATTCAGAGGTCTTAGTTGAGCAATCCATTCTTACATTGGAAAAAATAATTGCTGGTTCAGACGATCCGACAATATGTTTTTCCGCAAAAATGTTATTACAAAAAGATTAACAGGCACTCGCCCTATCTCTCCATAACTCTCCATAAGTGATACCCGTATTACCTTTTTGGGATTTCTACTTTCCCTAACCCGGTCTATCACACCATATCACGCCGTAAGTTTAGTATTACGATAGTATAAAGAAAAGCCTTGACTGGTTGTTGTTCCTGTCAAGGCTCTCTTTGCTTTCCCCATTTATTTTAATGTAAAGTTTTCTGATGGGAAGTATCGTCCACCTGCTTCATTTTCTTTTATGCTGTCTTTGTCACATACGACCTTGCCAACATCTCCAAAATCAACTGTTATCGTGTTCCATTGACTGTCGTAATCAGTAAGTTCAAGTATAGCGTCTGTGATTGAACTTGTACGAGAGATTGCCAAGTCCTCTATTGTAAGAGGGCTGGGGTCTGCTTTACTCAAATCAACTGTTACACACAAGTCTTTGTCTTTCAACGCAATATCTGTGATTGCTTCATTGTCGCTGTCAATAGCACCAGAAATAGCGGTTTTCACATCTTCAACGAATTTGTCAGATGTTGCTTGCTGTTCCGTTGAATTGATTGCGTCTTTTGCTCCGTCCTCAACACCGTTCTTTGCTCCTGTGTTTCCAAAGATAGCGGCCAGAATAACAACAATAATTACCCAAAACCACCACTTCTTGAAAATCGGTTTCTTGACATTGCTTTTGGTTGCTTTATCTTTCATAATGCCATACCTCCAAGTTTTGGTTGATATTAGCATTATAGCAGAGTGTAACACAAAAGTACAGTATAATTTTAACTCACTATTGTGTCATAGTTTTGTGTGCCTTGTCAATACTATAATGTAATTAAAATCAATGGAGGAATTGCATTATGGAAAAATTTATCGTAACACCTAAAGAAGATAAATCTGTCACCATGACAATACGCATAGATAGAGCTTTGCAAGAGGAGTATAATGATTTAGCTGCTAAAACAAATCGTTCTCGTAATGAACTAATCAGCATGGCTTTGCAATATGCCCTTGACCACATGGAATTGAAAGATGAATGATGACTAAATGAGAGCCTTTGGATTTTGTCCTCTGGCTCTCAATTCTTTATGCGTTCAATCGTAAGAACTCATTTACCTTTGTTGCTACTTGCTCTTGCTGTTCCTCAAAGCTATGAGCATAGATGTTCATTGTGGTGGAACAGGTTGAATGTCCTAATGTCTTTGATATTTCAATGATGTTGATTTCAAGATAATTGAGTAGGGTAGCACATGAATGTCTCAACCCATGAAGCGGAATAATCGGTAATTCCTCTAATCCCTCGGACTTTGCTTTGTTCGGATTATTCTGCACCCATTCATTATAGCGGTGTAAATGCTTTGTGAAATACTGATAAGGTGTTGTATGCCCCATAAGTTTTCCGTCTGCTTGAATGAACAGATTACCTCCATTGCTCAAATCGCCTTGCCATGCAGTACCATGACTAAATCGTGTCTGTATGTACTCAAAGTGATACTGCTTTAAAAGCGGGATTACATCATCTGGAATAGATACCTTTCTGACAGATTTCTTGGTCTTCGGTTCTTTATAATCAAATCCGTTTTCCGTCATACCCACAGACTTTGAAATAGAGATTTTCTTTTCCTTAAAGTCAATGTCATTCCAGTGCAAAGCAAGTGTTTCTCCTTTTCTGAATCCACAGAACAATGAGAGAGTAAAGAATACTTTGTATTGTGTAGGCACAGCATAGGATTCTGTGTACTCATTCACATAATATGGTTTACCTGTATCGTCAATACGCTGATGGCCTTTATAGGTTACCTCGTATGACATATCCAGAGATTTCATAAACATCAATGCTTGCTTTGGTGTAAAGAACTTTAAGCCCTCGTCCTCGTCTTTTCTCTTTGGCTTTTGTGCGTCTTGGCAAGGATTGTTCTCAATCATGCTGTAACGCTTGGCTGTCTTAAAAATCAGATTCAATACATTAGCAAATCTCTTTATGGTACCTGTTGCATAGTCATCAACCAGAGTTCTGTAAAATGCTTCAATGTGTGGTGTTTTGATATGAGCTACTTTATATCCCTTAAAGTAGGGAATAATTCGGCTTTCTAATGCCTGTTTATATCCTGCATAAGTACCATAAGCAATGTTATCTTTAACACTCTCAAGCCATTTGTATGCAAAATCTTCAAATGACATTTTTTCTGCGTTGAAGTCATAGCCATATTTTAATTTATCTTCCATATCCATGGCATACTTTTTCGCTTCTCGTTCTTGTTGTTTGGGTGTTGCTGACTGATTAACCGAATATGTAAGATTCTTAACCAGTTTCTTACCCTTATTATCATAACCCATACAGATTACTATACGATAGACAACTCTACCGCTTTTATATTCAACTCTGTTGACTGATGCCATATTTAACACCCTTTCTCAATTTGATTTTTGTAACGATAGAAAGTAGGCTTCGTCATACCTAATTCTTTCATCAGTTCAAATGGTTTCTTTTCCCCTTGCTGTACTAAGCGATAGTGGATAGCAAATTCTTCAAGGTCCATAACTCTTGGTCTGCCATAATCGTCCCATTCTCCACGAGCCTTTTTCTGTTCAATGCCTTCTCGCTGTCTTTTCTCTTTTTTCTCAATTTCGGCCTGTGCCATGCTTGCATATAACTCAATCATCATATTATTGATAGTCTCTAACATCATACGAGCCATTGAGTTTTCCATAGCTGACAGGTCAATCAATGTTGTGGGTAATTCTAACACCATAACACGAATACCATTGTCCTTAAAGAATCGTAATTCCTTTAGTGTGGCTTCCTTATTTCGTCCTAATCGGTCAAGCTCTGTGACGATCAGCACATCACCACTTTCAAGAATTTCATCTTTCAGCATTGTGTAGCGTGGTCGGTTGAAGTTCTTGCCTGTCTGTTGGTCTGTATAGACCTTGCCCTTATACAGAGAAATTCCATTATCAGCACAATACTTGGTGAGTTCTGCAATTCCTCTGTCTAAGTGCTGGTCCTTTGTGCTTGTCCTGTGATAAGCAACATATTTCATTCCGACACCCCCTTATCGTATAAATCACAGTTTCCACCATCAATAACGGTAGAGGGCTTTTCTTCGTACATCTCACATTTAGAAACATTGCATGGCATATTCGTATCGTCATATTTATATAGGCAATCCGTACACACCAAATCAGCGTTTCTGATAAGTTCAAACCTTAACTTGTCATTCTTAAACTTATCGTTCATCTGAACACCTCATTTCTTTATCAAACATCTGTTCGTTTCTGATTTAATCATATCAGGCAAGTCTCAAAAAGTACACACTCTTTGTGAGAATAATCAAAAGTTTTTAAGCATACTTTCTGATACTCATTTGAGGTTTCATTTGCATGGTTTCAAAAAGTATAAATTCTGATACCACATCAACAAGCGGCCATTGCACGCTGTTTTGCTCTGTATCTTTTCATGGATTTACTGATTCGCTGATTATGCGTTCCATAGTTATTGTTTTCAGCACGAGTAACTAATTCCAGATTATCAATGCAATTATTCGTTTTACATTCATCTTTATGATTGATTTCCAGACCTTTAGGGATTTCGCCTTTATGTGCCATATAAACTAATCTATGAACTCGCATACTCTTTGCTTCGCCATTATCGTTTCTAATCACGACTTGCAAATATCCACAACCATTATCATACTGTGATATAATCTTGTCGCGTTCTATACTGTAAACCTGTCCGTCAGTAGAAATAAGATACCTTGAAAATCCCTCTGCCTGTTCCCATTCAACAGGGGTATTGCTTTTATGCTGTGTTGCTCTCTTTGTCATTGCTCTCAACCTCCGTTTCGCCGGCATTAAGATATTCAACGAATTTGTCTACATTCACAAGAAACTTATTACCGGACTTAATATGCACGATTTTGTTCTGTTTGCACATCTGCCAAAGTGCTTTATATGAAATACCAGATTCATCTGCAAGAGTCTGTAAAGGCACCATACGAGGAATGCGTACATCTGATACAATAAAGTTAAACTCCTGCTCTGGTAAAGTGTTCGTATTATTTGTGGTATTTTTCTTTGCCATTTTTGTATTCTCCCTTTTCGATTAGGGACACGAATACAAATTCATCTGAACTATTGTATTGTTGTCCATGTTTTGTGTTTGCTCCATCTGGACAACTGGACTATTCTTTAGTAACCGATTTGTTTTATTCTCAATTTTTATGTTTATCCCCAGAGATTCTCAGATGGCTTCTGAGGGACTTTTGATTTTAGCCATATAAATCCATTACCTAATGACTTATGATTCAATCTGGATTATCCTGTGTTATTCTGGGATTATCCTTTATGCTGTCTGTTCGTCTGGATTCCATGCGGAAGGCTTCTTAAACGCATTGACCTGTTTTTCAATGTTTCTAAGGTGGAATCCCTGCATATACACAGAAGCAAGACCCTGTTCAGCTTCTTTTAATTCAGATTCTTTCAATCTGTCAAAAGCCTGTTCAGCAGAAGATTTGCTACCTTCAAAAGCACGCTCCCTAATCTTTGCAGATACCATATCAGCATAAGCAGGATATTTAAGCAGTTCCAGAACGGCCTTGCTACCGATAACACCAGAATTGATAGAATCTGTCAAAACCTTAGTAATACGGTTTGCATGATTGCTGTTCATTACCTTAGGCATCTGAGACATAAGCTGAAGTGCTTTGTTCTGCACAGCCTGTGTATCGTCCTTTTCATTTACATAGTCATAACCACGATTGCGGATTTCCTCAACCCTACTATTCATGCGGTCATACACAAAAGCATTTTCAGCAACCATATCCTGTAATTTGCTCTGGAGTTTGCCATAGATTTCATTTACCATGTTCTTATCTACACGCTTATACACAGAAATAAAATCTCTAACGCTTGCAACCAGAATACGCACATCATCAATGGTCTTTGCTTTTCTGAACTGTTCAAGCAGTTTATTATAGTTCTCAACGATAGTCAGTCCGTTGTTTGCAACTGTATTGATTTTAGTCATTTTCTTCTTCCTCCCATTCGATATTTTCGTTTTCGTCTGACACAACCACAAAGCCTTGTTCCTTGTAGAATGTATCATACGCACCTTGGGTTACCTCTGTGGTAACTGTTCCGTTTGTAATCTTAACCATAGTTATTCGTCCTCATTTTCGTCTGGGGCATTGTTCCATTCCTGTTCCCAAGCCCAATCTTCATCGTCCTCGTTTTCTTTACCGTATGGAACAATCCTAATCACAGTAGGAGCAGTATCTTCTGTACCGTCTAAAAGAAAAGCAGTATTTGCACCATAAGCTTTGTCAATGATATACTTACAAGCATTGAATCGGTCCTTGTTGTATCTGTCACTGGCAATCTGAATTATGCTTTGCAGAGCTTCAACGGTAGAAGATTTAAGCAACCTTTGAAATTGCTCCTTTTGTGATTTCTGCTCTGCGGTTTGCTTAGGTCTGCCTTTTGGATTACCGCTTTGTCCTTTAGCATAAGGCATAGAAAAATCACTCCTTCCTACATATCATAGATGTTCACGCTCCTTGTTGTAGGATTCCAGTTCTCTATGAATTTCTGTTTTACTTTGTCCTGTGTGAGATGAGATAAAATCTCTTGTTTCTCCTGTATCTCTGCTTTGAGAGATTCGATCAGCATATTGTAAGCCTGTGTTCCCGTTCTGGGTTTATGCCTTAATGTAATATCTGCTGATATGCGTTCTATCTGCATTAGTGAACACCCCCTTATTGTAAATGTACTGTTATCTATCTGTGTATCTGTCTCATATAATTATGGACAAGATTTGATTTTTGCAATTTGCTCAAATGCCTTGCGAAACACCTTTTACACCCCAATGAATGGTGGTTTATGCTCAATTTATGAGATTTTCAGTTTTTCAAGTTTGGGTTCACAGGGTAACATCGAATGTTACTTTTCAGACCTGTTTTATCCTAAAGAGTTGTGCATGAGTTTGAGCGTTCTAAGCACATCCTCTGGAAAACCCATATTTTTCTCTCGATAAAATGAAACAATGCGTTTTGAGCTATCAGGCTGTTTCTTGAATACATACCACTTCTTTAATGCCTTGCGTAATACCTCAGTATCTACAATGAGTTCCTTACACTTAATCAAAGTTTCGCTTACTTCCTTTCGTGGAGTAGAGCAAGTTAAACATTCAAATATCTCTTGCACACAAGCATTCAGCATAGGCGTAATATTCTTTTTGCATATCTCGTCAAAAGTTTCTTGGTACTGGTCAATCAGCGTTTTGATTGCTTTCCTTGTGAGAATATCCTCTAATGATTTCTTGCTTGAATACATACGGTCAAGCATTCTGTCTAAGAACACCAATTCCACACGAATCAGATTTGACTCAACCTTAAGATTGCCTGCTTGCCTTTGCTGAAAGGTTTTGTCATATACCTTTAGCACCCATTCATGGGGCTTGGTTGTTGTGATTCCTCGTTCTGGTTTCCTGTGTGTTTTTCCATTGGGGTCGGTTTCCTTATAAACAGTAACCTTTGCAAATGACCTCTCAAACAATCTAATCACATCCTTTGGCTTACAATCCCCAACGCATTTTATCGTCAGATTGCACTCCATTTTTGTGACACTCATCATTGAGAGAAATTCATCAGAATACTTATCCTTTAAGTGCTTTTGCAAATATGACCTCATGTGCTCAATGACTTGGTTTCTTACCAATTCGATTTTGATACAATCAGATAGTTGAAATGGCTGAACATTGTTTGGCCTGATTGCGTTAGGCAAATTCACATAAGCAGACAGTTTGCCACCCCAACAAGATATTTTCATTATGTCATTTCCAGATTCATTCGTGAGATTTTCCTCTGGAAGATTTATGCTTTCTAAGCCTTTTATTGTAAGTTGCAGTTGAAAATTCATTCCGTCTGCACCTTGTAGTTTTTTCTTCCCCATTTTCACACCTCGCCCATTGCTTTCTTTATGTCTTTAATTATTGAAGCTGTTTCCTTGATAATTGCTTCGATTAAAGCAATGTAGCTTTCAGCATAATAATTTCTTTCGTCAGTCTTTGCTCCGTTCATATTCAATACCTCACATTCTTTGCTCACATATATTCATCAATGCAATTCACATCAATGCTGTTCAAGATTTCCCTTAATTTGATAAACTCTTCCTTAGAGAAAGTGATACCACGCAAAGGATATTGCAATCCGTCTCTGTCAGATACTCGCCATGCTCTAATATCAAACACAGGATTCTTGTCATTCCACTTTACAATCGACACTTCCTTTGAGAATCCACGAAAGCCCACCATGATAGTGTCAATATGTTCCTTTACTTCGTACTCGGTAACCTTACCAGCATTACACGCAAATTCATGCTTATTTGTTTTGTTATCCATTTTCCTTGTTCCTTTCGTTTTCTATTTGATTTTGGGCAACAAAAAAAGAGAAGCCAGTTAAACCTCGTCTAAAGGTAACTTTGCTTCTCTAAGCATTCAAAATATTAAATTAACTGGTCTTTTTCGACCTATATATATTATACCACATTATTTTCTGAAAGTACATAGGTAAAATAAACTTTTTTCCTTATTTTTCCGACAATTTTCTTGAAGTCATTTTTATATATAATCCTCAAATTAACCAGATTGACCCCAGATTGATTTTAATGGATTGACCTATATTTTATATATCATATTCCTAAAAATCAATTCTGGATTATCTGGGGAACTTCTGATAATACCTCTTAAATAAACAGTAATACATTAGTATAAAGTTGATGTAATTATCATTAAAATACACAGAGGATTTAGGGCAAATAAACAGAAACTCATTTGTTCGGTTTTGCATTGTGCAGTATGAGAGATAATTGCCTAAAAATCCTTTATCTGCAATACTTTGTTGACCTTTTCTGCCTTGCAAAAAGTAAAACTTAATGCTGTGTTTTTGCTACGTTGCTTTTGATGTCAGTATTACGCTTGCTGAACAAACAAGCACAATCACAAAAATTCAGATGAATTATACCAGCAAGCAACGCCTTTTGGGGACAAAAGGCAGACTGCTGGGATAATCCCAAGTCCTTAAAGGTTTCAGGCAAAACGATGTTATCCGTCTGATTGACGGTGATAACAATACCGTAGTAGAATACGCCTATGACAGTTGGGGCACACCGCTGTCCACCACCGGCACCTTGGCAAGTACATTAGGCGCGCAGAACCCGTTCCGCTACCGTGGGTACGTCTACGATGAGGAGACGTGCTGGTACTATTTGCAAAGCAGGTACTACGATTCCAAGACTTGTCGCCTTCTTTCCTCGGATGTTTTGCTTTCCACAGGGCGGGGGGTATTAGGACATAACGCGTATGCATATTGTGGGAATAGTCCTGCAAACAGACGGGACATGTCTGGCTGTTGCTGGGAATACATATGGGATTGGATTCGATCGTTGTTTTCAGATCAAGGCTTAGAAAACAACAATGTCATTATCATTGAGGAAATCGCGCAGATTAATTTGGCAGTGGTTTCGGAAACACCAGCTCCTCCGGCACCATTACCACCAGTAATTGAGGCCTATGTAAGCAGAGCAAAATCGATGATTGGAGATTCCTATGACAGAAGAGATTGCGCTCAATTGGTGCGCGCAGCCGTCTTAGAATATGATGCTGGTTTTAATAGAGGTGCGAGGTATCAATGGTCAGGTTTTGACGATTCACTATGGAAGCAAGTATTAGAACAAGATATTTCAAAGATACCGAGTGGAGCCCTTCTTTACTATCAAACCGACGAACATAGAATTGTACATACAGCTATATATTTAGGATGTGGGAAAATGATTGATTCTACGGACAGACAAGGTATATACGGAGTATCGGAGCGGCCGGTGGATAGTGGATTAACTTTTGCAGGAAAGCCAATTTCTATAGTTGGGTATCTGTATCCTAAAAGGCTATTTTGATTGGGAGGAATTGTGAAAAAATATATCCCCATAATATTGATGCTATTGATGATACCTCTCCTGAACGAGGGGTGCAAGACGGAAGATTTGTCAGTTGGGTGGGAAATTAAAGCAGATACACTTGTTTTCTATTCAGATGAGGGTGTAGCTTCCTGGTGCGCCGATGTGAAGGCAAGAGAAGATAGTGCGAATTGTACCACCGTTGTGTTCTTGGACGCAGTTACGACTATTTCGGAAGGAATGTTTAAGAACCATTCATACGTTTCGACGCTAACGCTGGGAAAGAATTTGCGGACAATCGAGGACAACGCTTTTCGCTCTTGTACGAGCCTTACTTCCGTGAACTGGTCTGAACAGGTTGAAAGCATCGGGAACTCTGCGTTTGAAAATACGGGACTTGTTTTGCTGGAACTGCCAAACAATTTGAAATCGATTGGAGATTTTGCATTTAGCAAATGCGAAAAACTGACCTCCTGCATCTTGCCGGATTCTGTTACAGATATGGGATGCAACTTTACAGATTGCCCGGCGCTGTCTACGGTCAAATTGCCGCGGGGACTAACACTCCTTGAGGATTATTCATTTAGCGGTTGCACCTCGCTTCAAGAAGTATTCGTTCCGGCATCCGTCAAGATAGTGGGGTATGATGCTTTTTCCGAGTCCGGCATTGTGCGCCTGATCTTTGAGGGAGAACTGCATGAGATACGCTCGCTTCGCACGAGCAATATGCCCGCGCTCCAGGCAATCGTTTTTTTGAATTATCCTCCACGGCAAGTTGAGGCGGAAGATACAAAGTTTGGACTGATGAACAACACGGATTCGGATGCCTGCGTCTACTACTTAAGTGAATTTTCGGAGTATTTTCCCAATTCTGACGGGAAATGGAACGGGTTTGTAATTAAGGAACTGCATTCGATCGATGATCTCCCTTAAGATAACCGCCCGATCACCGAAACACTCGCAAGCGGAAAAGCGATCACGAACACCTACGATGATCGTGGCAACATTCTGAATAAGACCGAGTATGCCTACGTTGCAGACGGAGGCACGCTTGGTGCGGCTGCGGATACCATTACCTATGGGTACGAATCCGAATATCAGGCTTGGGCAGACCAGCTGACGTCCTACGATGGGGAAGCGATTCGTTACGATGCAAGCGGCAATCCGACGACCTACCGTGGTTACACGATGGCGTGGCAGGGACGCAGGCTGACGGGTGCGACAAATGGTACAAATACCATTTCCTATTCCTACGACGAGAACGGAATCCGCACGCAAAAGACCGTCAACGGGACAGTAACCAATTACA
>ERZ1026844.1437-NODE-1437-length-14591-cov-7.341841_pt1 | contig 14591 bp, 10 predicted proteins | sample MGYA00380152_ERZ1026844 | MGnify/ENA primary metagenome ERZ1026844 (study PRJEB33269, sample SAMEA4719788) | human gut metagenome | biome: human-associated habitat; feature: organic feature; material: feces | place: Cameroon | collected 2013-10 ... | reverse complement strand
TTGTACTCCACAAACGGGTTTTCGCGTATGTTGCCCTTGCGCACCCAGAAGCGGCGCTCGGTAGCATCGATTATGAAGCAGGCAAGCGTTGCGCATTGCTCTATTTCCTTATCGCGGCTGTTGCGCTGGTTAAGCACGGATTCGGGCGCGCCGAAAGTGCAGTTGAGCACGGATATCATGTCCGCTATGCCTATCTTTTCCTTGCCGCTGAGCAGGCGCTTTATGGTATTGTAGCGGTTCACGCTGCTGCCCTTGCGCCCGTAAAGCAAATGCCCCTGGGAAAGGAAATGGTTAGTGTGATACGTCAGGCCGTTTTCGGGATAGAGTATCTGCGCGCCGTTGGCGCCGGCCTCTATGCACATCATGTCCCCGTGCAGATTGCCGTTGGACACAAGAAAGTTCATTGGCGCCATGTGGCGGATGGAGAACAATATGTCCAGGCATTCCGCCCAGTTGCCGGTGCTTATAAACTTGCGGCGCACTATCGCGCTCGGCACGCCTATGGGGTCGGTCTCAATTTCGCGCGGCAGGCTGTTTATTGCCAGTCCAACGCCCGCCTGGTTCATGCCGTAACGCGCAAGCTGGCCCGCTTCCGTAAGGCAGAAGCAGTCCGGCCCGTTGTCCTGCAATATCTCCAGCACAACGCCGTGTTCTTCCGCCCAGTAATACATGTCCCAGTTCTGCGCGGTTAGCACATGGCCATTTGTGGTGCGCTCGGGCAATGCGCCTATGCAGGAACATTCCTCCGCATCCTTATGGTGCCTGTCGTCGTGCGATCCTTCAAAGCGCAGCAGCTCGCTGCGGCAGTTGATGGCAAGTATTTCGTCAAATGAACGGCCGCAGCCTTCCGCTATGCCGTGCATCTCCTCCATCAGTTCCGGCGCAAACGCCTCTATGGCGGATATGAACTTGGCCGCCATTTGTATTGCGTAATCCCATGAAAGGTTGGGCTTGTTGTTAAAATAGCGCTCGTAGTCGCCTATCGTGCGATCTATAAGCTCGCGGCATTCCCGCCCGTATGTTACGCCGCGCTCATGCGGCGTGCCGGAAAGGACTACCTTCTTAAACGTGTTCACTATATGTATACCTCCACAAAATCATCTGTCGCACAGATGGCACGCCACAAAGTGGCCGGGTTCTATTTCCCTCAGCTCCGGCTGTTCAGCGGTGCATCTTTCCATGCACTGCGCGCAGCGGCCCGCAAAGCGGCAGCCCGGCGCGGGGTTTACGGGGCTTGGCACGTCGCCTTCCAGCAATATGCGCTCCGTCTTAACGTCAAGCCTGGGGATAGGCACGGCGGAAAGCAGCGCCTTGGTATACGGATGAACAGGATTTTTGAACAGCTGTTTGCAGTCCGCAAGCTCAACCATGCGTCCAAGGTACATTACCGCTATGCGGTCGGAAATATGTTTAACAACGCTCAGGTTATGGGATATGAACAGATACGTCAGTCCCCTGTCCTTTTGCAGCTGCTGCATAAGATTGAGCACCTGTGCCTGAATGGATACGTCCAGCGCCGATACCGGCTCATCCAGCACAAGGAACTCCGGATTGAGCGCAAGCGCCCTTGCTATGCCCACGCGCTGGCGGCGGCCGCCGTCAAGCTCGTGCGGATAGGCATTGACCAGCCTTTCGGCAAGGCCAACCGTCTCCATCAGTTCATATACCCGTTCTTCATATTCCTTTTTGCTCTTGCAGACCTTCTGTATCACCAGCGGCTCGCCAATGCTTTCAAAAACGCTCTTCCTGCCGTCCAGCGAGGAATACGGGTCCTGGAACACTATCTGCATCTTCTGCCTAAGCGCGCGCAGCTCCTGCTTATTAAGCTTTGTCACGTCCACGCCGTTCAGCAGCACCTCGCCGCCGGTGGGTTCGTGCAGGCGCAGTATGGCGCGGCCTATGGTGGACTTTCCGCAGCCTGATTCGCCCACAAGGCCCAGCGTTTCGCCCCGCTCAATATCGAAGCTAACGTCGTCCACGGCATGCAGCAGGCCGTTCTTGGTGTTGAAATACTTCTTAAGATGTTTTACTTCCAGCAGCTTATCAGGCATTTTCGTTACCTCCGCCGTTTATCAAATGGCACGCCACAAAGTGGCCCGGTTCAATCTCCACGTTTTCCGGATGCTCCTGCCGGCAGCGCTCGGTCGCATAAGGGCAGCGCGGGTTGAAGCGGCAGCCCTGCGGCAGATCGGTAGGATCTGGCGTAAGGCCGTTTATGGGCACAAGCTCGTTCTGCTCGGTGAATATATCCGGTATGCAGGCAAAAAGGCCCTTTGTATACGGATGCGCGGTGGAGTTGAATATATGCTCCCGCGTGCCGTACTCAACAACCTCGCCCGCGTACATTATGGCAACATAGTCGCAAATTTCCGCCACTATGCCAAGATCGTGCGTTATCATTACCATCGCGGTTTGATACTGCGCCTTCAGCTTTTTCATCAGCTCCAGCACCTGCGCCTGAATGGTAACGTCAAGCGCGGTTGTAGGCTCGTCCGCTATAAGGAAGCGCGGGTTGCACGCCAGCGCCATTGCTATTACCACGCGCTGCTTCATGCCGCCGGAAAACTGGTGCGGATAATCGCTGCCGCGCTCCGGCCTTATGCCAACAAGCTCCAGCATGTCGCACGCTTTCCTGTGCGCTTCGGCACGGCTGCCGCCGTCATGCAGGCGTATAACCTCAGCTATCTGGTCCGCAACCGTCATAACGGGGTTAAGGCTCGTCATGGGGTCCTGGAATATCATGGCAATTTCCTTGCCGCGTATTTTGCGCATTTCCTTTTCGCTTACCTTCAAAAGGTCCTGCCCGTCGAAGAATATTTCGCCCGATACTACCCTTGCCGGGGGTGTTGGAAGTATGCGCATTATGGACTTTACGGTCGTTGTTTTGCCCGCGCCCGTTTCGCCCACAAGGCCCAGCGTTTCGCCGTTGCCAAGCGAGAGATTAAGGTTTTCCACGGCGTGCACCGTGGCGTCATAGGACTGATAGTGAACAGTAAGGTTCTTTATTTCCAAAAGCTTTTCGTTCGCCATTGCGTTTCCCTCCTTAGTCCTTCAGCTTCGGGTCAAGCGCATCGCGCAGTCCGTCGCCGACAAGGTTCATGCTGAACACCGCCGCCATAATGGCAAGGCCCGGGAATATGCACACATGCGGCGCATCGCGCAGGAAGTCGCGGCCGGTGGAAAGCATGCTGCCCCATTCCGCCGTGGGCGGCACTATGCCAAGGCCAAGGAAGCTCATGCTGGCGCAGGAAAGTATCGCCGCGCCTATTCTAAGCGTTGCCTGCACGATAAGCGGGGCAAGGCAGTTGGGCAGAATATGCCGCGTTATCAGGAAAAAGTCGTTTGCGCCCGCCGCGCGGGAGGCTTCAACAAAATCCTGATCCCTAAGGGAGAGTATGCTTGCCCTGACTATGCGGCAGTAGCCCGGTATACTCGATACGCCGATTGCTATCATAACGTTCTGCAAGCCCGAGCCAAGCGCCGCAACGATTGATATGTTCAAAAGTATTGTCGGGATGGACAACAAAACGTCCATGCAGCGCATTATTATATTGTCTATCGTTCCGCCGTAATAGCCCGCTATCGCACCCAGCGTAACGCCGCCGATGAGCGATATGCATATTGCAATAAGGCCTACGGACATGGATATGCGTGCGCCGTAAATTATGCGGCTGAGTATATCCCTGCCAAGCTCATCCGTGCCGAACCAGTGGCCCGCGCTTGGGCCCTGCAAACGGTTGCGCGGGTCCTGCGCATTGGGTTCATACGGCGAAATTATCGGCGCAAGCACAGCGCACAGCACCAGCATTATAACAATGCAAAGGCCAACTACCGCGCGGCCGTTTTTCCTGAAGCGGCGCCATGTTTCCTGCAATTTGCTGCGCTTCTTGGGTACGTTTGGTTTGGTTGAAATCGCGCTCATCCCTGCACCCCCTTATTTATATTGCGACCGCACGCGCGGATCGACATATGCATACAGTATATCCACCACCAAATTGACAAGGCAGAACGAAAGCGCTATAACCAGCACGCCGCCCTGAACAACGGGATAGTTTCTGGACTTTATCGCATCCACCATCATTTTGCCAACGCCGGGTATTGCGAATATGGATTCGATAAGCACCGCGCCGCCAAGGAGCAGGCCGAACTGCATACCGATAGTGGTTATTACGGGGATAAGCGCATTCTTAAGCGCATGCACCGTTACCACCTTAAATTCGCTAAGGCCCTTCGCGCGGGCGGTGGAAATATAATCCTGCCTTATTACTTCCAGCATGCTGGAGCGCGTCATACGGGCTATGCTTGCGGCGCTGTTAACGCCCAGCGCTATGCCCGGCAGAATAACGCAGGAGAAGGAATCAAAGCCCGATGCAGGCAGCCATTTCAGCTTTACGCAGAAAAGCAGCATCAGCAGCAGTCCGCACCAGAACGACGGCATTGATATGCCAATCATGGAGATGCTCATAACAATATTATCTATAATTGAATACTGCCTTATTGCGGACACGATGCCGAACGTAAGCCCGAACACCACCGCGAAAGCGACAGCAAAGCTTGCAAGTTTAACAGTATTGGGGAAGGTTTGCGCTATGCGCGTGGCAACATTCTGGCGGGTGGAATAGCATATTCCCATATCGCCGCGCAGAAGGCGCACAACATAATTAAAAAAGCGTTCAAAATAGCCGCCGTTAAGGCCCAGCTCCTCACGCAGAGCCTCGCGTGCCTCCGGCGTTGCATTATCGCCAAGCAATGAGTCCACCGGATCGCCCGGCGTGATATACATAAGCGAAAAAACCAGCAGTATAACGCCAAGAAGCACGGGAATAAGCATGAGCAAACGCCTTGCAATATATTTAAGCATGGTATTGCCTCCTAATGTAATATTCACCGGCAGCACCGTCTGCGTGGGGCAAACGCTGCTGCCGGGCGTTAAAGGGGAAGAACCTTATAATCAGTCTTCGTTGACGAAGTAAAGCTCGGAGTAGTACTCCATGTCATAGGGCAGCACCTTCAGGCCGCGTACATCGGAACGCGCGCCGTATACGCGCCAGGGGTGGCAGATGTAGATCATGGGGCACAGGTCGTGTATCATGGCCTCGGCCTCGGATACCAGCTTGTTGCGCTCTTCGGCGTCAAGGGTGGTAACTATCTTGTCCAGTATGGCGTCCACATCGGCGTCGTTGAGCCAGGTACGGTCCTGACTGCTGCCGCGGGAGCTGCTGTGGAAGAAGGCATACAGGCCCTCGCCCGCGTCGCACAGCTTCATATCGGTCGCGGCGGTACCAACTTCGTAGTCACCGGCGTTGAGCATGGTGGAAAGGGTGCCGCTCTCGGTGGGCTGAAGCACGAGCGTTACGCCAACCTCCGCCCACATGGACTGAAGCATTTCGGCAAACATGTTGTTGGTGGTGTTGGCAAGGTATATGAAGGAAACCTCAAAGCCGTTTTCATAGCCTTCGGCGGCCAGCATTTCCTTAGCCTTGGCGGGATCGTACTCATATTCGGGCAGGTCGTGATTCTTACCCTGGAAGGAGGGAGGAATGGGGCCGTTGGCCTTTTCGCTGCTCTTTACGCCGTATATGGTTTCGCGAATAAGCTCGGTATCGGTCGCATGGTACAGGGCCTTACGAACGTTTACGTTGTTAAGGGGCTCAACGGAGGTGTTGAAGCAGATATAGCGCAGCGTGTTCTGGGCGCCGGCGAGCACATACATGTCGCTGCTTTCCTCAACGCGGTCTATATCGGTGGTCTGGAGACGGCAGTTCAAATCTATATCACCGGTCTCAAGATTGATGGTACGGGAGGTGCCTTCGGTCATTATCTTCAGCACAACGGTCTTAAGCTTGGCGGGTTCGCCCCAGTAATTTTCGTTGCGCTCAAGGGTGATGCTTTCACCGGCGGTCCAATCGGCAACCATGTACGGGCCGGTACCTACGGGCGCGCGGCCGTGAGCATCCTCACCCATTTCGGTGATGGCCTTTTCGTTCACTATGCACATAACGGCCTGGCAAAGCTGAGCCTCAAGGAAGGCATAGGGCTTGGTGGTCTTTATGTTCACGGTGTAATCGTCAACCGCTTCCACGCCGCTCAGATCAATGTAGGTCAGGGCGCTGGCGCCGGTGGTGGTGTTTGCAAGGCGATTGATGGAATACACAACGTCCTTGGCGGTGAAGTGCTCTCCATTGGTAAAGTTCACATCGTCGCGCAGCTTAAACTGCCAAGTGAGGTCGTCAATGGCTTCCCACTCGGTGGCAAGGTTAGCCTGGGGGATGGCGTTCTCGTCAAACTTGAGCAGAGTGTCGAGCACGTTGCGCATGATTATTTCGTTAACGTTGCTGGATACGCCGCCGGGATTGAGCGTAGCAGGCTCACGATCAACGGCTATGTTGATGGTATCCTTGTCGGACACGGTCTCGTTGCCGTCGGTCACAAGTTCCGTATTTTGCACGGGAGTGGCTTCCACGTAGGTGGGAGCGTTGGTAGCAGTGGGTTCGTCAGAATTAGCGGGATTCTGCTGTGCGCATCCTGCTGCAAATGCGAATATCATCGCACAAGCGAGGAGCATTGCCAGGTACTTTTTCATGTCATTTCTCCTTATCAGATTACCCTTTGGGGGTTATTGATAATATAACCGCATTCGCATCATTTGTAAAGTACATATATTTTATAACTATGTTTTGTATTTATTATCATCGTTGCAGCCGGTTAAAAATATTCAGGCTGCCAAATTTATTTTTATGCAAAATTCTCCTATTAATTTATGTTAAAACGCTTGACTTTTTGTCGAATCTGCTGATATAATCTGCATAAAATCAGTATCATGAAATTTTATCTTGCTATTTGATTTGATTTATTTTACAAACGCGGCTGAAAGGAGGTCTACCATGAACCTACGCGAGCAGCTATATGTGTGCGCAATCGCAAAAACCGGCAGCCTTACCGCGGCGGCCAAAATACTGAATACATCGCAGCCTAATCTGAGCCTGTTCCTAAGCAACCTTGAACGCTCGCTAAACATCAAACTGTTCGACAGGATTGGCAAGCAATTCCGCCTTACATACGCCGGCGAGCTATACGTTGCCAAGGCGCAGAAGATGATACGCCTTAAAGAGGAATTCGATGCCGAAATTTCCAGCATTGTTGAAAACATCAGCGGGCGGCTGAGAATGGGCTTTCAGTATTTCCGTTCTTCCCGCCTGATACCGCCGCTGGTATCCGCATTTTCGGAAGAATATCCGCATGTTGAGTTCAGCTTTGTGGAGGATACCGTATCGCGGCTTGAATCCATGCTTTCGGACAACACGATAGATATTTTCTTCTGCAACTGCCCAACGAAGAAGTCCGAATATGAGTATCACCCTATATATCGAGACTCCGTGCTGTTCATGACGGGCGTTGACCACCCGATAGCCTCGGCCTATCCCCTGGCCACCACTGCGGACGAAGGCTACCCGTGGATAAGCCTGAAGCTGTTTGAAAACGAGCGCTTTTTCCTCAGCCGCAGCGGCGGCAGCCTGCGCGCGTTTACGGATCAAATACTCGAATCTGCGCACGTTTCGCCAAAGCACATAATTACGCTCGATAAAGTGGAAACCATAATGGAGTTGGTCTCCCGTGGGCAGGGCGTTGGCTTCTGCGCGGACAGTTACCGCAGCTTTGTTTCCCTTTCGCAGCCGCTGCACCTGTTCTCCGTCGGCAATGAGATGAAACGCATAGACTTCTGCGCCGTTAACATGAAGGGCAAGGTTCTCACGCCCTATGCCAAGCGCGCCATAGAAATAGTCAAGGAAATCATGGACGGACAATTATATTAAATTCAAATTAAACCAAAACAGACCCACCAAGCACGGTGAGTCTGTTTTTATATTGTCGCCTTATTCTTCCAGCAGGTATCCGCTTTCCCTGAGCTTTTGCGTGAATGATGCATAGGCCGCCTGAGCCGTTTGCCCGTCTATGCCGTATTCTTCCGTCAGCGCGGCGATTATTGCCGCTTCGTCGCGCCCAAGCTCAAGCTGTTTCCACAAAAACGCAGCCGTTTCGTTCAGCGTGCGTGCATACGGCGCTTTGCCGCGGGCGCTGCCGCAGGCCACCAGCATTGTTTCGCCGCACACCTCCGTGCGCACTATTCCGGGCAGAATGGTATACTTCATGCGTTGTACATCTCCTTTGCAAGCGTATCGTGGCACAGCCGGGCAGATGCTTCATCCCCGCGGTTGACAAGCTGCCACACCGGCACGGTTTGCAGCAGCCTCTCCTCCAGCGCGCAGACCCGCCGCACGTCAAGCGGGGTGGACCGCGTGAACAGGAACTGCATGAACAGCTCCGCGACGGCTTCCTTCGGCTCAACGCGGCGCATGGCGTTCTCCTGTCCCTGTTTGAGCATTATTATGCCGCCGAGCGGGGCGGAGCGCATACTGCCCATGTTCTCCTTGCCGCGCCAGGGCGATGGATGCACGCTTATGCCCTCCTCCGAAAAGTCAAGCACGGGTTTATCGCCGTTTATTATGCTAATCTCGCCGCCATATTGGCGTTTCCATTGGATATAATGCGTGGTTTTGCCCGTGCCGCTCAGCGCCGTCAGCAGCCATGCCTGCCCGCGCCATATGAACGCCACGCCATGGAATATGGCCCGCTCAAACGGCAGCAGCGCATCGCACGCGCGGGTACACAGCTCCATGTGCTCCACATACGGCGCGGTGCTGCCCTCCTCATACAGCGGCAGCAGCCGTTCCACCTCCGCCGCGCTCACGCCTACGCTTGCCAACGGCATATCGCAGCACGCGAACGGCATATACGTGAGCATATATTCATTATGCGCGCAGCTAAGCAGCAGCGGCACGCCGCCAAGTCTTACACTAATTTCCATAATACTAAAACACAGCGGAGAGATCCGTCAGACCCCTCCGCTGATTCTCATTGGGTTAGTCCACTATGTCCTTAAGTATGTTGCCCTGGGGGTCAACATTCACTATCGTGCCATCGGGCAGCATTATCTCGCTTATGCCCGGGCCGATGCTGTGAGGATGTGTTTCGCCGGAGGGATAAACCGGAACCTGCGTCTCGCCGGGCGTGGGCAAGGGGCTTGCAACATCAGGCATTACAAAGCCAAACTTCTTCATTCTGCTGTCCCCCTTTCTTAACCTTCAAGGCCGACCCACTGGCGATATACCAGCGTGCGGGTCTCGCCGTACACAACTGTGCCGTCAAGCGCCACATAGTACGGGGTCACATTGAGCGTCATGCCGTCCACAAGGCCGTCCAGCAGCATATTGCAGCTCATCAGCATTGCGCCGTTCACGCTGCCGCCGAAGAGATAGTTCGCGTCGTAACCATCAACGGTCTCGGCCGCTTCTTCGCACTTAACAACCTCGCCGTTTATCACGAAGCCGTATTCGGTGCACTCGTTCACGTCTATGGCGGAGATGAACCTGACGGTGTTGGTCATCATCTCGTAGGTGTACTGCGCGCGCAGATACATAGCGTCGCTATTAAGCGTCATATCGGGCGCTTCGGGTACTTCCGGAATTTCGGGAGTTACGGGTACCTCGGGCTGCACGGTTTCGGGCGCAGCGCTCAGCACGGCAACGCTCTCAACGCCTATGGTATTGGTGGTAGCAGCCCTATAGATGCTCACCGCAGAATTGCTGTCAACGCAATTGGAGATCCCTATATCGCCATTGCCAACGCCCTGATAGTAGCAAGTCCTTGCTGCATAGGCGCCGGTAACCTTTATGCCGTCCAGCGTTACCCAATAGGGCTGATAGGACAGCGGGCTTGCAGCGGTCTTGCCATAGAAGGTATTCATGCTTACGGTGCATATGCTTACATAGCCGCCGCGTGAATCAGGAGCTTGTGCTTGCACATCCCACACACCATCATCCATAACATACATCTCTTCCTTGACTCCGCTGCCATCGGTATAAACAGCCTGAACCTTGTCATATACCTTGCCGCCATCGCTTGCGAAGTTTGTTCCATCAACGGTAAAGCCAACTTCGCTGTACATATTGCGGTCAACAGAACTGGTCAGGTACAGGCCGACCACATTCAGGGTGCTGCCGTTTGCGTCAGGTATAGCATTCGGGTCATGCCGCGATACAACATACGCTCTCGGCTTCAGATAAGTTTCACTTACCTCCCAAATGTAGTACGTCTCGCCCTTTACGGGTGTGAAGTTGATGGCGTTTTCGCCCTGCGTAAACGTCTGCACGTGATTAGCGTCGCAAGCTTCGTCCGTAAACGCGCCGCCGTAGAGGTAGCCATCGGAAACCTTATCGGTTAGACCGTCTTTATTGTTATTCGGTATAACAATCCTTTCGGGAGCGTCCGGTGTGCCGCTCTTAACATGCACAACTTTATAGAACGGATTATACTTGAACACATAAACGTTCTTCACAGCGGTATTGATATTTTCTTCGATTTGTATCGTTATAGCGCCGTTCTGACTGCCATCAAGCATCCAACCGTCCGCTTCCAGATTCTTTGCAGCTTCCGTAACCTGCGCCTGATACCTTGCCTTGCCGGTCTTAGGTTCAGCTATCGTGTTACCGTCCCTATCCACAAACCTGAATTCATACGGGTACTCTATCCTGTCGTAGTACAGGTTCAGAACGAGACCTTCTGCGGTCAGCGTGCCGCTGGGGGCAGTAGGAGCAGTAAACTCAGTTGTGTTTTCACCGGCAACGGCAGTACCGCGCTTATATTCAAAGCCGGTTATTGTCAACGCCGTTGAAGTCTGAGTTTTATTTATTTCGGCATTCGTATCAACGCTGCTCTGATACTCGGTATAGCCCTCGCCCGCTATGTTCTGTATCCAATGCACTATCTGCACGGGTGCGTGAACATCATCCTTGGTGTACCAGAACGTAATCACGTTTTCGGCTTCGGTTGCGCTGAGCACAAGGCGCTTCTGGTAAGCATCGGGCGCGTAGCCGTTTATCTGCTCGAACTTCTCCGTGATTATGGCATGGGTGGTTTCAGCAGTCTTTTCATCATGCAGCACTTTATTCGTATCCTTTTCAAGATACTTTACGGTGTAGTTGACCTTATCCTTTGCCACATACACGAATGTAAATTCGTTGCCGCCCTCAACCTGCATATCGATGGAATGGCTGTTGGTCTCGGGGAAGAAGCCTGTCTGATAGCCTTCGTTCAGCTCTTCGCCGCCCTTGGCTTCAAACGTCTTGGTAGTGCCCGCAAGCGCGCTGCCGGTGGTCATCGGCGCAACTTCAGTGCCGTCCTTCAGCTTATACTTGATGGTGTATGTGACCAGCGTATTGCTGCTCCACTTGGCGTAAAGGTTAAGATCCTTTATCACGGGCATGGAGAAGTCGAACGCCTTTTCAACGCCGTTTTCTTCATAGAACCAGCCAACGAACACATATGCGCCGTTCACGGGATCTCCGGGAGTGCTCGGTACTGCCGTGCCGTGAGGAACGTTGTCATAAGTGTGGAGTGCATCTTCGCCGTTCTCTAGCGCGTCCTTGGTCTGATACGCCTTGACCGTGTGGGTCTTGGGAACCCACTTGGCATAGAGGATCACGTCGGAGGCGGGCATGGTCATGGTGTTCAGGTCAGCCTTGGAACCCTCATAGCAGCCAGCCGTGGTGTACCAGCCGTCGAACACATAGGCATTCTTTTCCAGATTGGCAGGATATTCCGGCTCAAAATAGTGGCTGCTCAGCGGTGCTTCGTACTGTACACTGCCGCCCTTGCCATCTACATACGCATTGTAGTTGTAGAATTTCAGGTTGTAGCTGTTGCGGGTGTAGTAGAGGTAGTTATTTTTCTGCATACGCACACTTCCGTCCTTCGGAAGGTAAGGATTGGAGTCTCCCTGCGTGAAGCCGGTAATGGGATGAAATTCCTCTCTGTAAGTCAAACTGGTACTCTCGCTGTAATCGAGGTCGATCACTTTGTACTGTTTATAGTTCCTGCCTTTATATGCGGTATCGCCAGCTGCTCCATTTATCGTTTCTACATAGTAGTAAATCTTTGCGCCAGACTCGGAGTCATTCTTTTCAAACGTGATATTTTCTCCCGGCATGGTATCAATACTGCCGAGATAGCGCTGCTCGTCTGAATTGCCATACGTTTCGGTTCCCTGCGGTACCTTCCACCAAATGGTGTCGTTTCCGTCCTTAATAGGGAAATTGCCGTGGATATCCGCCTGATACTTTGCGGTAATAGTTTTAATCACCTTATAACAGCTATCACTATGCGTGTGGAAAAGCCATTTATCACAATTTAGCACTCTGAATTTAAGCGTATACGTATTTCTCGTATAATACACATTCAGCACAGTGGAGCCGTCGCCCTTGACGGTGACAGTCTCGGCCTTGGCCGCATTGTAGGTGAAATGCTTGGTATCTCTGCCTGTGAAATTCTGATTCTTATAATCGCCGCTCTTCTTCTCGGTACCGGGCTTTACATCGGCGGGCTTATACGTTCCGGCTACACTGTAGCCGTTGTCATTGGCGTTCTCGTACCAGAATACGACAGTAAAGCCGGACTCGCCGGGTGTCCACTTCGCCTTATGGGTGGTGTTTTCTGCCGGAACGGTTGCAGGCACTTGAGGTTCCCATCCGCTAAACGTATAGCCGGGTTTAGTGGGGGTGCCGACCTCTAAGGCCGCGCCGAAGCGGGCATAGATGGGCTCTACGCCGAAGCCGCCGTTAAGGTTGAAGCTCATTAGATAATAGTTGCGGTCGTAATAGATTTCGACCACGGTGCTGCCGTCCGCCGCCACCTTGGTGGTGGTATCGTACAGCAGGGCGGTGAAGCCGTTGTACTCTTTGGCAAGCTTGTCGCCTACCTGAGACTCGGTAAAAGCCTTTTTCGGTTCGGTTTCGGCAAGGATATACTTGTCGTCGTTTACGTTTTGCTGATAGTGCTTAACGGTAAAGTCAACCTCAACAGGCTGATAGGTAACGGTAATAGTCACATGGTCATCTATTACTTGGTTGATAGTTACCGTTTCCTGATTGGGCGCATAGCCCACTACCGTCGGGCTCGTAACGGTCTGGTTAATCGATTCGCCCTTTGAGATTCTCGCCGTCCACGAATTTGCGGCAGGCCTGCTATCGGCGAAAACATAATTGATAACCACGTTACATACATCGTCGTCCGCCGCTATCGCCAGCGCCGCTATCAGCGAAGACAGCATGAGCACTGCCAGAACCACCGACAGCACTCGTTTGGTTTTGTTCATGCAATTCCCTCCTCCTTATTAAGTTCTTCTGTGTTTTTTCCCCGCTTAACCGAATACGCCGCGCCCGCTGTGCAAGCCCCCTCCCGCCGGCACGGAAAATAAAAGGCTCCGGCACAAGCCCGAGCCACTCGACCTTCTGTCAGCCGCTCAATGTTCGCAACGCACCCGGCTAAGCTTAAAATAATTTTACCATAAACAAAGAGTTTTTCAACCTTTTCGCGGCAATTAATTTATTTTCATGTTTTATGTATATTTACAAGTCGCCCCCCCCCCCGAAAATTCAGGTATTTAGGCATTTTATCGAAGAGGCTGTTTGTTTTTATACAGCCTTATTCACTCGCTCTAATGTTTTTATGCAATTTGCATAATTTACAATCACGGCAATGGCATTGCCCGGCTTGCGCTGCCGCGGCAACTGTTCACATTTTGTTCACATATGTAAAAAAGCCGCAAAGACATATCGCCCCTGCGGCATTTTCTCACCAGCGGACTATTCTGTAATACACCCGCGCGGTCAGCTTGTATACAATTAGGTAAAGCAGCATGAACGCCGCGCATGTTGCGCCGATGCAGCGCAGTATCAGCGCATAATCATTTAGCTGGAACGTGCCGAGCATGCAGCTCATAATCTTTGACGCGAAAAGCATATGCAGAAGCGTCATGCCCAGCGGGATGAAGAACACCCACAGCACCTGCGAATTGATGGTGGCTTTGACCTGCCTGTCGTCCATGCCAACCTTTTGCAGAATGTCGAACTGCGCCTTGTCGTCATAGCCTTCGGAAATCTGCTTGAAGTAGATTATAAGCACCGTTACCGCAAGGAACAGCATTCCGAAGAACACGCCCAGGAACAGCAGCCCGCCATACATGGCGTAGTTTTCCGCGCGATTGTTGTAAATGTCCTTCGAGCCGCGCACAAGGTAGCATGTGCTGCCGCGGTTATATGCCTCGTGATAAGCGTCAAGCGCATCGTAAAAGTCCTCCATTATGGCTAATCCCGTGCGCTGGTCAACCTCCGGCATGTCTATTGCCGCGTCGTAATACTGCGAGTCATCATAGCCCGCAACGAAACGTTCCTTGGATATTTTAACGCCGTGCTTCGCCGCGCTGTTTATCAAAAGCTGCTCTATGTCGCCTATTATTCTTTCCTGCTCCGCCTTATCGGGCAAGGGATAGCCGTTGTCCTTATCCACAAAGTGTACGGAAAACTCAGCGTCGTGGGGATTGAGCTCGCGCAGCATCTCCTCCCGCCCGGCGTAAAGGGACAGCGTGCCCGATACGGTAACAACAAGCATTGTGGACAGTATGCATATTGTGGCAAGGGAGCGCGCGTTTTGGCGCATGCGCTGTATCATGCCCGATATGGCAATGAAGCTTGACG
>ERZ1026844.1435-NODE-1435-length-14595-cov-6.550825_pt1 | contig 14595 bp, 14 predicted proteins | sample MGYA00380152_ERZ1026844 | MGnify/ENA primary metagenome ERZ1026844 (study PRJEB33269, sample SAMEA4719788) | human gut metagenome | biome: human-associated habitat; feature: organic feature; material: feces | place: Cameroon | collected 2013-10 ... | reverse complement strand
ATGTCAAGATGCGGAGAGTTTCCCAGCAGGATAGAAAATTGGCAAGAACGAAGAGCTTATGATAATTGGCGTATGACAAAAAAGAGCTACCTGACTTCTCTAATAGAAATCAGATAGCTCTTTTCTTGTGAATAATGAAATTCTGTTGCCAAATCGTTGCCACGAGGGGCATCAAGGCTCAAAAAGTCCAGTGTTTACGGGCTCTTTTCGACCTATGCAATTACTCCCACTCGCCAAGTGGAAATGCAGTCTAAACTTTTTTGTATAGACCGTTTGATTCCATTTGGCTTTATTTGATACCAATTATCCCAATCCTATGGGGTATCCGACTTTCTGCTATCAAAAAGCTATCAGGGGATGCTATCAATAGGGGAGGTCTGTGCTTTAGAGTATCTGTATTTACAGTGCGCACAACAGTTGAATTATCTATCGCCAGATTTTTTGACTACCGTCATCCTTATCGTGCCATTTTTTCAAAACAGCTTCAACCTGTTGAATTAGCTGATCCGTGTTAGGCATATTGCGTACCGTTGTTCTGTGCGGTATTGCCATAGTTCTGGAATCGGGGCTGCGCATAGGATATCAAAGAGTACGCGCTACATCTCTACGCAGGTGAGAAGTGTCCCAACCTTTCTCTTTGATTTTGAATATCCGACCAGCTTTGGCAGGGATGCCTTTTTGCTTGTTCTAATCCGCTCTCAAGTTCCGCTGTGCTTCCATGAAGAATACCCTCATCCCTGCCGCCGATCGTGCATTAGAACAATATACAGTAGCGCGGCATCTCGCGGCTTAAAGAGATCGTACCCTGTCAGCGAGCCGATTCGCTTGATTCGATAGAGCAACGTGTTTCTGTGAATGTAAGCCTTCTGCGCAGCGAGAGATGTGTTCCCATCTGCACCAAAAAACAGGTTGAGTGTTTGCAGCATTTCCTCCTTCTGCTCTGGTGTCACCCTGTGGAAAACCTGGTTGGAAAGGCATGCGGCAATATCTGCGTCAATGCTTTGCACAACCAGTTCAAGGGAAACGTCACCATAGGAAACGAGTGACACGCGTCCTGCTACAGCAGCGCGCAGCGCGGTTTTCGCTTCCTGATACGCGCTTCTGATACTCTTCATATCGTTTCTCAGTGAACTAATGCCAGCATAGACCTCCGCGGTGTCGTTAGAAGAAATCACTCTTCGGATCTCAGCAGTGCTTTTTTTTAGGTCGCCTGCGCTTTCTGCATAGAGAAAAATTATGATGCGTTGTTTGATGATGGTGCAGATACAGGGTGTACGTATAGTTGAATCATGCATGATTGTTTGAAGCAGACTTGCCCGAAGAACATCACCGCTCGGTGTATTCTTATTCATCTCCCCTTGTCCTGCCTGAAGCGCAATGATACCACAAGGACCGAACGGATCCAGATCTAGGAGCTTTGCGCGGGTCATAATATCCTCAAAATCAAGGCTTTCTGAAAAAAGCAGATTTTCTAGGAAGGAACGTCTTGCGTTATCCAACTGGATTGCTTGCAGTTGCTTCCAACTGCGATCAATTAGCAGTTCGGTCATGGATCGGGCAATCTTGCCGAAACCTGCGACACTCTCTGGCTCGCCCGTAATACCAATAACGCCGACGCTCTGTCCACCAAATCGAATTGGCAGATTGATACCTTCCTGCATCGCACCGGTGGTTTCTTGCCGGTGAATAACTAACTGGCTCAGTTCGTGCTGGAGTAGGAGTCTTGCACCCTCGTGGACCTGCCCGATGCGGCTTTTGTCGGTACTTGCAGCAATAATTCCGTTCTCATCCATTAGATTCACATTTTGCCCGATCAGGCCCTTTATCTCATTTACAATAAACTGAGCATCCTCTCTCGCAATAAACAATAATATCAACCCTGTCATTTGAATTCTGCACAGAAAAAAACATATTTTTTTGTGCCACACCCAAGCCACGAAACATTATACTTATACCTGTAAATGGCGCAAGGCCAAAGAATATCAATACACAGGAGGGTATATATGAAGATCGTTGTATTGGATGGCTATACGGAAAATCCTGGTGATTTGAGCTGGGACGAGCTGGAAAAGCTCGGCGAGGTGACAGTCTACGACCGCACCGCCTATGAAGAGTCTCCACTGATTGCCAAGCGCATCGGCGATGCGGAGGTCGTGGTGATGAACAAGACGCCTATCTCGCGTGAGACTATCGACAAGTGCCAAAACATCAAACTCATTGCAGTTCTGGCGACGGGCTATAACGTGGTCGATTACAACTATGCCCACGAAAAAGGTATCCCTGTTGTGAATGTGCCGACCTATGGCACGGCATCGGTCAGCCAATTCTCCATCGCACTACTGCTGGAGATCTGCCACCATATCGGCCATCATAGCGAAAGCGTGCACGCTGGTAACTGGGCGAACAACGCTGACTGGTGCTACTGGGACTATCCTCTTATCGAACTGGCTGGCAAGACAATCGGCATTATCGGCTTTGGCCGCATCGGACAGACAGAGGGGCGCATCGCCAAGGCACTTGGAATGAACGTGGTAGCCCATGACCTCTACCCGAGCGACTCCGGTCAAGAGATTGCGGAGTACGTCGGCCTTGACGAACTCTATGCCCGTGCGGACGTTATCACGCTGCACTGCAACCTCACGCCGGAAAACACCGGTATGATCAACAAGGACAGTATCGCCAAAATGAAGGACGGGGTCATTCTCATCAACAATGCCCGCGGCCAGCTCATTGACGAGCAGGATGTTGCTGATGCGCTCAACTGCGGCAAGATTGCTGCGGCGGGATTGGATGTGGTTTACACCGAGCCAATCCGCACGGACAATCCGCTGTTGAAAGCAAAAAACTGCATCATCACACCGCACATCTCCTGGGCACCGAAAGAAAGTCGTCAGCGCATCATGGACTGCACGGTAGAGAATATTAAATCATTCCTCGCGGGTGCACCGGTTAATGTTGTAAACTGGTGAAGTGATGAAAAGGTGTATCGTGATTTCTGACTCTTTCAAGGGCACGCTCTCAAGTCTTGAGATTTGCCACATTGCTGAAGAGAGTGCGGAGAAGATTATCCCAGAAACAGAACTAATCGCGCTGCCTGTTGCCGACGGTGGCGAGGGTACAGTAGACTGCTTTATCCGCGCCTGTGGGGGCAAGCGATGCCAAGCTTGCGTCTCCGGTCCGTTCGGAGAGCCTGTACTAGCTGATTATGCGCTCCTGCGGGATGGCACAGCTGTGATCGAAATGGCATCTTGCGCAGGATTACCGCTTGTTGAAGGGCGGCGCGATCCTTTGCGCGCGACGACCTTTGGCGTCGGTGAGCTGATCCGCGATGCAGTGACCCACGGTGCAAGCCGGATTATATTGGGGCTTGGTGGAAGCTGCACCAATGACGGCGGCTGTGGTGCGGCCGCCGCGCTCGGTGCCATCTTCAAGGATGGCTGTGGCAACTCGTTTGTTCCAACCGGTGGTACGCTCAGCCAGGTCAAATCAATACAGGTGGACGCTATAAGGACATCCCTTGGCAAAACGTGCATAACGGTCATGTGTGACGTGGACAATCCTCTCTTTGGAAAAACGGGGGCAGCCTGCGTCTTTGGCCCGCAAAAAGGCGCAGATACTAAAACTGTCAGGCTGTTAGACGATGGACTTCGAAACTTGGATCGTGTAATACAATGTGACCTGTCTATTTGCACGGCAGATGTTCCCGGGGCAGGCGCTGCTGGTGGTTTCGGCGCCGGGGCGATTGCATTTTTTGGCGCGGTGCTGCAAAGCGGAATCGATACCGTTTTAGAAACTGTGCGATTTCCCTATCTCCTGCAAAATTGCAGTTTGATCATCACTGGAGAGGGGTGCCTAGATGAGCAAAGCCTGCACGGTAAGGTTGTTTCCGGCGTTCTGAAACAAGCCCAGAGAGCCAATGTTCCCGTCGTTATACTTGCTGGTACAGTGCGTGAAGAAATGCCTCAACTATATAGCATGGGGGCCAGCGCGGTCTTCAGCATTAACAGACGGGCCGAGGATTACCAGATCGCAAAGGATTATGCGGCGGACAATTACCGAGCTACACTCGAAAACGTCTTCCGCCTGATCCGCTGCGCAAAGAGCGCACAAAGGTGTCCTGCTGATTCTACTCTGTCTCTGCGTATATGATTTCAACATTTTCAGCACGGATGCGCTGTTCGTCCTCCGGCGAAAAGGTCGAGCCACAGGTAACGATTCCTGAAATATCGCTGATGGAGGCAAACGTATTAATGCCGAGCGAGGATATCTTGCTACGATCCAACAGAATGTAGACCTTCTCTGCCGCTGCTACCATGGCTCGTTTTACGCTGCTTTGAAGCGGTGAAAAGGTCGAAAACCGCATAGTCTGCATATTAAAGGAGGACGTTCCCAAAAATGCTTTTGCGACCTTTACATTTTTTAGGTATTCCTCACAATCCGAACCAACCAGTGAAAGATGATCCTTTTCCATAAAGCCGCTCGTATATTGTACACGTGCGGCTTTTTCTGTAAAGATATGCGCCAGAGATAGTGAGTTCGTTACGATAGATAGCGGCATATCGCTGGGGATGCTGTGCGCAAAGCACTGGATGGTCGTGCCTGAATCCAAAATTATGATGTCGTTTGGCGCAAGAAGTCGGACTGCCGCCTTTGCAATGTAGGCCTTTTCGCTCTGACAGAGTGTGGATCGGTTGGAAATGTTGGGGAAATGCTGATTCGGCATCCTCGATATCTTTCCCCACTCGTGGCTGATGATGCCTTCATTGGCCAGTGATGTTACATCGCGACGTATGGTTGTGGTTGTAACATGCAATCGCTGCGCAAGATCGGCAACCGAAATGGATGGAGTCTCCTGCAATATCTGCAATATCAGGTTTCGTCGAAAGTCAGGTTGTCCCATGATCGAGCCTCCTTTTTATTGAGCTCTTAAAGCTGCCTCTTATCATAACAAAGAAAGACAAAAAAAGCAACAAAATTTTCGAATAATAGAAATAATGCGATAATTATCGCTTGCTTAATACAGCGACTTTTGAAAAAGCAAAATAATAAATCAAAATGTTTGATTTCACTGGATTTTTCTTTCATAAAGCACAAATTATTTTATTATAATCGTATATATGGTAAAATTTATCATTTTCTATTGAAAAAAGGATAAAAATATTGTAATGTATGAATAGTTTAAAGCACGGTTCCGGCCGGATCTTGCGCGATTAACCTAATACCAGAAAGAGGGAATCAACCAATGGAAGCAAGAGAGTATGTTCAGGATTACGTGACGCGGGCGCGCAAGGCACAAGCTGTTTTTGAGGCGTTCACTCAGGAACAGGTAGACAACGCGGTTAAGGCGATTGGCAAGGCAGTATACGACCACGGTGAAGAACTCGCAGAGCTTGCTGTCAAGGAGACTGGAATGGGCGTTGTTGCAGATAAGGCTGTCAAGAACCGCAATAAGGCGATGGCCGTCTGGTACAAGATGCGAGGCGTAAAAAGCCGAGGCATCCTGCGTTATATCAAGGAAAAAGAAATTGTTGAGGTTGCAAAGCCGATTGGCGTAATTGGCGCAATCTGCCCGTGCACAAACCCCAATATGACGCCGATGCATAACGCCATGATTGCTCTGAAGGGTGGCAATGCAATCATTTTCAGCCCTCACCCCCGCGGAAAGGTTAACGGTGTGAAAACCTGTGAGTATATGCGTCAGGCACTCAAGGCGGTCGGTGCACCCGAAGACTTAATCCAGTGTATCCCCGAACCGACGTTGCTCATTTCACAGGAGGTCATGTCTCAATGTGATGTAACCCTCTCCACAGGTGGGCCTGGTGTTGTAAAGGCAGCGTATTCTAGCGGCAAGCCTGCATATGGCGTAGGCGCTGGAAATGTTCAGGCGTTGATCGACGAGGATGCCGACCTTACAGAAGCTGTACCGATGATCGTTAAGGGTCGCACATATGACGATGGTATTCTGTGTACCTGCGAGCAGGCGGCGATTTGTCCGGAGGACAAATATGATGCATTTCTCAAGGAAATGGAGAAGGAGCAGGTCTTTTACATTGACAACGAGAGAGATCGCGAAGCATTACGCGAGCTGATTTACCCCGATGGTAGAATAAATCCCGCCATCGTCGGGCAGAGCGCTCACAGGATTGCAGAGGATGCTGGAATCGAGGTTCCCAAAAACACCAAAATGCTGTTGGTTAAAGTTTCCGGAACAGGCAAGGATGAGCTGCTTTCAAAGGAAAAGATGGCGCCTGTCATGGTGGCGTACTCGTACAAAAACTGGAAAGAGGCTGTCCAGATCGCAAAGGACAATCTCCTCAACATGGGGGCTGGCCACAGCGTTGTGATCCATTCCCACGATGATGAACATATTAAGTATGCCGCGCTCGCTCTCCCCGTGTCCCGCTTTTCAATCAACCAGCAGGGATCGAGCAGTCTTGGAGGTTCTTTTGTCAACGGCTTAAATCCAACCGGCACCATCGGCTGTGGTTCCTGGGGTGGCACAGCTACCACAGACAACCTGTGGTGGGACAATCTTGTCAATATCAGCAGGATTACCTATGTGATCCCAGGAGCAAAGATCCCAACTCCAGAAGACGTCTGGGGCAAATAATTGAAAGGATGAAAATGCATTATGCTGACGATCGATCAGGAACTTGAAATCTTTGAACAGCTCAAAGAAATCGACACGCCAACCATCACCAATGTTATTGCCACCTACCCAGCCAAGACCGATACCTGCCTAGGACTTTATCACCCATGGAAGGGTAAATGGTATACCGACCAGAGGATGAAATGCATGTTCCCAGAACTTGGCAGAACGGTTGGTTATGCGGTGACGTGCACCTACGGCGTAGCTGACCCCAGATTTAACAGGCTCGGAATCGGCGATGTTCTTCACGCCATCGATAAATCTCCCAAGCCTGTGGTTCTCGTTGTGAAGCAGAATATGCCTGATGATGTCAAGAACATCTGCGGCCTGCTTGGCGGCAACATGATGACTGCTTTTCAGTCAGCCGGTTGCGTTGGTGTCATTTCTGATGGTCCCTCCCGCGACGTGGATGAGATCCGCCCGATGAAGATTCAGTATATGCTGACTGGTACCACTGCTGGACACGGCGATTTTGCCGTAGAGCAGGTAGGTGGTCCGGTCGAGGTGTGCAGTATGGCAGTTTCCACGGGCGAGATTATTCACATGGATGAAAACGGTGCCGTCAAGTTCCCACGTGAATATCTTCCGTTTATCGTCGATCGTGCAAAGACAATTCTCCAAACCGAAGAGAAACGGCAGCGTTTGATGCGTGAAGCGCCGGATGTTGAAACAATCATTCAGGTTATGAAGGGCATTTACGACTGATTGTGAGCAACTCGGCAAACAACTTTGGAAAAGGAGACTAACTTTATGGTTCGTTGGAAAAGAGACGTTATCTATGCAATAGGCCTACTGGTGTTTTCAATCGCTGGGTGGATAATAGCTGGCACATTTGTTCAAAAAAACATTAGCGTTTGGGCCGCATATCCCTCAACATATTGCAGAGGCGTTTTAACAATCCTTGGCGTATTGGCAATTCTGCAGTTGATTCGTGCCTTGCATGAAAAGCCTAAAGAAGTGCTTCCAGTCATTTGGACGAAGCAGTCAGTCATTACGGTTATCGCACTTGCCCTGTATGTATACTTTCTTAATAAGGTTGGATTTCTGCTGGCGACGATCATCCTATGTTCGATCCTGACGTTTTCTTATACTGCAGGTCTCGGTAAATTCGATACCGCAAACAGAAAAAAACTCATCTTGCAGATTGTGCTGTATATGCTGGTCGCCGTCGCGATGGCTGCCGCGATGTATGTGATCTTTGGCGTGTTGCTGAAGGCAAAACTCCCAGCGGCATCGCTATGGTAATACGAGCTGCGAAGCAGACATATCTTAAGTGAAAGAGCATGATAAAAACAAAAAACAGAAAGGAAAATCACAAATGAAGAAGATGAATCGAATCCTTGCCCTGTTCCTTGCTGCACTGCTGCTCCTTGCCCTTTGTGCCTGCGGCAACAAACAGAATGATACCGATGTGGCAGATTCTTCCAAGACCGAAGATGAAGCTCTTGATTACCCCAAGGAGACCATTACAATGGTGGTCGGCTTCCAAGCTGGTGCCGGTTCTGACCTTTTGGCTCGCTGTGTCGCTTCCTATATGGATCTCGACGGACAGGCCATGGTAATCAACAACATTACCGGCAGCGGCGGTATTATTGGCATGATGGAATGCTACAACGCCCCTGGTGACGGCTATACACTGTGCACATTCCTGCCGGAATCCATCACGGTCAACATGCTCAATGGCGTTGTTCAAGACGATATCTTTGACAATATCATTCCTATCGCCTGCCCTGTGTATGACGCATTCACAATTTGCGTCCGCGGTGATTCCGAATACAACAGCCTCGATGATCTGGTAGAAGCTTCCAAGAAGAGCACCAAGGCGTTCCATCTCGCCGGCTCTACCGGTGGTGTCACGCAGGTTTCTGCTATTCAATTTCTGGAGGAAAGCGATGGCGCCAATATCAAGTATGTCCCTTATGATGACGGCAACACGGCTCGCACAGCCCTCCTTGGAGGCAATGCGGAATGCCTGATCGCGTCTCTCTCTGAGGTCAAGACCTACAGCGAATCTGGAGATTTTAGAGTTCTTGCCGTTCTCGCCGATGAGCGTGCCTCTTTTATGCCTGACACGCCCACCGCAATCGAGCAGGGATACAATGTAACAGCTGGTCAGCACAGAGGTTTTGCGGTCTCCCCAGGAACGCCAGATGAAATTGTCCGTTACCTTGAGGACAAAATGTACGAAGCCTACAATAAACCGGAGTTCAAAGACTATCTGCAGGATACCCTTGGCTATAACATGTCGTGGATGGGTCACGACGACTATGTTGAACTCGTCAAAGGCCTGAAGGCGACTTTCGAACCGATCATGTCCAGCCAGTCGGATTACGTTGCCCAGTAACGCAGAACGGCTTTGGCCCATTCAGTGTCGTATTCTTTCACTAAAGTCATAATGTCAAGTTCCTGTGTGGGAGCAGCGTCTCCCACACAGGAGTTCATCAAAAACCCATAGAAAGGAAACTTTTATGAGCGGTCTGGCTTCTCTAACGCAGGGTTTTCAGGCTCTGCTAACAGATCCCGGAATGTTCCTGCTGCTTGTCGCAGGCGTTTTAATGGGAATTATCTTTGGCTCAATCCCAGGATTAACCGGCGCACTCGGTATTGCGCTGATTCTCCCCTTTACTTACACGATGTCAGCCTCTTACAGCTTTGCGATTCTTGTCGGAATTTATGTCGGCTCAATTTCCGGCGGATTGATCTCTGCGATCCTTTTGAATATTCCAGGCACTCCTGCCGCCCTTGCCACATGCTTTGATGGATCTCCTATGGCATTGAAAGGCGAGCCGGGCAAAGCGCTGTTCATAGGGACTTTTGCATCTCTTATCGGCGGTTTGATTAGTGGCATTGCCCTAATTCTGATCTCTGAGCCGCTCTCATCCATCGCGGTATATTTTGGTTATTGGGAGTATTTTGCCTTGGGAATCATGGGCCTATGCATCGTTGTTGGACTTGTTGGCAAGGACCTGATTAAAGGCCTGATTTCTGCTGTGATTGGCATTTGCGTTGGTTTGGTCGGCCTGGACAGTGTTTCAGCTGTCAGCCGCTACACCTTCGGCTCTTGGCAACTAACAGCTGGCTTTTCCACCCTGCCCGTTTTGATGGGGTTATTCGCCATGGCAGAAATTATGACATCTCTTCGCTCGCTCGGGCAGAAAGCTGAGCGAATCAAGATCGACAAAATACCATTCGTCCCCAAAAAGGAATGGTTTCACAAGTGCGACATCAAAACGCTGTTCACCGGTTCTCTCATTGGAACAGGCGTCGGCATCCTTCCCGGTGTCGGTCAGGCGACCGCCGCGCTGATCTCGTACACCAGTGCGAAGCGTTCATCTAAGGAACCCGAAAAGTTCGGTACCGGTTGCGTAGAGGGCATCATCGCCTCCGAATCGGCCAACAATGCCGTCTGCGGCGGTGCACTGATTCCCATGATGGCACTCGGCATCCCCGGTGACGTAATCACGGCGATTCTGCTCGGCGCGCTGGTTATTCACGGTCTTCAACCTGGAGTACTGCTGTTCAAGTCTCCCGATGGTGCAGGCCTAGTCGGGGTTGTTTTTGCGGTATACATGCTCGGCAACATCGTTATGTATCTAATGCAGCTCGGATTGATGCGCGGCTTTGTACAGATCCTCAAGGTTCCGCTGAACATTCTCTATCCAATGATTCTCACCGCATGTATGGTTGGGGCGATTACGACGAATAATCGCGTATTCGACGCAGGCATTCTGGTTGTGTTCGGTATTATTGGCTACTTAATGGTCAACAACAATTACCCTCTTCCTCCGATGGTGCTTGGATTTGTGCTATCCAAAACGATCGAAACAAACTATCGCATCGCCATGATTGCCTGCGATGGAAACTTTTTTGCGATCCTTTCGCGTCCGGTCGCCGTGGCTTTTATTGTGCTCGGCCTGTTAATGGCGATCCTTCCCTCAATCCGTGAGCGGAAGGCGCAGAAAGCAAAAAAATAAACGGAGGCAAATCCATGGATCTGGACCTTCAAAACAAGGTTGTCGCCATCACCGGTGGGTCGAGCGGAATCGGTCTTGCAACGGCGCTCGCGTTTGCGAAGGAAGGCTGCCAGTTGGCGATCTGCTCCCGCACCGAAAGTAGGTTATCAAAAGCAAGGGACTTGTTTTCCCAAAACGGTTTTAAACTTTATACGCGAGCAGTCGACGTGAGCAAGTCTGACGAACTCGAGACTTTTGGCGCAAGAGTATTCCAACACTTTGGAAAAATCGATGTATGGATTAACAATGCAGGATTCAACATCACCAAGCCTTATATGCAGCTTACGCTGGAAGAATGGCGCAAGATATTGGATATCAATCTGACAGCGACATTTTGGGGCACTCACGTTGCCTTTGAACACATGCAGAAAAACGGAGGTGTGATTATCAATACCTCCTCATACACCGCGTTGATTCCTGTTACACAGAAAGTGGCATATTGTGCGGCAAAAGCCGGAGTAATAAGCCTGACAAAGACCACTGCAGCTGAATTTGCCCCATACAACATCCGCGTAAATTGCATTATCCCCGGCTTGATCGAAACGCCAATCGCTGCTGCACGGATCAGCGCAGATCGCACAGCGCTACAGAGACAGATATCGCTCCAGCGATTTGGGCGCCCCGAGGATCTTGCCGGAGCATATGTTTTCCTTGCCTCGGCTGCGGCAGGCTATATCACCGGTGCAGCCTATGAGGTCAGCGGTGGAAAGCTATGTGTACAGGATCCCAGCGCGGAATGGCCGCACAACAATTGCGCACAAATATGATCCAAAGGAGAGATCAACGTGAAGGTTCTTATTACATCTCGCAATTTCGGAGCTGTTTCGGATGCTGACTATCGCTATTTTACAGATGTTGGCTATGAGGTCGTACGAAATCCTCATCCTGACAGGGCTCTGATCGAGGATGAACTTGTCGAATTATATGCAGATGTCGATGCTGCTGTTGTTGGAGACGACCGTGTTACCCCTCGAATCATCGACGCTGCCAAGAATTTGAAAGTTATCAGCAAAATGGGCATTGGTGTTGATTCAATCGATATTCCTTATGCACAACAGAAAGGTATTGTTGTTACCAACGCTCCCGGTGCTAATGCCGTTTCTGTTGCGGATTTGACAATGGGTTTAATTTTGGATGTCGCACGGCAAATCACCTATAACAACAAATGTATCGTTGAGAAGAATCAGTGGCCAAAACTTCGTGGCGTGGATCTTCCTAGAAAGACATTGGGCATTATCGGACTGGGCCGCATTGGTAAGGAAGTCGCCAAACGGGCATGGGGATTTGATATGAAGGTAATTTGCAGTGAGCCCTATCCTGACATGGAATTCATCGATAGCCACAGCATTGAGCTGAAAGAAGTTGATGAAGTGTTGCAAGAGGCAGACTTTGTCACACTGCATGCACCGCATATCCCAGGCACCCCTCACCTGATTGATGCACGACGTCTTGCTCTGATGAAGCCGACTGCGTATCTGATCAATCCCGCGCGGGGCGAACTGATTGACGAAGAAGCACTGTACACGGCACTGACCACTGGAAAGCTTGCCGGAGCAGCTGCTGATACGCTGGAACACGAACCTCCCAGAAAGAACGAGCCGCTACTTGGACTGGATAATTTCGTGCTAACATCTCATATCGGCGGGAGTTCTAAGGAAGCCATTCTTCGCACCTCAAAAATGGCGGCTGAAAATGTGATTGCCGTACTGAGTGGGAAACAATGCAAATTTATAGTGAAGTAATAGACCCTATCGCAGATAAACCCAACATTTTCACCAAAACTGCCAATAAGTTGCTCGAAATTCAATGTTTGCGAATCGTTGACCTTTACAAAACTAAGCTGCCCGCAGGAGCATCCAAACTCCTGCGGGCGGCTTTGGCTTATATGAGCGTATACTCACCCTTTCAATCCATTTTTCTTGGCAAGCTCGCTTGCTGCCTGTCGGCGCTCATTTGAATACGGCGCGGTCAGACGGACGGCGAACCGCCTGCGGTCGATCTCGAAGGTCAGACCGCCCTGTTCGTCATCGTCGGTCTGCCTGCACAGATTGGGATATGCCGCCGCATACTGTGCCAGCCGTTTTTTGAGCGCGGTATTATGCGTCTGGATTTCAACGGCTTTGCTGGCTTCGTCAAAATAGATGCAGGTTGTTTTCTGCCGCTTGGTCAGTCCGGTTTTCATATTGCCTCCATTTCCGCCTGTTCTGCAAAAACAGGCGCATTTTCAAGATTTTTTGTCAGCTCTACACCTGCCAAAACAGGTTGATTTTTGCATGGGGAGCGCCTAGGCGATACGCTGCTTGATCTGGACGCTCCCATTTGATAAAATCGGTTTTTTTCAGTTCAACACGGCATCAGCGGGCATCGTCCCGCATTGCCGCTTTTTCTCTGCGTGGACGGAAGAAATGCCAGAGGTTATTGCGCTGAATTACATCCTCATAGCGCTGCACTTTTCCGCGAAGCTCTGCATTCTCGCGTTCCAGATCCGATGTGCGGAGCTTGCCGCGAACGGATTTGTATTCAGAAAGCTCCTGCTTCAAACCGGCGATCTCCGCCTTGAGCCTTGCAATCAGCCTATTCGCCGCATCCAGAGCTTTTTGCAACTTGGATTCCTTTTTCTCGGCTGTAATGTACTTCTTTGCAAGCGTGGACAGGCGTTCAAAATCCTCACGCTCCACGGAAACCTTGTTTGAGAAGGGGACAGACTTCGCCTCAATCTTTTCGATAGCTGCCACATTGATCTGCTGATTCTGGATTTTCTCAATCTGCCTGCCGAGCGCCGCTGCCTGCTGTTCCTGTTGGCGGTTCTGCTCCGTGAGTTCTGCCAGCCGTGCCTGTTCCTGCTGCACCTTGAACTGCGTCACGGTCAGGTGTTCCTCAGAGCTGCCGCGTTCGCCGCGCTCCACATCGTCGTACCCGGCGTCGCGCATATACCGGAAGAAATCATCCTGCAAAACGCTGTAGGATTTTTTGAGAACGGGCTTGCCCTTTGCGCTCAAGATCGGCTTGCCGTTCTCGTCCAGTGCGGGCTTGGAGTCCCACTTCTTGCTCATGCTGACCTGCTGGATTATCTCCTTGACCGTGCCGCGAAGCGACTCATTCTTGCAGCGCTTCGACCACAGGATTTGCTTTTCTACGACGGGAAGATAGACTACATGAAGGTGGTAGTGATACACGTCTTGTCCCAGCGCGTCGGACATGGCGCGGTTGCGCTCGTCGGCGTGCATGACTGCCGACAGGATGTACTGCTCACCGCCGACGATTTTGATTGCAGCTTTGTAGGCATCGGCGTAAAATTGTTTTGCAAAGTCATAGCCGCCGTGGTTGAAGAAGTACGCGGAATTAACGTCGAAGATCAGCTCTCCGAACTTCTCAGCATCCGCTTTCAGACCGTGTGTAGAGATCACGCCGTCGGAGCGCATCTGCTCGAACATCTCCTTATACCCGGCGGTTGGTGTTTTGAAATGGACGTTGTATGGCGTCCGTTCAGGAACGATGTCCTGATTGACATACGACGATTTTTCGCGCTCGTTGTGCGCCTGCGCGTTGTCGATGTCTGCGTCTTTCATTCTTGCGTTTCTTGCGCTGGTACGGTGAATACCGTCGCCTCTTGCCATAGGCAGTTTACCTCCTGATTTCAGATTGTGCAGGACGAGTAGCTTTCGGGGAGGCACTTCTGCGGAAGTGTAATAACCCACTATGATACTTTCATCCTGCGGCTGCAAAGTATCGTGGGCTCTCCGAGGGGGTATGCGGCTTCTGCGGAAGCCTCTGCCGGTTCTGCGGTTTGCAGTGTGGATACAAACCGCAAAAACCGGCGTGGTCAGCAGCTTATTTGCAGACAACCTCTGCGCATAATCTCCTGCCCACATCCATCGCAAACTCTGCGGATTTTTCGATGGGGACGGGGGACGCGGAAGGTCGTGCTGCCGG
>ERZ1026844.1434-NODE-1434-length-14611-cov-6.876065_pt1 | contig 14611 bp, 9 predicted proteins | sample MGYA00380152_ERZ1026844 | MGnify/ENA primary metagenome ERZ1026844 (study PRJEB33269, sample SAMEA4719788) | human gut metagenome | biome: human-associated habitat; feature: organic feature; material: feces | place: Cameroon | collected 2013-10 ... | reverse complement strand
GGGGACAGCATGAACGGAGAAATCATAAATAACCTGAATAAGATACTGCCCGTTGTTGAACGGGTACATAGCGACCATCACCCTGAACTGCATCAGGTGGCGGCGCTTTATGCTGAACTGAAGCAGAATCCAAGCCGTGAAGTATTCGATAAGCTTAGGGAAGTTACCAATAACTACGCGCTCCCTGAAGATGCCTGCCAGGCATATACCAAGGTATACAACATGCTCGAAGAACTGGATTAGGCTTTCGTGTGAGGCACCGATAAACTTCACAACAGAATATGAAACAACTTAAGCCCCTGCCGCATTTAACATACTTTGTATGCAAAATGTTTGGCGGGGGCTAATTTTTACAAAGGCTATTGTGATTGTGCATGCACTATGTTAAAATACTTGGTGTATACACCAAAGTCGTGAAAGGAAGTGATCGTCATAGCAATTACAAGCGCAAGCTTGCCCGCAAAGAAACGCATTTTGGCCGTGTGCGTGCGGCTGTTCCTTGAAAAGGGCTACAAGCAAACCACTTTGGCCGAGATAATCGATAAGGCCAACGTTTCATACAGCTCCTTTCAGAACATATTTCGCGCAAAAGACGGCGTGCTGAAGGAATTGGTTGAGTTTATGTTCGGCACTCAGTTCGGCATGGCAAGGCAGCTTGCCGGGGCAGACCTGCCGCCGGTTTATGTTTATGCCGTTGAAACGGCTATTCAAATGACTCTGACAGAGCTTAACGAAAACCTGCGGGAAATCTACATTGAAGCCTACACTCAAAAAGAAGCATCCGAATACATATTCAGGGAGACAACAAAGGAACTGCACCAAATCTTCGGCCCATATCTGCCGGGGCTTACTTTGCGCGACTTTTATGAGATGGAGATAGGCTCGGCGAGCATAATGCGCGGCTATATGGCGCACCCGTGCGACGATGAGCTGACGCTTGAGAAAAAGCTGAGGCTGTTTCTTACCATGAGCCTTAGAGTATATAACGTCCCTAATCAGGAGATAGACAAGGCTATTCATTTTGTTGAGGGACTGGATATCAGAACGATTTCAGAACAGGTAATGCAGCAATTATTCAAGGTGCTGGCAATGCACTTTGAGTTTTCGCTGCAGGGAATAGAAAAGGCAAATATAACAAAAACGGAGGAAAGTAAATGAAGAAAAGACTGATCAGTATTTTGCTGTCACTCTGCATGGTGCTTACGCTCCTGCCGGCAACGGTATTATCGGTCGGAGTTGGCACGTCCAAGGCCGGCGATGCTACGTTCACGCTCAGCGCGTCAAGTGCCTCCTGCGCGAACGGACACACCGGCGAACTTGGAAGCATACAAGTAACCGGTGTTGACATTTCAAAGTGGAAATCGGACAAAAGGATCACGATCCAGTATGATGTGCAGTATCGCTGCACCAATTCTTCGTGCGAGTTATACGACAGCGGCGACTCGTTCTTTTCCTATAGTGGAAAACATACCTTCACGGATACGAATGCGGAGTTCTGCCACAAGAAAATCAGCGAATCCTTTACGGCGACAATTCCGACAGACCTTACGTCCGGCGGCGCCAAGGATTTCTCTGTTTACTTTACGCTGACGTCGGATAAGGGAATTTACGAGTCGGTGCTTCATGAGCAAAATGTCAACCTCTGCACCGCGAACTATTATAACCCGCGCTGCTGGGAGTGCACTGGCTGCGGGTATTTCTTCCTGCATGCGGATATGTCCGGCAATATATTTACAAAGGACAAAGTGTATTTTCCTCCGGTTGGGCATAAACTGAAGAACATCCCCGCAAAAGACCCCACCTGTGTTGCCAAGGGTACAGTGGAACACTGGCACTGCGAACGCTGCAATCGGAACTTCGGCGATGAGCAGGGAACATCCGAACTTACGACGATTGAAACCAACGCGCCGCTTGCAGCGCATCGGTATGATGCCGACGGCGTCTGCGAGGTTTGCAATAGGAAGGCTGCCGCGGGCGTCCAAGCAAACGCAGGCATGGTGTGGTACGATACCATGGGCAAAGCGCTGACCGCGCTGACGGACGGCGCACGGCTGGCAATCAATGCGGATTATACGGATACCATCACGCTCAATCAAACCTGCACAGTAGAAGTCAAGGCGGGCGTAACGGCCGCCGACATCCAGATTGAGAACGCGGAAAACTGCGTTGTCACCATTGTCAACAACGGCATCATCAGCAATCTGAGCGGCTATACCGGCAAAGTTGTACTGATGAGTGCCGGAGGTACATACGGCAAGGTAATCAACCAAACCAGCGGCGGTAATGTCGGCAGTTTCCTTTACAGTGATCCGGAAGATGCTAACAAGTTCTGCTATTATAAGAATCTTTCCAATGGCAGATGGATTCTCCCGGCCGAGGCTACGGCAAACACGCTAAGCAACGTAAAGGTCAGCTATTCGCCTATGGCTTATATTGAAATCGCAGGCGACGGCGTTACCGGAAGCGAAGGCAGCTATGCTTTCATTACCTATTCCGGCAATACCGTAGCATTTACCGCGACAGCAAAAACCGCGGATGGTGAGGACAGCGCCAACGTTGCCTATAAATGGTACTATGACGGTCAAGAAGGCACTATTCTTTCTGAAAAAGCAGAATTGACCATTGAGAATATCAAGGCCGGAAATCGAACCGTAGTCTGTATGGCGACTACCGATGATTACAGCATATCCGCCAAGCTTGTGATTACGGTAACAGGGGAGAAGGAGTCTCAGAGCTTCACGCTTAGCGTATCCAAGACCACCGTCGGCATACGCGAAAAGATACTTCCGCTGCTTTCCGTTGAAGGCATCAAAGAAGATGCAGTCATAACGTATTACCTGATGAACGGGACTTCTTCCGTCCCCGAAAACGATACCGTTATAGACGAGAACTTTGCTTTCGCTCAGACAGGAACCGGTTCCATATATGCCTATGCCGCGGAAACCGACAACTATGCGGCAACGGCCTCTGCGCCGGTTTCCATCACCGTCACGCCGCACGCTAACCACTGCATCTGCGGCGGTATGTTCAATCATACCCACGAAAACGTGGAATGGCAGGCGTGGGACGGCAAGAGCGAGATTCAATATGAACAGAAATGGGTTCAGGTCAGCGAATACACTAAACAGGGCCGTTATGTTGCTTATGTCTATCTGACCGGCAATGTGTCAGCCAATCTGACAGTTGCGCCGAAGCACATCCTGTATCTGTGCCTGAATGGCTACAGCTTTACCTGCGCCGATCCGTCTCAGCCGGCCATCACTCTGACGGGCGAGGATGGCAAGCCTGTGGAACTGGATCTGTGCGACTGCGTTGGTACAGGTACGCTTGGCGGCTCCAATGTCAGCGGCGGCAGTATCCGTATCGGCGCATATGCAAACGCCACACTCTACAGCGGCACACTGACCGGCAACAACGTCTCCGGAGACGGCGGCGCTGTGTCCGTCACGGGCGGCAATTGCAGCTTCACGATGCACGGCGGCACAATCACCGGCAACACGGCTACCGGCAATGGCGGCGGTATTTCTTCTTACGACTCTTGGAATGCCGGCACGGTCAATATCAACGGCGGTGTCATTTCCAATAACCGCGCTACCAACGGCGGCGGTATCTATGCCGCAAGCAGAACACATTTTCATCTCAACGGCGGCGAGATTATCAACAACACCGCCACAGGGGATGGCGGCGGAGTTTACTGCAGCGGCCTTTATAGCAACGCAGACGGACGCTGCGAGTTTAACGGCAGCACCATATCCGGTAACACGGCCCAACGGGGCGGTGGCGCGTATGTCAGCGTCTGCTTCATCGGTTACCGGAACTGCCGCATCACCGGCAATTCCGCCACTGAAGCGGGCGGTGGCCTCTATCTGGTGCCGTTTGCGTCTGAAAAGATAATATACATGGGCAGAGTGTATGGAGGCAGCGGCGAGATCGCTCCGTATATCTATGACAACACAGTCAATTCCGCCCAGAACAACCTCTATCTCAGCGATCCGGACACGCAGATTGTATTTACTGCCCGCATAAACACGGACGCAGACGCAAAGCTCGGCGTCTACTTCACCGGCATCACCCAAAACGGCGCGTCTGTTCTTTTGAATTCTCTGCAAGTTAATACGGAGTCTTCGGCAAAGCTTTACCTCGACCGCATCTTCTGCGACAACCCGGACTTCGGTAGGCTTGAGATCAGAAAAGATGAGAATTATTATAATCTCTATCTTATCAATACCAGTGATGAAGTCACGATTACGTTTGATCCCAACGGCGGTACACTAAATGCTGGCGACGAGACAAAGGCCGTACAGCATAATGGTACCTACGGCGAAATGCCCACGCCAATTCGTTCCGGCTATCATTTTGACGGTTGGTATACCGAAAAGGACGGCGGCACTAAGGTGGACGCAAACACCTCCGTTGCGACAAAAGAAGCGCATACGCTCTACGCCCGCTGGACGCCGATCCATGTGCACGCCTACACACAGCAGGTTCAAAAGCCCGAAGCGCTGAAAACTCCTGCGGACTGCACCAATAACGCGGTGTATTATCTATCCTGTGCGTGCGGAGAAGTAAGCACCAACGACGCTGATACGTTTATCGCAGCGAATACCGCGCTGGACCACGACTGGGGTGCTTGGACGCAGAACAGCGATGAAAAGACCCACACCCGAATCTGTAAGCGTGACACCAGCCATACGGAAACCGAGAATTGCCACGGCGGCACAGCGACCTGCACCGCCAAGGCTGTCTGCACGGTCTGCGGCGGCGAATACGGCGAGATGGCGGCACACAGCTTCACGACTGAAAAAGCAGAGACACAGTATTTGAAGTCTGTTGCAACCTGTACCGAAAAGGCAATCTATTACAAGTCCTGCGCAGTCTGCGGTCTGAGCTCCGAGGGCACGGCGGATGAGGCGACCTTCTTCTCCGGCAATCCGCTGGGCCACGACTTGCCTAACGATTGGAGCAAGGACGAAAACGAGCATTGGCATGAATGCAAGCGCTGCCACAGCAAGGAGGACAAGGGAGAGCATGAATACGGCGATGATAACATATGCGATATCTGCGGATACGACAAGACCGTGCCGCATACGCATAATCTGACACTTGTTTCTGCAAACGCCGCTACTTGTACCAAGAATGGCAACAAGGCCTATTATACCTGCGACGGCTGCGATATGTGGTTCGAGGATGCTAACGGCAGCATAGAGATAACCGACAAAACAACTGTTATCATCCCGGCTACCGGCCATGCGCCTTCAGAAAGCTGGAAGTTCGATAAGGCAGACCATTGGAAGGACTGCACAAACGCAGGCTGCGGCACGATTATAGAAGGCAGCAAGGCGGCGCATACGGAAAGCGGCTGGATAATAGACACCGCGCCTACTTACTATAAGAGCGGAACGCAGCATAAAGAATGCACGGTTTGCCATTATGTTACGGCGGTTGGCTTCATACCGGCAAGGGGCGGCGATATAGAGCCGAGCGATCCATTCGGCTGGACGCCTAACCCCAACCTGCCCGCTACCGGCGACGACAATACCGCATTCATTTGGATAGCGCTGCTGCTCATATGCGCATCCACAGCCGCCGGAACCGTTATTTACGGCAGAAGGAAAAAGCAAAGGTAAGATTCTGAATCAAACTAACAGCTAACACTAACATCCGCTCTGATGGACACGTCAGAGCGGATAATTTATTTTGCTTGACTTTATGCCCGACAATTTGTATGTGTGCATTCGCAACAACGCCTATCGGCAAACGCATATACGATTGGCTGAACGGCCATTTAAAGCAGGGGGATGCTTACCATTGCCGATTGCGGCGGAATGCTGTGCGTGCTTACCGCAGCGGCGGCGTATCTTGTGAGCGGCAGCTATAATCCGTTCCTGTATTTCAGGTTTTGAGGTGGCTTTATGCGAAATAAGCTGATAATTTCATTCTTTTGCGTACTGCTGGCGGTATGTGCGCTTGCAGGGCTGTTCATTCCGGATAAATACTATTCGGAACGCGAAAAGCGCACCCTTGCACAGAAGCCGGCCTTCATAGCAGCGGACTTCTTTTCCGGTAAGTTCGGCGGCAAGCTGGAAACCTACCTTGCCGATCAGGTACCGCTCCGCGACAAATGGATAACGCTGAAAGCCTACCTTGAACTTGGCATAGGCAAGCATGAAAGCGGCGGCGTTTATATCTGCAAGGACAATTATCTGATGGATAAGTTTACGTCTTACAGCCAAAAGCAGCTTGCAGCCAATGCCGAAGCGCTTGCAGAACTGCAAAAGAAGCTGGCGGAGAAGGGCATATCCGTGAGTACAATGCTTGTTCCCGTTGCGGCGCAGGTGCTAAGCGATAAGCTGCCCGCATGCGCCCTGTTGCAGACTATGCATCCATACTTAAAGTGCTTAATGATGCAGGCGTGAACGTAACCGATATCATGAGCACACTTACGGCGCACAGCGATGAAGCCATATATTACCGCATAGACCATCATTGGACAAGCCTTGGCGCGTATTACGCATACTGCGCATGGCGCGACACTGAACCTGCGGCGGATGAATGGACAAAGGAAGCGCTTTGCAATAACTTCCGCGGCACAACCTGGAACAAAGTTCCGCTGCCTTCTGTTCCGGCGGAGGAGATAACGGCATGGTATAAGCATGCAAACAGGCGCGTTTCATATAATAACGGGGAATATGAGACGGACAGGGAAGAAGGCAAGCTGCTGCTCATAAAGGATTCATACGGCAATACGTTTGCCCAGTTCCCCGTTGAGGATTATGCCGAAGTACATGTGATAGACTTGCGCTTCTTCCGCGACGACATAGTCGAATATGCCAAGGCGAATGGCATTACAGATGCGCTTATTCTTTACGGCGTGCAGAATTTTGTGAAGAATACCAAATTATCCTGATGTTCCCTTGACAACCAAGCCGCTAATAACTATAATCACAAACAGAAAGGTTGCCATATGGCGGCTTTTTGTTTTATATCGGCTGAAATAAATTCGATGTGTATTTTCAGGCATAAGTAGTAGATACAGAAAAATGCTAACATATTCCGGATAGCAAAACAAAAAGCTAAAGCGAATCGTTAACGGTTCTCATGAGTATAACTTGCCTTTAATCTTTGGACGATCGAATGAACAAGCATTATGTCCTCATCCGAAAGACCGCCTGTACGGATTGCTGAGGATGTATCAATACCAAGCAGGTAATCCGTAGATATATCAAAAATTTCGGCAAGCTGGACAAGCGACTGCGTGGACGGAACAGAGATACCCATTTCCCAAGCATTTACACTTGAGCGCGTTACGTTAAGCATCCTGGCAAGCGCTGCCTGTGTCAGGCCTTTCTGTTCACGGAGTTGCTTGATCCTATCGTAAATCATTATCGCCTCTTAAAAACGCTTCACACAGCCATGTAGAAGCACGTAATATTTCTATGTTAGTTTACGTTAAGGTATTTTGCATTATCAATATGATACTTATACTTGACAATGAAGATTAAGAATGCTTTAATACTATTATAAAATAAATCAACGAAAGGGAGGTTCTTTATGTTGAGAAAGCATCTTTCGCTTTTCCTTGCTTTATTGATGATTTTTACGGCAATACCGGAAGCATCATTGGCAGAAAATGGCGTGGATGAACCGGAAAGTCCTACTTCTATCGGTTTCCTTAACGCCGATAGTTGCGACGAGGCATTCGTATATCATTACACGGTTGAAGCTTCTCCTGGCGATACGATCATGCTTACACCGGAGCCGGATTATAACGGCGATGGTGAGTTGTTGTATCGTTGGATGCGCTTTGATGCAGAGCAGAACATCTACGTCGAACTGCCTAACGAGACCGAAAACACTCTGGAGATAACTGTATCAGAGGATGAGTTTGGTGTAAAAGCAATCTATGCCTGCGAGGTTTCCGATGGTGAGATTTCGGGGATGGCAGTGTTTAGTTTCATAAAATACTTGCAAGATTATGAATACACGTCATCTTCAAGTATGGATGTAACTGAATCAAACGCAACCGTATTGCTTGCTAACGACTGGAACGATTGGACAAAATCACAAGACATGGCTTCAAACCTTGTAAGCTGTGCAAAAGCACAAGAAGGAAAAAGCGGAAGTCAATTGTCTGTTCCTTCAAATTTATCCGGAGCTTGGTGCGCATGGTTCATATCTAAGTGTGCGCAAGAAGCGGGAATTCCTGATAGCATTATTCCTAACCCGGGAAATACTAAGACGGCTAATGGGTATGGAATCACCTATGCCTATGGTTTAGCTCAGGTAACTGTTAATTATTGCGGTGGACGTTATATCGAAAGCAACGAGACCCCACGTGCAGGAGATATAGTCAATTTTAATGGTAATCATGTGGGGATAATGATTAATTCTACGACTCTGATTTCAGGAAATATGGATGATAAAGTATATGTTTGTACCGTCAGCGATTTTCTTAATTGGAATCCTAGTGTTGCTACAAAATCGACTACCTCATATGTCAGACCAAGTTATTCTACATCAAAACCCGACATGACTGCCAACATGTCTGCAAATGATTATCTGACATACTATGCGCAGAGTGTGACCACATTTACGGGTACTGCCACGCCGAAAAACGGTACACTAAAGATGTATAATTTGCCGACCACGCTCAGCAATACTGTCGGTTACACTACTACCACCGGCTCCGTTAAACTTACTAAGAAGGTAGTTAACCATGCCGGAAATACATGGTATCAGATTGACAGTGGCAAGTTTGTTTATTCGGGCGATATCAATATATCCTCAGCCCCAACGATCATCAATATTGATAAAGGTAGCATAACTCAAACTTCGGCTGTAATCAAAGCGGAGGTTGGGCACTTCAAGCAGCAATAAGCCCACTTCATGGACGTTGGAGTATGGTACAACTGGAGATCTCAGCAATGCAAAAACGCACACAGAAAAATTTACCGATGCCGTGCTGAATGCATACAATCCGGTACCAATCTCCGTAACCTTCGGAGTGGAAGAACCCAATCTAAAACCGGGTACGCGTTACTATTACCGCTTTACGGTCGAAAGCGCAAACGCTGCTCCTGTGGTAAGTGAAATAAGGGATTTCGATACTCTGGAATGTTCTTCACACAGTTATAATTCACTCGGTGTTTGCACCGCGTGCGGAACAAGTTATGACTGGAGTAGCACAAGGAGCGCAAATTCCTCATGGCTGAAAGGTAATATGACTGTCCGCAGTACGCCATATGATGCTGCCACCAGTATTGGCTCGACAGCGCGTATTCAGGCTCAGGCAACCGTAAAGAATTGCAGCGGTATCTTATGGTATCAGGTTTCATACAATGGACAGACAGGCTACATAAAGGCTGACTCAGCAACTATCTTTACGCCTGTCACAGGCATTACGTTAAGTCATAGCTCAGCTTCGCTTGTTCCGGGTGATACATTAAGTCTTGCGGCAACTATATTGCCGTCTGGGGCAACCGAAAAAAGCGTAACATGGAGCAGCAACAGCACTTCCGTTGCAACAGTAAGCCAGTCCGGTGTAGTTACGGCAGTATCGCCCGGCACTGCTGTTATTAAGGTTACAAGCATAGATAATGCTTCTGCTACCGCCTCATGCACAGTTACGGTATCTTCTATATTAACAACGCAAGTCATAATTGACAGTGTGTTTTCCAAAGTAGAGATTGGCGTACCCGTGAAACTCGAGGCACATGTTCTTCCAACCAATGCAACAGTGCAGGGCGTAAATTGGGTTGTAAAGAACGGCACTGGTTCAGGCGAGATTTCTAACGGCTATTTTATCGGACGCTCTGCCGGCACGGTTACCTTGGAGGCACATTCTGCTGATGGCATAACGTATAATACTATGACGGTTACAGTCAAGTTATCGGGTGCATCGATTGAAGAAGGGCTTCGCGCCGCCATTGCCAATAAAGATGAAGCGTATTACATTTCGGGAGATGTTACGCTGTCGGCTGATATAGTTATACCCGATTATCTTACTCTCTATATTGAAGATAGCGGCAGTCTCACCATTCCCAATGGTGTTACTTTAACGAACAATAGCTTTATTGGTATATACAGCAATATCACCATTCAATCGGGAGGAAAGATAATCAACAACTATCATCTCAGCACTTTTAGCGGAAGCAGTATTGCAGTTGATGAAGGTGGAACTCTTGAGAATAACGCTGCTTTGTCTTTAATATATAGCCCAATATATATGAATGGCACGTACGTTCGTGGTGATGAATCAACCATATTTGTCGCTGCAACCTTAGAGGAGGATGAAAGCCAGTTATTTACCGGTATTTCAAAGGAGCTTGTGACAATAGATTATATTGTCACAACTGAGGACGAAATACGTGCTGCCCTTACAAAAATCGAAGATGGCTATGTTGAAGTGTATGTGGAATTACTTGATAAATCCGTTATACTTACTTCGGATCTAACAATTCCAATGAACTGCTTGCTCATACTTGAAGGCGACTTGGTATTTACCGTTCCACAAGGGAAAAGTCTAAAAAATTATGGGACAATTTCTATTTCAAAGCAAAGCAGTCTTGTAATAGAAACAGGCGCAATGCTTGAAAACAACAATTACATACAGATACATGGCACTCTAAATGTGCAGGGCAGTTACGCTGGTTACAATGCGGATCTCTTTACCGGTGGCGTGCTGATACCTAATACCGTGCCGCATTGTACTGAAGGAGTTCTGGTAGAAAGCATTGATATTTTGGGTCAGGATACGGTGCTAATCAACAGCGAGAATGAGTATGCATATGTTCTTTCTCCTGATGATGTATGGATTAACTGGGCTGCTTGGTCAATTGTATCCGGTGATTCACTTGCTGAAATCGGGAAGTACACTGGTATCCTTAAAACTAAAAATACTGAAGGCGAAGTTGTTATTCGCGCTTCCGCTCTTGATGATTCAGGTATATACGAGGAAAAGACTATAGTTATTAAGTCTGCATTTGATTATACATTAACCGTAATCTCCTCAGACGATACCATGGGCACTGTTTCCGGCGGCGGTAAATATAGAGCCGGCGCAACAGCAACCATAACAGCCACGCCCAAGGAAGGTTATGAGTTCGTAAAATGGAATGATGGCGATACGAGTGCATCTCGTACTGTTACCGTAAATGCGGATAAAACGTATACCGCTACATTCAAAAAGAAGGTTGTCAGTGCGGATGCCGCAAACTTCTATATATCTAATATATCGGCTCAAGCTGGAGAATATGCGACTATAGCTGTCAACGTATCTAACAACCCCGGAATATCGGGCTTTACTATATCTGTTGCATTTAGCAATAGCGTCTTTGAGTTTGATTCAATAGCTGTAAACTCTGATATTATTTCAAGCATAACAGATAACGTCATCGTGAAAGATAACGTGTGCACCGTAACAGCTACATACTTTAGCGCTAACGGTGATTTCACAGATAATGGCGAATTGTTTGGGATCAAGCTTAAAGTTCGGGAAAACGCAGAACCAGGAGAATATGCTGTCGGTCTTAAAATAAAGGAAAGCGACGTATGCAATAATGACTTGGCTTTAGTTCCGTTCGATACTGTTGACGGTTCTATTGAGATTGCCGCCTTTGTATACGGAGATATATTTGTAGACGGTGTGATAGACATAAGGGATTTAGTTTACTTCGCACAGTATATGGCCGGCCGTAAACTTAATCCTACCAGTCAGCAAATTATGGCTATGGATGTATACAGGGACGATACTTTGGACATACGCGATCTTGTTAAACTGGCGCAATATGTGGCTGGAAGGCCGCTTGTGCTTGGAACAAAATAAAAAATAAGGAGAACTTGTTGTATGAAAAGAATGATTGCCGTATTAACGGCACTGATTATGGTGTTCACCTCTGCAGTTGCATTGGCCGATAACAGCAGCGGAGTAAAGTTAGTCGCCGTAGCGGGCAATATAGAGAGCAATCAGGTTACTGTTGACATTATGTTGACAGAAAACACAGGAATAGCCGGAATTAAGCTCGCTGTAAAATATGATACGAGCAAAATGAAGGCCTTAAACGTAAAACGTGGAAGCGAATTCCCCAGCGCTACATCATGGGAGGGTACCCCTGGTGAAATTGGCTATAACTCATATGACGCAAATAATAATCATACCATTACCGGTACGCTTATGTCTGTTACATTTGAACTGATAGCCGGCGAGTGGGAAAGAACCGAAGTAACAATTGAGTGCAGAGAAAACGATGTTACGGACGAGTTCTTTAATTTGATTCCCATTAAGTCTATAGTCAATGCAACTATTACTAAGCCCCACACGCATAAAGCGGGAACAGAGTGGAAGAAGGACGAATCTTCTCATTGGCATGAGTGTACCGGCGAAGGCTGTGGTGAAAAGATGGATGTTGCTCCGCATTCGTGGAACGAAGGTGTGATTGCGCAGCGGCCAAGTTGCAAGAACACTGGCATAAAGCTTTTCACCTGTACGGTATCTGGCTGCGGAGCTACTAAGACGGAGATTGTTGCAGCTACCGGCCACACTTTTGACAATGGTACGGTAACAACGGAACCCACTTGCACAAGCACTGGCGTAATGACATTTAAATGCACAAACGAAGGCTGCACTGAGACAAAAACGGAACCGATTAACGCACTTGGCCATAAGTGGGATGAGGGAACTGTAATTACAGAACCCACATGCACTGTTGCGGGATTGAAGTCATTTAAGTGCACCAACAAGAACTGTGACGAAACAAAGACTGAGCCGGTCAATGCACTTGGACATAAATGGGATAACGGTACTGTAACCATTGAGCCTACAACAACCAAGAACGGCGAAAAAACATATAAGTGTACCAACGCTGGATGTACGGAAGTAAAAACCGAGAGCATACCTGCCACCGGCCGTGATTATCCGACACATCCCATTCCGACAACCCCCGTACCCCCGACAGCCGATATGCCGCAGACAGGTAACACTGACATTACAATGGCTGCAATAGTGCTTATACTGCTTGGCGGTATAACATGGATTATTGTTTCAAAGAAAAAGCATAACAACTAAAATATTAAATATGCTCCGCTTGCGGAGGGGAGTCAAAGACGGTAGCACAATTTAACTCGCTACCGTTTTTGACTCATAGTATTCCCTTGACAACCAAGCCCCCAGTAACTATAATCACAACCAGAAAGGCTGCCATATGGCGGCTTTTCAAAGGCCATTGGGTTAGAGTGAGTTAACTGTAGCTATTTGGTCAATTTTAGGGAGTAACCGGTGTGGATGAGAAGATAACCCTTTCCGGTGTGCCGGAAACAATGCTGCAAACCATATACGCCCGTGCAAAGGAAAGCAAAGATCGCGGCGCTATCCACGACAAAAAGGCGGAGGAGATAATAGGCAAGCTTAACTATGATTTCTCCCTTGCTGATAAAGACGCACCCATGCACAGCGGCGTCATAGCAAGGACCATAGTGCTGGATAAACTCGTAAGTGAATATCTTGCCAAGAATCCCGGAGCAACAGTTGTAAACATTGCCTGCGGGCTTGATACACGCTGCTACCGCATGACCGGCTTTAAGCATTGGTATAATCTCGATCTGCCGGAAACCATTGCCGTGCGCGAAAAGCTATTACCGGAAAGCGGCAATATCACCCAGATTGCCATGTCCGCAATGGATGACTGGGGCAAAATGGTCGAGGAGAGTCGAACTCCTGTCCTTATAATCATTGAGGGGCTTACCATGTATCTTTCCGAAGCTGACATACAGCGGATATTTGCCGTTATAGCCAACCGATTCAATGATGCCACGGTGCTGGTTGAAATAATGAACCCCATGATAGTAAAGCGCTTTAAGGAAAAATCAATCGAAGGCAGCAATGCCAAGTTCACATGGGGCATAAAGGACGGTAAAGCATTGGCCGCGATGATGCCAAACTTCCGTTTTGTTGAGGAACACAGCCTGACCGAAGGCATGGCTCAGTTCGTGCCTATTTATAAGGTGCTTGATAGGATTCCAGCCATCAGGAACATATCTAACAAAATAATTACACTAAAAAAGGTGTAAGGAGATAAAGCTATGGCATTCTTTGATAATACGCGCAAGCCTACGGGACTTGGTGGAAGAATAATGGTCTCCATGATGAACATTGGCCACCGCTCTTTGGCGGACTGGGGGCTTAAATACCTGAAACTGAATAACGATGCCAATGTGCTTGACTGCGGCTGCGGCGGCGGAGCAAACATAAAGAAGCTGCTCAAGCTTTGCCCAAACGGCTTTGTGAAGGGAATAGACTATTCGCCCGTAAGCGTAGCCAAGGCCAACAAGGTCAACAGGGGAGCGGTAAGTATCCACTGCTGCGTTGTACTTCAGGGAAACGTTGCGGATATGATATTCGCATCTGAATGGTTCGATGCAGTTACGGCGTTTGAAACGGTATATTTCTGGCCCAACCTGCTGCAAAGCTTCAAGGAAATATACAGGGTCCTGAAGTCCGGCGGGACATTTCTCATCTGCAACGAGAGCAACGGTGACACGGACAAGGATGAAAAGTGGACGAAGATCATCGGCGGCATGACCATCTACAAGGACGCCGAGCTGAAGACGTATCTGG
>ERZ1026844.1430-NODE-1430-length-14637-cov-8.141407_pt1 | contig 14637 bp, 16 predicted proteins | sample MGYA00380152_ERZ1026844 | MGnify/ENA primary metagenome ERZ1026844 (study PRJEB33269, sample SAMEA4719788) | human gut metagenome | biome: human-associated habitat; feature: organic feature; material: feces | place: Cameroon | collected 2013-10 ... | reverse complement strand
CTATTTTAATTTTAAATCATATGTTGATGGACTATCAATACTTATAGTACAAAAGCGATAATATTCTCTTTTTGAATATGCATCTTTGCCAATAAGATAACCATTTTGTGTAGAATGTGTATGCTTCTTGCAAGATTTTTTCATCATTGTATAAAGGTGTTTAGAATTCTCATTTTCATACCAGATTGTACTGATTTCTGTTGGAAATAAAGCTTGATTCTCGTAGAGTCCACCTATATCAATTATAATAGATGTCTTATTGAGTTCCTGATCTATGAAAAATATATTGTCTACGCAGAACTTGTTCTTCCTTTTTATAGGAGACGTATCATTTAAACATACAAGCCATTGATTATTGATATGATTACCTCTTATATTAATACCGAAATGTGGTTCTTTTGTGATATCAGATATTTCTACCAAGTCATCCATGCGACCACATTTGAAATAGTGTATGTTATTATTCTGTTGAAAATCATAAAGTATAGAAATCAAGTCTTCTTTTGTCGCAAACATCCTAAAGCTTCTTGTTATCATAATATGATCACATCTGATATTCATACATTATTCTTCTATATTTTCAAAATATTCAAACACTTCTTTATATTTATTTCTTAGCCCTTTTTTACTAAATCTATTTTCTATGACTTCTTTTGCTTTTATAAGTTCATGTTCGTTAAGATAAGCGGCTGCAATATATAAATATTGGTTATCATCCCAGATGATTCGTTTGTCCTTATTTTCATAAAGTGATAAATAATCCTTCTCACTTGTTAAATCATCAAGCAGAGTCATTGCGTTCTTTTCAAAAAAATCCAATAGTTGATTTTTAAGTGATTCATAATCATTAACATCTACCAAATAGAAGTCTCCTGAATTAGAATATATTTCTATTGGTTGTCTAATTGTAAATTGATCTAACCATTTTGATGGAATGATATGACTTGCGTATTCTTTAGTAGTACCATTCACTGAAGGAATATAAATCTGCATATGAGGATATATATGGGCTAATGCACCAGGATGATATGAAGGGTTAGAAAAGAATACTATTTCTACTTTTTGAGTTACACCATCTAGTTTTCTAATATATGTAAGACTATTGCTTCTTCTAAGAAATCCACTTTCTACAAAATTGAAATCCAATTCAGATATAAGAGAAATAATGACTTGTTTAATGTCTTTTTGTAACATATTATTTAATCCTCCCCTTCTATTAATAATAAGAAATACCTATCAGATACGATAGGTGCTCATCTAATGTTGTATTATTTTTTATCAGTATATAATCCATATCCTAAAAACAAAAGACCCATAATTAGTGCTACAATAGATGCCCTTGATAGAAATGGTCCTACATAGTTTATTCCTGACTTGAACAGTGAAGCATCCCATGAAGTAACATTACTCATAAATATTGCAGCAGATATGTATTTTGCAGAAATAAGAATTGCGGATATTAGACAGAAAGTAACACCAACACCTTTATTATTCATATGATATCCTCTCTTTCTTTCGTAACTTAATTATATCATAATTATATATATGAGAATATAAGAAGGAGTTTTTAATAAAAAATCTAGTTAATATTACAATCATTTATGCACTTTGATATGCTTGCAAATAATCTTTAAGAACTCTATATCAAACACAATAGTTTCTGAATCAGGTGCAGCTTGATATATAGAAAAATCACTTACATATGCTGTGAGTGGATCACAATTCATCTCTATATCGTAAATATCACTGAACTCAAAACGATAAATATCGCTATATTGTAATTTCAATACAGCTGATTCTTCATTACATTCAAGACTGGTGAACTTGCTATCATGAAAGGAAAACTCATCTAAACATTCATAGCCTTCTAGTAATTTAATCGCGTTATAATAATCTTCATCAGTTCTTATTCTGCTTTTTTCAACAAGATATTTATAATGTTCATAACTCTTTCTTACATTTTCTACTTCTGAAGGATAAGTACACTTTGGATTTTCTTTCAGTGCTAAGTCATATTGTTCCATTGCTGGCTTATAATATTTATTCAATAATTCATAGTTAGAACTTTTAGGGCACATTTCCCATCCCATCAATGATAAAACTCTTGCATAATATAAATGATTCTTTTCCTTTGCATTTAGAGCACTATAATATGCTGACCATAAATGATACATTCCTTTGTCTTCTTGACGTGTCCAGTTTTTTGCTTTTTTTGGACATATCAAACACTCTCTTGCTGTTTTATAATCTTCTATAATCTTATTCCATAGTTCATTCATGAAATCACCTCTAAATTAGATTTTTTGCTTTCTGTTATCCACAACAAATAACATTCGCAGATAGTCAGTGAAAAGATAGAACCACCCTGCTGAATGACTAACTGCTGTATCTGTGAAGAAAAATGATGCCATTGGTTCATATACAAACTGCCATAGTATACAACACATAATTCCAAATACAAACGTCATCACAATACCATATTTTACTATTGATACAGTTCTTTCATTTTCTCAGCACAGATATTCTGTGATGTGAACGCAGACAATACAGACATCACAACAGTCTGGAATACCTCCATCTGATTTCTAATCTAATTATAGAACAGATGGAAAATCCATGCATCCGATTCAGCTTCATGAACGCCGATTAATCGGCGCTTATGAAATTTTATTTTTGCTAACCTATGGTTTGCGGAGCATTTAAGTACAATTTTAGTATTTAACAAGTAGCATAAAAAAGCATAAAAAAGATTATAAAAAGATTGTAAACTTCCCATATTCCGTAGTATATTGTTAGACGGTAGTTTTAAATGTTGGTTCAATATAGAATGAACTGTTTAAAAATAAAATTATAGGAAAGAGGATAGAATGATGAACATAGGATTTGATAATGAAAAATATTTACAGATGCAGTCTGCTCATATTCGCGAACGCATCGCTCAGTTTGACAACAAGCTTTACCTTGAGTTTGGTGGAAAATTATTCGATGATTTCCACGCATCTCGTGTACTCCCAGGATTCCAGCCAGATTCTAAGATGCGTATGTTAATGCAGCTTAGCGACCAGGCTGAGATTGTGATTGTTATCAGCGCAGAAGATATCGAAAAGAATAAAGTACGTGGAGATCTTGGTATCACTTATGATGTAGATGTCCTTCGACTAATGTCTATTTTTGAAGAACACGGTCTGTTTGTCGGAAGTGTCGTTATTACAAAGTACAGCGGACAGCAGAGCGCTTCCTTATTTAAAAACAAATTAGAGAAGCTTGGCATTAAGGTATATCTCCATTATCCGATTGAAGGCTATCCTTCTAATATTCCACATATTGTTAGTGATGAAGGTTATGGGAAGAATGAGTTTATTGAAACATCTCGTCCACTCATTATTGTTACAGCACCAGGACCTGGAAGCGGTAAAATGGCAGTCTGTCTTTCTCAGCTCTACCATGAGCATAAAAGAGGCATCTGCGCCGGCTATGCTAAATTCGAAACATTCCCAATTTGGAATATCCCAGTGAAACACCCTGTCAACCTTGCATACGAAGCTGCAACTGCAGACTTAAATGATGTAAATATGATTGATCCTTTCCACCTAGAAGCTTACGGAAAGACTACGGTTAACTATAACCGTGATGTAGAAATCTTCCCAGTTCTCAATGCAATGTTCCAGCGCATTTATGGACAGAGCCCTTATAAATCTCCTACAGACATGGGAGTTAACATGGCCGGAAATTGTATCTGTGATGATGCTGCATGTAAGGATGCTTCTTGCCAAGAAATCATCCGTCGCTACTATGATGCAAGAAGACGCGCTCTTGCTGGCGAATGCTCCGAAGAAGAAGTATATAAAATCGAGATGCTTATGAACCAGGCTAGTGTTACAGTCCACGATCGTCCAGTTGTTGACGTTGCCCTTTCTCGTGCAGAAGAAACAGAAGCGCCTGCTGCTGCATTAGAGCTCGCAGACGGTCGCATGATCACAGGTAAGACTACAGACCTCCTTGGTCCTTGCGCAGCACTTCTTTTAAATGCACTCAAAGAGCTTGCTGGTATTCCACATAGTCAGCCAGTCATCTCACCTGCAGCGATTGAACCAATCCAAACTTTAAAAACACAGTATCTTGGAAGCAAAAACCCACGTTTACATATGGACGAAGTGCTGATCGCATTGTCTGTCAGCGCAGCTTCTGATTCAAATGCTCAGAAAGCATTAGAACAGCTACCTAATCTAAAAGGATGCCAAGCTCATACATCTGTTATGGTCAGCGATGTTGACAGAAAACTATTTATGAAGCTTTCTATCCAGGCAACTTTTGAAGCAAAACATGAAAATAATTCTGTGATTTTTTCCAAAAAAGGTATATAGGCCTGAGTAATTTTCAGTCTTAAAGAAAGAAACAAAAAGAGATTTATCGCAAATTTGATAAGTCTCTTTTTTGATTTGCTTCTTATGCTGTTTAGCGTCACTTTATTAAGTGTTAAAGGGCACATAATTATTCAAATTAAATGAAAAGATTGCAAAATAATTATGTAGGTTTTCCAACATCCTTATTTTGTCTTTTACCTACATTTTTATTTTATCCTTTGCAATCGCACAACTTACCATCACTGATTTTAAAGATATTGGACTTCATTGCCTGTGAGACCTCCCGGGCTAATTCACTAATCCTGTTTCCTTCACAACGTCTTGATTTACTCTCTTTGTTTTACGTTTACCTTTTGGACTTCGATTTGTCGCGCAACCTCATCCACCATTTAGCCTTATATCAAGTTTCTGTTCGTACGCTCAAAGGAATCGCTATACCACTTCCTTCACTCCTAGCTTTATGGTATCGGCTTGTGGTTCACTACACTTGGCGGTAAATACCTGTGGTCAGACTATCTCCGACTGAATTAGTGCCATGCCTGGCACACACGAAAATGGCAGTACCGATCATAGCGACCGATACTGCCATTACGCTTTATTTATTCAATTCTGCTACCATTCTTTTAAGGATTTCATCAACCTGACCGGCGCGTTGTCTGTGCTCGAAGGAGCCATTACTAAAATGATCTTCTCTTAGAATCGCAGTAAGCAATGCAGTACATAATTCATAATCTGCATTTGTCACACGCAGTAATTCCTCATTACAATTGATTGGTTCTGTTGTCATGTAATCCGCATAGTTACCCTTAAGGTCACCCAGATCTTCAAGCAAACTATAATAAGTTCTTTCTCTTCCTGGATGATCAATGACAGCCTGAATTTTCTTGATTTTTTCTTTGTTTGTCATTGTTTTCTCTATATTGTTTTCTCAATACCATCAAAATGCGCTGCAGCAATTTCATCTAACTGCTTAGCAATCTCATCAAATGATTTATTCAAGTCTAACGTTTTAACGCTAATCTGATTACCATGCATTTGATATACATTATCTGGTTGAATCAAAGCATCCGCTCTTGCATACAGCAGCATTCCGGAAACCTTGTTATCCTCATCTCCAAATTGATATTCACGATTTTTTACATAAGTAAATATCTGATACAGATTACTTGAATGTAAAGTATGTTTATCAAAGTGAACCTGTGTTGTATTAGTATAATACTTGGCATCAATAATCAATACTGTATTTTCTTTTTGAAGGTGAATATCGCTCTGCATTACTGGAAGCATATCTCCAATGCCATCATCTAAAGACCACGGTATCTGTGAAGCACTGACGGTTAATTTCGGATAATGCTTTTTATAATATTCGAGAATAAACTTCTCGTACAAATGACACATTCTCTGCTCATCAAGAAAATCCATCAGCTTTGTAGTTCCATCCGTGTTTGTTTGGAGCAAACCTTTCACTACCAAATAACATATAGAAATCAGCATCTGATAGGATTGATTGTTCCTATTATATTGCAAATTCCAGTTCACAGAGTACAAGTCAATCGGTGTTACATCTGCAAAAAACACCATTAGCTTGCGGAGTTCCTTTTTTCTACTTTTTGCAATATCTGCTTTTAGAAGAAGTTCCACTGTTGATTTGATAATCCGATTCATTGTGCTATTAACAGAAAAATCATCGTATGTACAAATCAGCTTTTTTCTAAGCATACTTTGTGTCTTTATCGACTCCGCAATATCAATTTTGCCTCGAAGCGATGACAAATCTTCAGTTTGAGCAATGTACTCTTTTCCGAGTCCACGTTTTAGCTGGACAGCGATACCTTTTGCCAATATTGTTGCCATTAGCTCTGCAGTATTATTAAATTCTTCAGTAGCTATTTTTTTGTATCCCTGTTCATTTAGAACTTTGAAAGCATACGACAGCATATAATAGATATTTTGAACCGGTATCACTTAATCGCACTCCTTAAATTACTGCTCCAATCATTCACCTTTGTAGGCTCATCAAACCAATATTCCTTCAAAAGCGGAATCAGCTCATACTCAACAATGCCAGACAATACTTGGTCATCAATCGTGTCCGGTAACAGATTGCAGAAATAGCTATGTCCTATACAGAAGCCATCGCCTAATGATTCATCATTAGATATCACATTATTCAGACTCTCCACGCAGGCAATTAGTTTATCAAATTTCTCATTTTCTAAGCTCATTCTATATTCTCTGAATCCATCCGTTGTAAAACCCGGCTTGATTTCAAAGAAAGCAAATCTTCTTCTGAGCGCATAATCCAACATAGCCAAGCTACGGTCAGCTGTATTCATCATTCCAATGATATATATATTCTTAGGTACAGAGAACTTCTCATCAGAATATAGAAGCTGTAACGAAACGCCTCTTTTGTCATTTTCAATAAGCATAAACAGCTCACCGAATATTTTACTTAAGTTACCTCTGTTGATTTCATCAATGATAAAGAAGTAATCATTGTCTCCATCAATTTCAGCCTTCTTACAAAAGTTATAGAAAGCACCTCGCTTTAGTTCGAATCCATCCGTCGAAGGTCTAAATCCCATGATGAAGTCTTCATACGAATAGCTTTGATGGAACTGAACCATCATAACTCTTTCTACATCTTTTACTCCCATCATAGAAAATGCGATTCTCTTGGCAACAAAAGTCTTACCAACACCAGGAGCACCCTGAAGGATAATGTTTTTCTTGATACGAAGGATTCCAGAAAGCTTGTCATATTCCTCTTCAGGCATAAAGACTTCAGACAGGAAATCTTCCTTTGTGTATGGTGGATATGTTTTCTCCACATCTTCAGCATCTTCTTCTGTTTCATCTTCAAATAAAGAATTGAGCTTTTCTACATAATCAGTGTATGAAGTAATATCTGTTAAAGTTTTCATTACAGCCTGACCTGGATGTGGCCATTCTCCATTATGAGTCCAGTCTACCTGACGGATATTTTTATATTCATCGTCTCTAGTATTATCATATTCATAATCGGACATAACGACACCACGTCCAATGATTTGATGCATTCCTTTCTTAACAAAAACGATGTCACCAATTTTCATTTCATTTGCGAATTGCCATGTTGCATGAGCAGCATTTTTATAAGAAAGACTTTCATCAATTACTTCTCTCATTTTGATCTTCATTGCATCTTTACTATCAAATGTACTCAGATTTCCAATTTCTCCCCAACCGATGGCCATTATACCTGATGTATAAAACTCATCCCACATGCAGGAACCTTCTCCAGGAGCGTAAAGCCAATATCTAACAGTATGAACATCTTCATCTGCAAGTGCGGTAATATTTTTTCCCTGTTTACTTGGGCTCGAAGAGAGAACATTCTTGAATATATCTGAAGCCATTTCACTAGTCATATCAACAGATTTTCCAGCCTCAGTTAATGTCCATATTCCATAAACACTTTTGTCAATATAGCCTGCATTCACAAGATAATTTCGTGCAAATGCAACTTCGTTCTCAAATTTATTGACGTTGTTCTTCCCTCTTGTTTGGTTGATTTCATCTTCTGATAATTGCTCATTTTCAATAATTTTTGCTCGTGCTTCAGCAGGAGTTCCAGAGCCACCCAGATCACGCAATGCTTGAATCAATGGCGCAAACCAACGCAAGAATGCCGCCTTAGAGGATTTTTTCCCTTTTACCTCAGCTTTTTCTTGATTAACTTGTTTCGATACAATCCATGCTCTATATGACAGTTCTGGATAATTTTTGTATTCATAATTACCATTTTTTAATGCGTGCAGACACGCATCTTTTATTGCTAAATATTCTGCTGCATATGGTACCTTATTTAATTTCTTCTTCACTGAATTTACAAAGTCAACCGGCATATTATCTGGATCTACAATAAACCACCTATTTATTGAGTCCAAATTAATGAACTCATATGGCCTAATCCAGTACAATCCCATCGTTATATTCCAACGAATGCCTAACTGATCATGAACTGTATCATACCATTTAGTAAATATCTCACGGTTTGCCGCATCATCTTTTCCTGCAAGATTAATTGCTGATTCATAAAGCCCCCACAAGTTATCAATATCAGCAGCCTGCCTATCATCTTTAAATCCATAGTAGGTTGCCTTCAAATTGTTTAGTACAGGAATTCCATCAAAATTGTCTGGAACCTTTGATTTGATATTAAAAACAGTTGCAAAGCTTTCTAAGATGGCGATTCTATTAGCATTAGTTATGCCCTTATTGAAAAGTCCAAATACAGTAAAAGGGTCTATGTCTATTATTGAATCTTCACGTTCTAACTTTGGCAATTTCATATTAATTGCATTATAAGCACTTTGTATGTCAGCAATTAATTCTGCACGGTTATTTTTGAATTCCAGGAGTCTTGTGGCAAACTCCGAATAAAAATTTATCCATTCAAATTGCATCTTCACAATACCTCCTGTTCATCGTTGATTTTCTACTTTTTTTACTGGTGGCTGGTGAATTAGATGATCTTTTGATTGAACTTTCAATTCTTCATAAATATCATCATAATCAGTCGTCCATCTTAAATGAAGAAGCATATCATACGTTTCATTGTCATCACCCACTTGACCTTTGGAAGTCATATTCAACGTTAAATCAGCAAGACTAAGCATTTGGTTACTAACTCTAAATGGAATATGTATACCTAAACACGCAGATATCACATTTGACTTAGTAAAGTTTTTTCCCTTCTTCATGTTACTTATGTTCTGTTGTCCAAACTTGTAATACTTCTTAAAAGACTTGCTGTATAATTACAGATATGTTTATCCATCAGCAATTTTTATTATATATTATTTTGTATCAAATTTCTATCATTGGTATTAGTTTGTATGTATTTACGTGGTGCTATCAATTTAGAAAAATATTTTTGGTGAACTTTCTTCAACGTGCATTTTTAACGTTTGGTGCATCATGCAATAAAGGATTAAACCCCCACCATCTGACAATGCGTCCCCTGATCAAAAGTGGTCCTATTTGATATTGATGAGACAACTAAATATCGAAACCAGCTGAATAGGACAAGCTGGCCAAACCAATAGGAGGAAACTCTATATGGCAAAGGCCAACTTAATTCAGAAAATACTCATTCTAGGTTTCCTCCTAGTCAATCTAAGGAGGAAATCAGAATGGGAAATTATGCTAACAAGAGAACTTATAACAACATTCCAGCTAAAGCTGATGAAGAAATAGTACCTGTGCTTGCTTATGATTTAGTAAACTGGAAAAATGATTGTATTAAAAATGGTCTTGGAAAATCTGAGATTCTTGTAGATACTCGCAATTTAGAAACTTGGCATTATGGAGGAAGAAAAATCCTAGTAGGATTTGTTGCAGTTCCAAAAGATAAAGCTGCTATTGCAATTGATGCATTTAAGAAAGAAACAAATGCCTATCTTGATGGAACCAGAAAGAAGCGATGCCTTATTTCAGATGGCAAAGGAGGATTAATTATATGCCCTGCAAAAAATAAATGCAATCACTGCAAGCATCATGATGATCCAAATAATATAACTGCTAGATGCTTATCATATGATAAATTCTTAGAGGACAATAATGATGATAACAAAAAAGGGTTTGAACCTTTCCAAGAATCTAATGTAGAGGATATTGTTTTGTTGAAGATCAAGCTTGAAAGACTAATTGAAAAGTTAGAGAGCATAAACAAAGAATATGCAAGTATCATTAGACTTTTATACGAAGGTTATGATAAAGCTGAGATAATCGAGCAATTAGGTATAGATAAAGGAAAGACTCAAGCATATGCACTCATCAAAAAAGCGCAACAATGTGCTAAGAGAATACTTGAAGAAGATAATTAATTGAATCTAAAGAAGATAACTAGAAACGAAATAGCTATTCATTACATAAAAATCCATTTCATGTAAGAAAATACCTGTTTCATGACATGTTATCTTCTTTTTTACGAAGATTTTTGTACTATAAAAATTGTAATTTATAAGGAGGATATTTAAAGATGAAAACAGACTTATTACAACTAGAAGATGAATCAAGTGATATCTATCATCAAGTCAAAGGTTTATATGAATTAGTCTATATGATTGATGCCGATATGATGGCTTTATTTGTAAAAAATGGTAAATCTGATTCTAAAGAACTCATTGCAGAAAATCTAAATCAATTATCTTTACGATTAAAAGACTGCTTAGAGCAGCATAACAATTACAAGTTGGAAAGATAACATTTGTGTATTTCTGTTGTACAAAAATACACTAAAACACCTTTTAACGATAAGATTTACTAACGTTAAAAGGTGTTCACTTTTAATTTGACTGTAGTGGCATTTCATACACGCTATTCTGATATGTTCCCACAAAACAGTTTTATAAGTTAAATAAAGGGCTTATTCAGGGACATTTTCACGTTTTAACGTTAGTCCTTAAATAAGCCTTTTTATATCAATATTATTTTTTATTGTTAGGGTTCACTTTTGACAGCAGTACTATTGTCTCCACGTGCTGCGTAAATGGGAACATATCATAAGGATATACATCCTTAAAATCATATCCTAGTTTTCTAAATAACTTTAAATCTCTTACCTGTGTATGAGGATCACAAGAAACATAAACTATTTCCTGTGGCTTTAAAGAAACAGCTGCTTTAATAAATGTTTCAGTAGAACCACTTCTAGGTGGATCCATAATAATGACATCTACATCTACCTTCTGCTTTGCAGCTTCTACCATGAATTCAGTTGCATCACCCTGAATAAACTTAATATTCTCTACCTTGTTAAAGGTCTTGTTCAGTTTCGCATCCTTCACTGCATCCTTATTCAATTCTACCCCAATAACCTGTTTTGCGTTTTTGCTTGCTATAAGGCCTATTGTCCCAATACCACAATATGTATCCATGATTTTAGGATCCTTCACTGTAATAAGAGATAAAGCTTTACTATATAAAGTTTCACACTGGTCATGGTTGATCTGATAGAAAGAAAGTGGAGAAATCTTAAAAGTCATTCCACATAACTCATCTACAATAAATCCCTTTCCAAAAAGAACCTTTTCCTGTTCGCCTAATACTATACTTGTCTGTCTCTTATTTGTATTTAATACAATACTCTTAATAGAAGGAAAAGCTTTCACAAGCTGGTTACAAAAGTTCTTAGAACCTTTAAAAATAGCTTCATTAGATACAATGACAACTAATGTCTGATTCGTCTTAACTGCACGTCTAATAAGAATATGTCTGATTTCCCCTTTTCTTCTTTGAGGATCATAAATAGATACTCTATACTTTTTAAATAGTACAGCTATTTTACTAATAATTGCATCTGTTTCCTGATCATGAATGAGACAAGATTTATATGGAATAATACGATGAGAGTTCTCTTCATATAAACCATAGTTATATGTCTTATCAAACGCAATGATCGTCTTATTACGATAGTAATAAGGGTCTTCCATACCAGAGACTGGATGGACATTGACCTTTAAATCCTTAAAGATCTTCTTACATTCTTCATTCTTATATTCTATAGACTTTTCATATCCTTGATTTATAAATTGACAGCTTCCACATTTTTTTGCGATATCACATTTCATTATAATTCTCCTAGCCAGTTCTTTAAGAAGTCATGTACTTCATAAAGTGATTTGATTTCTAATCTTTCCTGCGGTGTATGGATATCAATACAATTAGGACCCATAGTCACAATATCCATATCTGGGAATAAACGACTGATATAGCCTGTTTCTAATCCACCATGAGTTGGTACTTCTTTGAGTTCTTTATCATATGCTTTTTTATAAGCTTCTTTGTAAGACTTACGTAACTGAGAATCAGGATCATAGCTCCAACCATAATATTCATCTGTTGAAGTGACACTTAATCCAAATAAAGAAGCCAATGATTCTACTTCATTGACAAGTAGTTTAAGATTGATTTCATTCTCACTACGTAATAAGAGAATAAGTTCTACAGCCTTTTCTGTTGTTTCCATAATTCCTAAATTTAAAGAAAGAACTGGGAAATGATTGAAGTAGTAAGAATACTTCTCTACACCATATGGACATAATGCAAGGAAATGAATAAGTGCATCACTATCTAAGATAACATGACCACTCTGTTCTTCTTCTAATGTATAATCTAGAGGTTCTAATGGATAGAGTGCTTTCTGTTCTTCCATTCTTTCATGAATAAATGCCTTTAATTCTTCTTTATTACTATTAGACTGGAAAGTAAATAAACCATCTCTACAGATTGCGTTGGCCTTCTGTCCTGCATTAAGTGAAGAGAAACGAATATCAAAGCCATTATCTAAACATGCTTTTAATACAAGTCCTGCAATCTTAATCGCATTCCCTCTACCTTCTTTAATCGCATCACCAGAATGACCACCTAATAATCCTTTTACATAGAACTTATATCCCTGATCATGAGATTCTACAAATGTCGCATTCTTTCTAATAGTTAATTGAATACCACCTGCAGAAGATACATTTGTTTCTCCTAGGACATCACCATCTAAAGAAATCATCTTGCGGGCATGAATCCAATCCTTATCTACATGAGTAATACCATCCATCGTTGTTTCTTCCTGAACAGTAAATAGACATTCAAGTCTTGGATGATTAAAGCTATCATCACTTAATAAAGCAAGCATAATAGCCACTGCCACACCATCATCCGCTCCTAAAGTTGTTTTTGTTGCATGTAAATAACCATCTTCTTCATAGATTTCTAAAGGATCAGTGAGGAAGTCATGATCACTATCAGCTTCTTTTTCAGCTACCATATCCATATGACCCTGTAATAAAATAGGTGCATGGTCAGCGTAGCCTGGACTTGCTTCCTTATAAATAATAATGTCCCCTATTTCATTTCTTGCATAATTAAGTTCATGTGTCTGGGCAAACTCTTCTATATAATTGCCTAGTAATTCTTCATTTCCTGAAGGATGAGGAATACTACAAATAATTTTAAAATAATCTAATACATCTTTTGTCATATTTAGCTCCTTATTTAGTAATAATATCTGTAATACCTGGATTCATAGATAATTCTATTCTTTGTACATGAGGATGACTGCGATATCTTTTTCTCACCATCTGACCTAAAGTCTGTCCTTGATTATAGCCATGGATGATTCTTAAAGTCAATGCATCAGGTTTCTTTAAAGCCGCATCTATAATCTTACGTGCTTCTTGTTGTGTATAGCCATGTATATCTATTTCTTTGATATATTGCATAAAGTCCTCCCTGTAATGTCTTTTAAATGAGTGATTTCTTCTTGTGTGAGTGTACGATAAGACCCACTTGATAAATCACCTAATGAGATATCTCCATACATAATGCGATGAAGTGACGTAATCTTATTATTAAGAGAAAGGAACATCTTCTTTATTTCATGATAACGTCCTTCTTCTAATGTGATAGTTCCTTTATGTTCATTCGTCATGTCAACTATTGCAGGTAAGCATTTGACATCTCCATCAATCACAATGCCTTCTTTAAATGGAGTAATATCTAGAAGTGGATAAAGACAAGTAAATTCATATGTTCTAGGTATATGAAATTCTGGAAGAGTGAGTCTTTTTCTTAACTTCAAATCATTTGTCATAATGACAAGACCCGTTGTATCTCGGTCTAATCTTCCTACAAAATGAAGGTTGTCAACTGGAAGTAAAGTAATAAGACAAGGATCATGAGGGTCCTTATTGGCACATACATAACCTGCTGGTTTATGAACGATATAATATTTTAAGGGATGAGAATCAAGAATATTTGAATCATACATCACTGTTTCATCATTTATTTCTATATCTTCATCCACAATTGTATTGTTTACAGTGATCAGTCCCTTTTTAATGGCCTTCTTCGCCTGTTTCTTACTTCCACATTTATTTAATATAAATATGTCTATCAGTCTCATTAATGAGTATTCCTTCCACGAGAACAGTCATTAGAACGATTATCCGTACTATTGACGATAATCACCTTCACCTTATCTCCTCTTTTATAAGAAGGATCCTTTTCTAAAATATCACGTAAAGCTGTTAATCTCTTATTCCCATCTACACATAAATAACCACAGCCTGTTTCTTTGACCTTGATAGGAAAAGAAAATCCTATTCTAATAATAGAATGATAAAGATGTTCTGTATATTCTGATGGGATAAAGTGAATGTCACTTAATGGTAGTTCTTTAATACGCATAAGATATGCCTCCTTTTTCTGTCTCTTATACACATCTGAC
>ERZ1026844.1424-NODE-1424-length-14661-cov-8.688279_pt1 | contig 14661 bp, 11 predicted proteins | sample MGYA00380152_ERZ1026844 | MGnify/ENA primary metagenome ERZ1026844 (study PRJEB33269, sample SAMEA4719788) | human gut metagenome | biome: human-associated habitat; feature: organic feature; material: feces | place: Cameroon | collected 2013-10 ... | reverse complement strand
TCAATTCGGAATAGATCGGTTGATTGTCATCATCGTAACCGGTTATGAAATTGGAGAAATCAACCTGTCCCACCATCAAGTCGCCGAGCTTGGACGGATCGTCGGTTCCCCAGTCATTCTGTACTGCATCGATCACTTGGTCGGTTTGGTTTTGAACCGCGGTTGTATTGCCGGAAATGGTATTGCCGGAAATCGCGACATCAGTACCCGTCATCGAATTTTCGACATAAACTCCGACCTTGGAATCGGTGACGGTATTTCCGGAAACCTCGAAGTCGACCGGGGCGGAACCGTTCGCATTCTGACCGCGCAAGACGACGCCGCCGTCATCCGGCGACTCCAAAGAAGCTTCGGACTGGTTGACCTTGTCGACGATGTTATCCCGAACCGTAATCGTCCCGGAACAAGCCCCAGCCACCTGAATGCCGTTGCGGTCCAGATTGGTCACCGTATTGCCGGAAATGGAAGAGTTGCCGGAGAGTTCAGTAACGGAGACTCCATGATGCTTGAAGCCGTCGATCGCATTGTTGTCAAATACAAAATTCTCTATCTTGCCGCCGTAGAAAGCGTCCTGTCCCTTCTTCGTCCCGTCTCCGGCCGCGCCGATAAACTGGTTGCCGGTGATGATGACATCGGCGGAATCGCCGCCCACGGTCATATTGAGACCATATGCGTTCGGACCGGAAGATTGCGAACAGTCGAATACATTGTCTTTTACGGTCAGGCGATCCATCACGGCGTCGCCGCCGAACGTGGAACTGCCCCGGATGATGCCGCAAGCGGAACTGCCGTAATTAACAGTCACAGGCTGAATGGTGAAACCGGCGATGGTAACATCGTCGGCCAGAATTTCGAAGCCATTGGTAATTATGGCGGTGTGCCCGCCCCCCCCTGCAACGTCACGGCCTTGTCGACCATGATTTTCTCGCCGAACGTTCCGGCACCGACCTGAATGGTATCGCCGTCGGCCGACTGGTTGATCGCGGTCTGGATGGAGATGAATGAATTGTTTTCGGCGGCTTCTCCGGCCTGAATTGCGGCCTGACGCGCCGCTTCGTCCGCATACACGTAATAAGTTGCCATGGTGTTACCTTCCCGTTTTTACATTTCTATATTATTTATAGGTTGAATTTCTGGAATTGAATGCAGGCGCTCCGGCGCCGTGACATTCCGGCCCGGACGGATTCCCGACGGGCCGGAACACGGACAAACGTTCCCGGATCACGGCGGCAGGACCGAACCGTTTCCCGGCACGAAAAAGAAGCGGACAAAATACTGCAGCGGAAACCACCGGAAAGCTCCGCGGCGCCGCAGATCGAGAGGGAGACCTTTGAAAAAAGCGGACGCAGAAAAGCAGTGGATTCCGTATACTCCGGAGCCGGAATATAGAACGTTCTTCCATCGCGCGTGACAGAGGAGGCCACGCAAAATTCGGAGTAAACGGCAGAAAGGGGAGAATGCAGAAAATATTCCGTACTCATTTTTCCGATTTCCATCCGGCTGCAACCGGAAGCGGAATCGGCAACTGTCACATGGCAGTGTATATCAGACATGGAATCCCCCTCTTGTTCGTTATAATTTAACCTGTCGCAAATGTCAAGAGTAAAATCCTCTTTCTTCATCAAAAAAAGAATGAAACCAAAACAATCACATCACTTTAATTATCAATCACAATCCAACTTCTCCGGGAAGTCCGGCTCGATTGCGAATCCGGTTGTCAAATCAGACGCGGACAGTTGACTGAAATTCCGTCTCATTGTCAATTGCGGGCGTGAATATTCGACAATACGTCTTCAGACGAAAGATGAAAGCTCAACTCTTCCGGCGGCAGAAAACAACTATCCCGCTTCATGAGCTATGCTGATTGCACTTATTGTTACAGTAACGATACGGTTTGTTTATTTATTATTTATATCATAACAAAATGAACAAACTTAGTTTATTTTACACCCATCATTAGCAAATTTTAATTCGCCTATTTAAAGAAATGGAAAGAAATCGGATAATAGTGATAAAATTTTCACTATGACTTTTCTGCAAATAAGAATGCGTCGGCAGGCGATGTCACAGGACCGCCCGCCGGTGCGAGGGGGGGAGATGGTTGAAAGGAGGAAGCCAGAGAGTTACAGGGCGAGTTCAGGAACGATATCCGGTTCGGCTTTTTGCCGCGCCGCCGGATTGCAGGAATCCTGTCCGCGTCCTTCCAGCAGCCGTTTGTAATATTCCTTTTTGTATTTCAGCACTTCGAACTGCTGCTGCAGAGATTCGAGCTGCCGGCGCAGGCTTTCCTCCTGGCGGAAGATCATTTCGGCCCGCTCCGGAATAGTCGAATCTCCCTGTTCGCACATCCTGATATAGTGCCGCACCTGATCGATCGGCAGGCCGGTGGCCCGCAGGCAGTGCACCAGCCGCAGCCAGCTCAACGCATATTCGGAAAACATCCGGATATTGCCGTCCGTCCGGTCCACCGACGGGATCAGGCCGGAATTCTCATAGTAACGGATCGTGTATGCGGAGAGCCCCGTCAGTTCGGAAACCTCCTTGACGGTATATCTCGGCGTGCGGTCTTTCGACGGGGCAAAGGGACGAATTTCAGCCATGGCAGGCTCCTTTCCTGTGAAGTTAAACTTACTGTAACTTTACAATAACGGGAAACCCGATGAAATACAAATCATTTCCTCCGCTTTTTCGGATAAGGCGGAGGAAAAAATGACATGCGGAGAAACCGGCGGGCTCCCCGCGAAAAGACCGGGACGGTTTTCAGTTGTTGCAGCGGAACACCATCACGGCGGCGGAGTTGCCCGGCACCGTCAGCGCCCCCCATTCCATGCGTCCGCCGCACAATACCCGGTCGAACGCCCAGCCCGCTCCGGCGGTGATTGCATCCGTGATCGGATCGGGCGTATTGTTGACCGCGATCACCAGAAGCTCGCACCGCGCCAGCCGGTGTTCGGTCAGCGTCAGCGACGGATTCGTGCGGGTCACGCTGCGTTCCACTCCAGCTGCCGCGGCGGCCAGCTGGTAGATTTTGTAATAGGATTCCGAGCCGGGCAGGAATGCGCGCGGCTGATTCGCGGCGTGCCGTTCGATCGGCACCGACAGGAACAGCAGCTTGCCCTTGCCGTATGCCCGGGAGGTCATCACCGGTGTGCCGTCGCGGTCGGAAGCCAGCACTTCCGCATCACGCGCAGAAAGTTTCAGCAGCCGTTCGACAGGGCAGTACAGCTCCATGCCCGCCCCGATCACCGCGACCGGTTCGGTCGGAGCGGCGGTCCACACGATATCCACGCCGAAGGGAGCGTTGAAAGGTTGAAGAGTTCCGCCGTCGCTGGTGACCAGCAGCGTCGCACCCTTTTCCACTTTATCCAGCAACGCCAGCCAGCGGCGGCGGTCGATCACGCGCAGTCCGCGCACCGAGGGCAGGATATAGAACTTCGATTCGGGCAGCTCCTGATCTGCGGTCGCAAATTCCACGTCGAAGCCGGCCTGTTTGGCCAGCAGGAAGCTCGAATAGCCGACGCCCCAGTTGTCCTGTTCATGGCTCAGGATCACCACCGCGTCCCGCCGGAAGGGCGGAATCGTGCGCAGGTTCAGCCGGTCGAGCGCGCGGCTGAACTCCCGCAGTGCGATCAGCGCCGGCTTGGGTTCGCGGTTGGAACGGACCAGACCGAGCTCCCGCTCAATGGCCATCCAGTCGTACGGAGTTTCTTCGAGCTGATCCTGATCGAATGCGCACCACCAGAGCATCCCCCGGCAGTCGTGCGCAAAGCCGTTCCAGAGCATCGCGCGCATCAGGTTGGCCGCATTGGAGTCGCCGGACTGGGAGGGCCCCAGCGTTCCGGCCTCCTCGATGAAGGCATCGACTCGCCCGACGTCGCCGTAGAGGCGGGTTTCGGCTGTCGCGTGAAACGCATTGCGCATCGTATGGATCGGATCGAGATTGCAGTGCGGCGTAAACAAAGGATACGGATGGGTGGTCAGCACATCGGTCAATTCCGCCTGCTCGCCGATATTCCACAGGCCGTTTTCCTTGAACGCGGTCAGGCTGTGCATGCCGGAGACCACCGGGCGGGAAGCGTCCTCCACCCGGATCGCCGCCGAGATCGCATTGGTCCACGCCCACGCCGCATCCGGGTTGCCTTCGACCGGGCCCATGCAGTTGCACTCATTGCCGAGGTCCCACGCGGCAATCGCGGTCTCGTTCCTCAGTTCCGAAACCAGATGCCGCACCATCCGCACCTCCCACTTCAGCGCGGTCGGGTCGGTCAGCACATTGACGCCGGAAAACGCCGGAGGCACGAACATCCGCCCCGACATCCATCCGGTGACCAGCCCGACGATCAGCCGGAGCCTGTATTCGGCGGCATAGGCACACAGGGTGCGGAAGCGCTCCACCATCGCCGGATCGACTCCCGCGCGCCCTGCCGGCGTATCCGGCAGCGGTTGTTCGCCGAAGCGCATCTCCACAAAGCTCTGGCCCCCTGCGGTATGGCGGCTGATCGGCTGGAAGTCCGGCCACAGCGGAAACACCCGCAGCACCTCCACTGCGTTTTCACTGAGCAGTTTCAGGTCGGCACGCACCGTATCGGCGTCCCATTTGCGCCACATCGCAATTCCGGCATGGCTGGCCCAGTAGTTGCAGCCGACGAAAAAACGGCCTCCGGCCTCGAACATTCCACGTTGCGTCTCTTTGCGTTTCTGTGACATATCTCCCCTTTCCTCATTCAGTATAACATGGTACGGCGCCGCTTCCTTACTATAGCTCCTTTTGCGGATATTACAACACGTTCCGGAATGGGAGCCTGCCTCGGCCATCCGGAAAAGAAATCCTGTCTTCCGCAGTTCAGCATGAGGATGGGACGGATTCAAGCAAAAAGAAAATTGTTAAATTTTTATTTACCATATTGACATTAATCCTAATTTGTGGTATAATATTAATGACCAAAATAAAATGAGGGCAGATTTCATGAAACAGGATACTTTTATTCCGGAACTGAGCCTAGACCGGAATTCCACGGAACCGCTGGCACGGCAGATCGTGACGGGAATTGAAACGGCGCTGAAACGGCAACGGCCCGCTTCCGGAGTGCGGATATTGCCGGAACGACAACTGGCGGAGCTGTTCGACATTGCCCGGCCGACCGTGCACCGGGCATACGAGGAGCTGACGGAACGGGGCCTGCTACAGACGGCGGAGGGAAAGCGCGGCATCTTCGTCGCAGACGACCTGCGGCGGAAGCTCTGTCCACCGTTTCCGGTGATCGGGGTGATCATTCCGTGCCGTTTTTCCGAATTCACGCAGCAGGAAACGCAATTCCGGCTCGACGTGATCAGTGGAATCATCGACCGTGCTTCCGAACTTGAACACTCGGTAATGATGCTTCAGCTCCCCGGCTTCGACGCTTCCGCCGAGGAGGTGCAGAACTGGATCGGTCACCATGCCGCCCGGCTGGAGGGCCTGATTCATCTCGGAGCGCGTTCGATCCGGGATGACCGGCCGCTGAAAACGATTCTTACTCAGAACCGGATTCCGCAAATTTTCTTCGCCGGGCATTGCAACTCCCCCGCCGTAAGTGAAATTTACTGCGATCCGGCGCCGGCAATCCGCAACCTCGCCGACTGCCTGCTCGAACAGGGACACCGAAACGCGTTGCTGATCGGTCACTACCGGCCTCAGGAAGAGATGTTCCAGGAGTTGCAGTACGAAGACATCACCCGCACCCATAGTGCCTTCCGAATCTTCAACGATGCGGGGTTGACCGTTCTCCCCGAAGACCATCTGGTCGGCTGGCGCACCCCGGAAAACCTGAAGGAATTGCTACGCGCCGCACTGGATCGCCCGCAACCGCCAACCGTGATTTTCACTAGGCGGGATGTGACTGCATTTACGGTGATCCGGCTGCTGAAGGAGTTGGGCTGCAAGGTGCCGGAGGAAGTTTCGGTGGTCGGCTGCGACGGCCTTTCCGACGGCGCGGAATCGGATCCTCCCCTGACCACGCTGCGCATTCCGCTGCACCAGATGGCGCGGCTCTGCGTCGACGAACTGCTCAGGCATGGTTCCAAACGCACCATCCGGCTCGAAGCTTCTCTGCTGATGCGCGGTTCGACCCGATAATTTTATAATAAAATAATTTTCCCCGGACAACAGGCCCCCGCATTCGGCGGAGGAAGGGGTAATGTGTTCCTAATTTCATCACGGAAAGGTTTGTCACCATGGAGATTCTGATCTGCGGCAGCGCCGCAGCGGAGGGGATTCCCGCCGTTTTCTGTAACTGCCGGGTATGTGAAAACGCCCGCCGGAAGGGAGGCCGCGAAATCCGTTCGCGCAGCTGTTACCGGATCGACCGCACCTTCGGCATTGATGCGAATATGGACTTCCACTGGCAGGAGAACCGGTATTGCCTGCGAAGCGACCGGCTGCGCCACCTCTTTTTCACGCATAGCCATGAGGATCATCTTGATCCGTATCTTTTCAGCTACCGGCGTCCCGGTATGTCGGTCGTTCCACCGGAGAATATCCTGACTGTTTACGGCAATCCGACCGTGCTTGAATACATCCGCGACTGCCGGTTCAGCCGGGGGAATCTCGACAAGCTGCGCCTGAAACCGGTCGAACTGGAATTTTTTCGCCCGATAGCGATCCCGGAGGAGGAGACGGAGGTGCTGCCGCTGCCGGCCAACCACGACCCAGCCGAAAAAGCGATGATTTTCGCGATCCGGCGACAGGGCAGACAACTCCTGGTTGCGAACGATTCCGGCTGGCCCGCCGATGAGGTCTTCGACGCACTCCGGGATTGGCGTTTCGACGCGGTGATCGCCGACTGCACCGGCGGTACCTTCACAAACGGCGTGAACCACATGGGCGGCATGGTCACAGTCGAATTGCGCGATCGCCTGAAGGAGCAGGGCAGCCTCGCGCCGGAATGCCGCTTCATCGCGAACCACTTTTCCCATAACGGCAATTGCACTTACGAAGAAATTGTCAATTTTTTCACCCCGCACGGCATTGAAACCGCTTACGACGGATTCCGATTCACCCTTTAACCGAAAGGCCTCTCCACATGAAACGGTATCTATCCTCTCTCCTCGCCTGTCTTGCGGCCAGCGCTCTCGCGGCGCTGACGCCGGAGGAGGCCGGCCGCTTCCCGCTTGCCGGTTCCGCCGGGAAAATCGTCTGGAAGCAGAGCTTTGACGATCCGGGGCTGAAGCTGCCGCCGGGTTACAACATCACTCCGGAAGGAGCTTTGCATTATCGCCGTACCGATCCGGGTCGCTATGAGCTTTTCACGTTGAGATTTCCCAAACTGGATCCCCGTTGCCGTTATACATTGCGCGTGAAAGTGCGCGGCAGGAACCTGGAAATGGCCGGGAAAGAGGAACCGCTGCAGATCATGGCCGTCGAGTTCAACCGGTACGGGAAGTGGTCTGCCGGCATTTACCGTCCTTCGGGGGAAATCGGGGAACAGTGGAGGCAGGTATCGCGGGAGTTCAATCTTCCTCCCGAGGACGGAATCGATGCTTCCGCGGCACTCTACCTGCATCGCGGATACACCGGGGAACTCTGGTTTGACGATGCGGAACTTGTGGCTGACGGGGAAGCGCATTCCCTGGTTCTGACAGCCCCGGACCGGCTGACCTTCGACGGCGGAAAAAATATGGTGCGGTTCCGCTCTGAACAGCCCGTGGGAGAGCGACAGCTTTATCTGTGCGTTACCGATACAGCCGGAAGCCGCGAATTTCTGTTTTCCGGGAAAGGATATGATTTCTTCGGGGAAATCGGAGAACTTTCTCCGGGAAAAGTCACCGTAGCCGCCTCCCTCGTCGATCCCAGGCTGCACCGGAAGCTCCACACGCAAAGCTATCAATTGACCCGGCTTGCCGCTCCGGCAACTCCGGGATGCCGGATTGATGAACACGGTCGCGCCATTGTTGACGGCAAGCCGTTCCTGCCGGTGGGAGTCTATATCGGGACTGCAGGAACCCGTGCCGACGAATCCGATTGGGAAAAGATCGCCGCCGCCGGATTCAACTGCGTTCTCGACTACGGCAGCCATAAAATGTGTTTCGGTCCGTCGACCGGAGATCAGGTCCGAGATGTCCGGCATGTGCTGGATCGGGCCGGGCAACTCGGCCTCAAGGTGATTTTTTCGCAGGTATATCAGTATGACGGAGATCGCGAAGTTATAAGGAAATTCGGAAAGCACGAAGGTTCCCCGCATGATATCGCCGTCGCCACCGCACGGGAATTTTCCGCGCATCCCGCACTGTTGGCCTGGTATGTCAGCGATGAAAAAACGCGCGAGGATATCCCCGGAGCACAGGCGTTGCGCGAAGTGATTTCCGCCGCCGATCCGCGTCATCCGGTCTGGAGCCTGACCTGCCACACCCGGGACCTGCCTTTTTATGGCGTCAGCGGGGACATCATCGGCGTTGATCCGTATCCCCTGCTCCGGAAGGAGGACCGGTCAATCCGGATGGTCTCGGAATTTATGACCGCCGCCAACCGTACCGGTTTGCCTTGCTGGGTAGTGCCGCAAATCAATAATGTCGGAATTTACAAGACCTGGGGCAAACCGGAGGCCTACCGGGCCGGCCGTTTTCCGACTGCGCCGGAATTGCGGGCAATGCCGCTGCTGGCGGCCATCCACGGAGCGAAAGGATTCGTATTTTACAGCTATTTCGATGCGGTCATCAAGAGCAGGCGTATGGCTCCGGATATTGCGGAACGCGAATGGGCCAAGATTGCGCCGCTTGCTCCAATGCTGCGAAAACTCGAACCCTTCCTGCTGTCACTTGAAAAAGCACCGGAGGTCGAAGTCGCCGGCTGCCGCCCGGGAGAGGTCGAAGCGCGCGCTTTCGCCGATGCGGTGGGCAACATCCGCGTGATTATTGCCGGAACCGGCGAGCCGGTGAGAGCCGTCGTCACCATTCCCGGATTCGATAAGTTGCAATCCACTTACGGACAGACCCGGAATCTCGGAGGAGGCCGCTATGAATTTACGGCCACCGAAGCGGACGGGGATATTCTCACCGGCACTCCGATCACTTCAAAAACAGGAGAATGACAATGAAAAAGAAAGATTTCACCCTTATTGAATTGCTCATCGTGATCGCGACCATCGCCATACTGGCGGCGATGCTGCTGCCGGCGCTGAATAAGGCGCGGGAGAAGGCGAACGATATCAAATGCCGCAGCAACCTGAAACAATGTTCGACGATCCTGCATCTTTATATGATGGACAATTCTGATTTCACCCCCGCCATCCTGATTCGGAACTCACTGGGCCTTGAAGCCGCATGGTCAAAAATCTACTGCGCCTCCTACGGAGCTTCCCCCAAGCTCTTCCTGTGTCCCTCGGAAAGCGATACCGAGTGGCACGACTGGAAGATTACTCAGAATGAATGGCTGGAGGAACCGGATTCTTCGATCGGCGGAAACGGAAGATTGCTCGGAGAAAAAAGCTCCGGTTCCGGTCCGGTTTCCACCAAGCTCTCCCAAGCCGTGAGAAGCGGCAAGACAACTGTGGTATATGCCGATTCGACTCCGCGAAAAAAGACAGGCTCTTCCAAATTGCAGGGAATCCGTTTTTCCAGCGACTACTTCAACGATACGAACAACAACGGCTTCTTCAATCCGGGGGATGCCGACCGTTTCTGGTATCCGGTCTCCCTGCGTCACGGAAGCGGCAGCGCGTTCAATGCGGCGTTGCTCGACGGCAGTGCCCGTCAGATACGGTTCGGAGAAGCCAGAAGCGGCTATCTGCAGTATTTCCGTCCATATCAGGATAACAACGGCAAGTGGGTGCTGGAATAGGAAAGGACATGAAACAATCTTCCGCTTCCGGTTCCACGGTTTATGAAGCCGGTACATTGCGTTATACTTTGGGCGGAGTCATTCTGGTCAGCTTCTGGCTGATTCTCGGCGGAAACTGCTTCAGTATGCTGGCCTGGACCATGGTACCGACAGTTCTGCCGCTGTCGCTGAAGGAGTTTCACGCTTCCGGCGCGGCGATCGGCCTGATCGTCGGAAGCATTCCGTCGGCGATGAACTTCGTAATGAATCCGATTCTCTCCACAATGAGTGATCGGACCCGATCGAAGTGGGGGCGGCGGCGCCCCTACCTGATTGCCGCCACTCCGTTTGTCGGCTGTTTCGTGATCCTGCTCGGCTGGATGCCGGCCATTGCCCGCCGGCTCCATGATTCCGCCTTGGGGGGCTTCTGGGAACTGGATACATTCGGAGTATGGCTGCTCGCAATTTGTGCTGTATCGTTCCAATTCTTCAATCTGATTGTGGGTTCCATCTATTATTACCTTTTCGCTGATGTGATTCCGCACCGGTTCATTGGACGCTACATGGCTGCGATGAATCTGGCCGGGGTGGCGACGCAGATGGTCTTCAACCTGTGGGTGCTGCCGGGAGTCACACATTTCCTGCCGTGGGTGTACACTGGCGTCGGATCGATCTACCTTGTGGTTTTCGGTATGATGTGCCTGCTGGTGCGGGAGGGGGAATATCCTCCTCCACCGCCGGTGGAGGAAGCCGGGGCGTCGATTTGCAAACGGGTTGCCGATTGGGTTGCCCGCTATTTTCGGCAATGTTATCGGCACTGTTTTTTCGTTTTTCTTTTCATGGGAACCGCATTGAACAGCGCCTCCACCGCCTGTCGCCATTTGTTCAATTTGCTTTTTGCAACGGAGGAACTGCATATGACGGCTGCCCAATACGGCAAGGTGATGGCGGTCGGAGCATTCGTATCGGCCGGAATCATTCTGCTGACCGGTTATGTCATGGACAAGGTTCATCCGTTGCGCGTATTTCTCGCCAGTGGCATTATCGTGATTCTCGCGAATATCTGGGGATACTGTTTCGTATTCGACTATCTTTCGTTTTTCGTTGTGGGTATCGCAATTGCGGCTGTCTATGCGGTACAGGGAGTCAGTCAGGGGCCGGTATTCGTGGCTTTGTTTCCGCCGGATAAATATGGACAGTTCAGCAGCGCGAATGCGATGATGAACTGCGTATTTGCAATTTTTGCAAACTATTTCGGCGGTATGGCGATTGACCGTTTCGGCTATCGTTTCATTTTCATCTGGGATACGCTGTTCACAGTTGCTGCCACCTTCGCATTGATCTATGTGTACGTCAAATGGAAGCAATATGGGGGAGCGGCTCATTATGTACCGCCACCGACGGATTGAAGTCATGTCGGGAGCTGAAGGGGATTTCAAAGGCGGTTTCCCGGTGCGGGAAACTTTCAGTTTTCCGGTCGCGGGTCAGGTTGACGGTCGTCGCCGTTTGCGACTCGATCCGGACAAGTGCCGTGCCTGAGACCGAAATAAAGGGGGGTGTTGCAAAAACTCGTGGCTTTGCAACACCCCCTGTTTCAATAGCGGCATATCGCCGCTACGGGAGACGGCCTGAATCGGTTCCGGTAAAAGCGGCTTCGATGCCGGAGGAGAACAGCAGCGTGTTCCCGGAATTCACCGCCTCATCCGATACGACCGGAATCGTGATTTCGGCCAACTTCCCGCCGTCGGGAGATTTCAGAGTCCCGGTGAGCGCGGCGGCGGAAACGGCAAGTTCCATCACATACTCTTCACCGTACTTCCAATTGAAATTGGAACGGCACTCCACCGGCCTGATTCCGGCGACGGATTCCCATTGTCCGTTTTTGCGCTGCTTGAGTTCGAGAAAACGGCGGCTGCCGCCGGAAGCCGGAGACTCGCAGAACGAAAACAAAAACTGGTTCCGGGCGTCCCGGTGGATTCCGACACCGCAGCTTTTCCAGGCGGAGTCCGCACCGTATTTGCGGATCGGCTTCACCGTGGCCCTGACCGTCCTTCCCGGTTTCAGCGGCAGCTCGGAAAGCACCCGCTCTTCGCGGGGCTGCCGTTTCATTCCGAGCGTCACCGGTTCGCCGGGCTGCCAGACCTGCGCAGGCTGCGGTTTCAGGCGAACCGTGTAGGCCAGAGAGCCGCCGGCGGGAACCGCCTGTTCAAACGCGATCATCCGGCAGCCGGGATTCGGAGCGTCCCATTCGGCTTCCAGCTCCTTCGTATCAGTGATGCTCCATTTGCCCGGTTGCGGCGAATCGACTTCGATCAGCAGCCGTTTTTCACCGTTCGCCAGAAGGAGGTTTCTCTTTTGTATTTCCGCATCGCTTCCCTGGATCAGCATCTGCCAGCGTACCACGGCGCCCGGCTTCGCACCTTCGATCCGGTCCGAAATTTCAACACTCCGGTCCGGCAGCAGCCGGAAGGAACGGGTCAGGTTCTTCGCCTGCCCCGCATAGACCGGCGAGAGGTCGACGACCGCCGAATTTTCCGTGCAACCGGTGATCTCCGCCTTGTTTGCGGCCTGCTGTAACTGCCCGTCGATCATCAGGATATTGTGGCTCAGGGGGCCGAAGCGGAAGATTTTCCAGCGGTCCGACTCCTGTGCGGAGTTCCACAGCGTCATCCCGCGCGCCAGAAACTTGTCATAGTTGTCCTGCCCCAGATCGGCGGCCCAGCGCACTCCGTCAACTTCATAGACGAAGCTGCCGGCATCCATGTGGCCGTGCGCCCACGACGGCGAACCCGCCTTGACGCCGAGGTAGGCCGCGTCGTCGGACCAGTCCGAACGGAACATCGCCACCGGTACCGCCGCATCCGCGCCGCTGAAATAGGACTTCGGCGGCTCCCGGTCCGTTTTCCGGTAGTCGGAAAAGAAGATCATCGCCAGCGGCAGCATCCGGGGGCCGCCTTTGCTCACGTCGGCATTCCGGCGCGCCCCCGCGTTCAGCAGCTCCTGCTGCGCCCAGGCGGACATCCAGTCGGGACGGTTGAACCGCTTGGGCAGCCACACCTGCGCGAAATCGACGCCGATGAACGGCACCGAATCCGCATAGCTGAAACTCCTGCCGCTCGGCGCGCGCACCGCCAGCACGTAGTCGCCGGTCTCACTGAAGCCGGGCATCGAAGCCAGCCCGAAATCCGTGCCCAACGCACTCTCAAGCATCGCCAGCAGCGCGACGTTGAATTCACTGCCGTAACTCCAGTAGACCGGCCCCTCCGGATAGGCGCCTTTGGGATAGTAGGAGGCGCGCATCGCCGGCGGCAGGCAGTTGACCGCCCGCGCAATGGTTTTCGCGGCAAGTTCCGGGTTTCTCTCGAAAACCGCAAGCGCGCCGGCCGTCATTCCGGCGTGGCAGACCTGATTCCAGTTGTTCGTCCCTTTCACCCACCAGTTGTAGCGGGGTTCGCCGTAGGAAGGCAGGATTCCCTTTTCGATGATCGCCTGTTCAAAGAGCTGCCGGTCGTTTTCATCCAGCAGGTCGTAGAGCCAGTCGTACCCGAACGCCATCGCCAGCGTCAGTTCGGCGACATCCAGAAAATGCTGCGGATTCCAGTCCGGAAACGCCGCCGCGTTGCGCATCTCCGCGACCGCTTTATCGGCGTAGCGGCGGTCACCGCTCAGCCGGTAGGCGATCGCCAGCGTATTGATCCGGTACAGGATGTTCCGGCTCACCGAAAGCATCTGGTTGCCGGTCATCCGCCGCTCCACCACCGGATAGCCGAGCATCTTCCCGGCGTCGTGCAGGATACGGCCCGTCATCGCACTTCCGGTTGCGGTTTTGCGGCTCTCCTCCAAAGTCCTGTAGTCCCGCAGGAAGAGCCGGGGATGGCCGGAAGCGTTTTCCGCAAACAGCCGGGAGACCTCCTGCGGCGAAGCCTCCCGCGGAGCGGCGGCGAGGGCCAGCGCGGCCGGCAAAACCATCACAGCCGCACAAATTTTCAATATGATATTCATGCTCATATCACCAATCAGTGAGGATATTCCTGACCGCGTTCCAGATTGATTCCGGCGTAAAGGGTATTGCCGCTCCCGGTCCCCCAACCACCGATGTCATCCATCTTCACGGTGGCGACGTGGCCGTCGGCATACTGTACGTTGGTCAGCCCTCCGCGCAGCGGCATGTTGTTATCCCGTCCATTCGCAAGATCATAACGGGCGGCATATTCACCGGGACCGCCGTGCCGATAAGCAGCATGCTTGTTCCAGTTGCCATTGGCGTTGCCGATTCCGATATTATCGAAAGTCTGTACGACAATGGTCGGTTTTTCAAACGAGTTCAGTCTGCGGCAGTATGCGTCAGTACGTTTTTTGCCTTCTGAAGACTTATAAAAACTGTTGCCGGAACCGTTGCTGTGCAAATTCAGCGCATAGTGAGTCCGCCGGAAGTGTCCATCTCCGGCCCATCCGAACGGAATCGCTTCCGCAGGGCAGACAAAAGTCCCCTTCGTGGAATTGATCCCGAAGTAACTCAGTCCGTAATTCCCTTCGGGACAGACCTTGTTGTTCTCGTCCTTGCCGGCGAAAATATAGTACCAGTAGAGTTCGTTTCCCCTGGCGTCCAGCCGCATCTCCGGGACCAGCCAGTCGTCGTTGTCTCCCGCGTAGAAATTGTGCGCGGCTCCGATCTGCTTGAGATTGCTCATGCAGCTGGCGCGATGGGCGACCATCCGCGCCTTGTTCAGCGCCGGAAGCAGCATCGCCGCCAGAATGGCTATGATCGCAATCACGACCAGCAGTTCAATTAAGGTAAAATTTTTCTTTGACATGTCTGATACTCCTTCTCGTTGGAGGTTAAATCAGGAACGGACAATTGTTGACGA
>ERZ1026844.1420-NODE-1420-length-14666-cov-17.438984_pt1 | contig 14666 bp, 13 predicted proteins | sample MGYA00380152_ERZ1026844 | MGnify/ENA primary metagenome ERZ1026844 (study PRJEB33269, sample SAMEA4719788) | human gut metagenome | biome: human-associated habitat; feature: organic feature; material: feces | place: Cameroon | collected 2013-10 ... | reverse complement strand
CGGTGATGTCCACGCCCTCATAGAGCTGCTGGGCGATGGCCATGGTGCGGCGGGGTGTCATGTTCAGCTTGCGGGACGCCTCCTGCTGCAAGCTGGAGGTGGTAAAGGGCGGCGTGGGGCTGCGCTGCTTGTCGGTGCGCTTCACGGTTTTCACCGCGAACTGCTCCTGCTTCAGCTCCTCCACGATGCGCTGGGTGTCCGCCTCGTCCTTCGGCTCGTACTTCTTGCCGTTCACGCCGTAGTAATGGGCGGTGAAGGGCGCGGCGGCGTGGTTTTGCAGGTGGACGTCCAGCGTCCAGTATTCCTGGGGCACGAAATCCGCGATCTCCTTTTCCCGCTGCGCCACCAGCCGGATAGCCACGGACTGGACACGTCCTGCGGACAGCCCGCGCCGTATCTTCTTCCACAGCAGCGGGGAGAGCTGATAGCCCACGATACGATCCAGCACGCGCCGCGCCTGCTGCGCGTCCACCAGATCCTGGTCGATGGCGCGGGGATGCTGGATGGAGTCCTGCACCACCTTTTTGGTGATCTCGTTGAACGTCACGCGCTGCGCCTTGCTGTCCGGCAGCTCCAGCAGATGCTGCAAATGCCAGCTGATGGCCTCTCCCTCCCGATCCGGGTCGGTGGCGAGATAGACGGTCTTGCTCTTGTCAGCGGAGGTTTTCAGATCCTTGATAATATCCTCTTTCCCCTTGATGGGGCGGTAGTTAGGGGTAAAATCTCCCTCCACGTCTACGCCAAGGGTGCTTTTGGGCAGGTCACGCAGGTGTCCCATGCTGGCCTTGACCACGTAATCCGGCCCCAGATATTTGCCGATGGTCTTTGCCTTTGCCGGGGACTCCACGATAACCAGGTTTTTCTTTGCTGCCATATTGTTGTTTACTCCTTCTTCAGTTCCACCGTCCGCAAAAAGCTGCGCGCACCTTGGCGGCACACGTAGCCGTCGATCTCCAGCACCGTCAGTGCCGACAGCACACGGCGGACGGGCAGATCGGCGAGGATCGCCGCATCATCGGTGAGGGTGGGTATATCGGTATGCAGGACGGACAGCACCGCGATCTGATCGTCGGTGAGTCCGCCGGGGTCTTGGGAAATGTCCAGCACGGGCAGTGCCGGGGCGGGCGGAGCCTCCTCCACCGGCTTGGCGGGTTCGCCGCTCTCCGTCTCCGGCGCGCCCTTGGGCAGCGGCGGCAGCTTGGCGCGCAGGAGCCGCAGCTTGTGGGGATAGCGGCTCTCGTAGAAGCTCAGCACGTCCCACGCCTCGCACACCAGCCCCGCACCCTCGCGGATCAGCCCGTTGCAGCCCCGGCTCATGGGTGCGTCAAAGGGACCCGGCACGGCAAAGACCTCGCGTCCCTGCTCCAATGCCGTGGCGGCGGTGATGAGCGCGCCGCTCCTTTCGGGAGCCTCCACCACCAGCGTCGCCACGCTCAGCGCACTGAGCAGCCGGTTCCGCACCGGGAAGTGCTCGCCGCGCGGCTCGGTGCCGGGCGGGTATTCGGACAAAATCACGCCGGTGGCGGCGATGTCCTCATACAGACGACGGTTCGCCGCCGGATACACCACGTCCGCGCCGCCGCCCAGCACGGCGGCGGTAAAGCCCCCGGCGCGGAGCGCACCGCGCAACGCCTCGCCGTCGATGCCCTTCGCCATACCGGACACCAGCAGCGCGCCCTGCTTCGCCAATTCATAGCCCAGCTCGGACGCCGCCTTCACACCGTAGGGCGTGCAGGAGCGGGTGCCCACCACGGTGACAGCCACCTCCTCGTCAAAGAGGGGCAGACTGCCCTTGCCGTAAAGCAGCAGCGGCGGGTCGTAGATATTTCTGAGCCGTGCGGGGTACGCCGCGTCGTCCATGGTCAGGAGGAACTGCCCGTCCTTGGCGCAGTCCTCCAGCACCTTCTCCGCCCGGTCAAGGGATTTGTCCGCCAGCAGAGCGCACTGCGCCTTTGTAACGCCCTCCGCCAGCAGCAGCTCCTCCTCCGGCGCGAAATAGATCTCCTCCGGAGAGGCAAAGTGCTCCAAAAGCTGCAATTTCGTGCGCTGTCCCAGCCCCGGCAGGGTGGTCAGCCACACCCAGTATTTCAATGCCGCCATATCAGTTCCCCTCCTCGTTGCGATACGCCTCCCACAACAGCACAGCGGCAGCCGCCGCCGCGTTGAGGGATTCACAGTGGGGGTTCATGGGGATCCGCAGCGTCTCGCGGCACAGGGACAGCACCTCGTCGCTGACGCCCTGTCCCTCGCTGCCGATGACCAGCGCACAGCGGCGCAGGTCGCACCGCCGCACATCCAAGGTGTCGTGCCGCAGTGCGGTGCCGTACAGCGGCAGTCCTGCCGCCGCCAGCAGCCCCGGCAGCTGCTCCGTGTCCACCGCGTACACCGGCAGGCGGAACACCGCCCCCATGGAGGCGCGAAGCGTCTTGAGGCTGTACGGGTCGGCGCAGCCCGGCAGCAGCAGCGCGCCGGTGCAGCCGAAGGCGTCCGCCGTGCGGAGCACCGCCCCCACGTTGCCGGGATCCTGCACGCCGTCCAGCACCACGTAGCGACCCGCAGGCAGCGTGTCCGGCGCCGTCAGCGCGGGCAGCGCACACACCGCCAGCACCCCTTGGGGCGTGGGCAGCGGCGAGATGGAGTGCATCACGTCGCCGGGTACTGTGACGCGCCGCACGGTGCCGGGCAGTCCCTCCGGGAACGCCGTGCCCTCGGCTGCCACCACGCACTCCACCGTCACGCCATGGCGCAACGCCTCGTCCACCAGCTTGGGACTGTCGCAGAGAAATGCGCCCGTCTTGCGGCGGTACGATGCGCCGTCCAGCTTGCGGATATGCTCCAGCAGCGGATTGCGGCGGCTGGTAATGTACTCGGTCATGGTGATACCCCTCCTTCCTCAAATATTCTTTATAATATAGGTATCGTCTGCGAATGTCAACAAAAAATACGGAGTGGTTGCCCACTCACGTATTTTTCGCATGATTTACCTTGTCGCGCCGTTGTCCGGCGGGGCGGTCTTTCCCCCGCCGCCAGACCCCTTGCAACGCCCCTTACAGGGTGTGCCCCGCCTCTTGGATGGCGGTCACCACCTGCGCCACGCAGGCGCGGCACACATCGTCCTCCGGAGCCTCCACCATAACGCGCAGCAGCGGCTCCGTGCCGGATTCCCGCACGAGGATGCGCCCTGTGTCCCCCAGACGGCGGGCGACCTCGTCCACCGCCCTTTGCACCGCAGCGTCCTGCCGCGCCGCCAGCTTATCCCGCACGCGCACATTTTCCAGCACCTGCGGATAGATGGTCAGCCCCTCCGTCAGCTTGCTCATGGGCTGCTTCCGCTCCAGCATGACCTCCATCAGCTTCAGACTGGTGAGAATACCGTCGCCGGTGGAGGCGTACTTGGAGAAAATAATATGCCCGGACTGCTCGCCGCCCAGCGCGCAGCCGTTTTTGCTCATGTATTCGTACACATACTTGTCGCCCACGGCGGTCTTGGCGTAGCGGATGCCCTCCCGGTCAAAGGCGCGGTACAGCCCGAAGTTGGACATCACCGTGGTCACCACCGTGTTGTGGGGCAGCTCGCCCATCTCCCGCATGTGCCTGCCGCAGATGTACAGAATGTGGTCGCCGGTGAGGATCTGCCCCTTCTCGTCCACCGCCAGGCACCGGTCCGCGTCGCCGTCGTAGGCAAAGCCCACGTCCAGTCCCTTCTCCACCACGAAGGCGCGCAGCGCGTCAATGTGGGTAGAGCCTACGCCGTTGTTGATGTTGAAGCCGTCCGGCTCGTCGCCCATCACGTAGGTGGTGGCACCCAGCGCGTCAAATACGCTCCGTGCGATCATCCACGCGCTGCCGTTGGCGCAGTCCAGACCCACCTTCTTCCCCTTAAAGGAGAACATCCCCAGCGAGATCAGATAGCCCACGTACCGGTTCCGCCCCGCCACATAGTCCACCGTGCGCCCGATATGCTCCCGGCGCGCCAGCGGCAGCGTCTCCCATCTCTGCCCGAACACCTCCAGCCTTCCGTCCAGATAGTCCTCGATCAGCGAGATCGTCCCCTCGTCCATCTTCTCGCCGGAGCGGTCAATGAGCTTGATCCCGTTGTCGTAAAACGGGTTGTGGCTGGCGGAGATCATAATGCCGCAGTCGAACCCCTCCGTCCGCGCCACATAGGACACGGAGGGCGTCGTGGTCACGTGGAGCAGATAAGCGTCCGCCCCGGACGCCGCCAGCCCGGACGCCAGCGCGTACTCCAGCATATAGCTGCTGCGCCGGGTGTCCTTGCCGATGACCACCCTTGCCGGCTCCTCGTCGCCGGCGCGGCGTTTCGTCTCGCCGCAGTACCAGCCCAAAAACCGCCCCACCTGAAAGGCGTGATCCGCCGTCAGCGTCACGTTGGCTTCCCCGCGGAAACCGTCTGTGCCGAAATATTTTCCCATTCTGTGCTCCTCCCTCGGTCAACGCTGGGCGGCGATGTCGCCGCCATGCTTATAGATGCTGCCCGCCGGTACGGTGCCCCGCACGGAGGACAGGGGGTAGACCCGGCTGTTCCGCCCGATGACGGAGCCGGGGTTCAGCACGCTGTTGCACCCCACCTCCACGCCGTCACCCAGCATGGCTCCCACCTTTTTCCGCCCCGTGTCCACCTGCTCCGTGCCGTCCGTGACCACCACATGGGTCTTGTCGGACTTCACGTTGGACGTGATGGAGCCTGCGCCCATGTGGGACTTATAGCCCAGAATGGAGTCGCCCACGTAGTTGTAATGGGGTGTCTGCACGTTGTCGAACAGGATCACATTTTTCAGCTCCACGGAGTTGCCCACCACGCAGTGCTCCCCCACCAGCGCGCTGCCCCGGATGAAGGCGCAGTGCCGCACCTCCGTCTCCGGGCCGATAATGCACGGGCCGGTGATGGACGCGGTGGGGGCGATGCGGGCGGTCTTGTGCACCCACACCTCCGGCGCGAAGGGCAGATAGTCGCCGTCCAGTCTCGCGCCCAGTGCGCGGATCTCGTCAGCCAGCCCCGCCAACGCCTCCCACGGGTACGTAAAGCGGGACAGATACGCCCCCGCCATAGTGTGTGTCAAATCATATAGATCGGTAATGGTATACATAGCGTTTCCTCCTGCCGCACTCTGTGCTACTGTACGCGCACCGCGCGGCTGATATGTGCTTAGTATACTATTCCCCTCCCTGTTTGGCAAGCCTCGGCAGAAAAAAGGCACCCTGCCGGGTGCCTTTTCACTGCTTTCAGTTGTCCAGCGGCTTCATGGTGGGGAACAGGATCACGTCGCGGATGGAATCCGTGCCGCACAGCATCATGCTGCACCGGTCGATACCGAAGCCCAAACCGCCGGTGGGCGGCATACCGTACTCCAACGCCATGACGAAGTCCTCGTCCATCATGTCCGCCTCCTCGTCGCCATTGGCGCGCTTCTCCGCCTGCGCCTTGAAGCGTTCGTACTGGTCAATGGGGTCGTTCAGCTCGCTGAAGGCGTTGCCCATCTCGCAGCCGCAGATGAACATCTCGTACCGCTCCGTGAGGGCGGGCTGCGCGGGGCTGCGCTTGGCCAGCGGACTGACCTCCACCGGGTACATGGTGATGAAGGTAGGCTGGATCAGCGTCTCCTCCACTTTCTGGTCAAACGTCTCATACAGGGCATTGCCCCACGTGTGCGCCACGCCGTCCATGTCCACGCCCACGCTCTTTGCCAGCTCCACGCCCTTGTCGGCATCGCCGACACACGCCATGAAGTCTGCACCGGTGACGTTCTTCACGGCGTCCGCCATGGTCACGCGCTGCCAGCTGGGGGTCAGGTCGATCTCGTGCCCCAGCCACTGAACGTGGTAGGTGCCCAGGATCTCCTTGGCGGCGCCGGAGAGGATGCCCTCCAGAATGTCCATCATGCCGTCCAGATTGGTGAACGCCTGATACAGCTCACAGGTGGTGAATTCCGGGTTGTGCTTGGTGTCCATGCCCTCGTTGCGGAAAATGCGCCCCACCTCGTACACACGCTCCATGCCGCCCACGATCAGCCGCTTCAGGTGCAGCTCCGTGGCGATACGCATATACATATCAATGTCCTGCGCGTTGTGGTGTGTGATGAACGGGCGGGCGTTGGCACCGCCGGCAATGGGGCTGAGAACGGGTGTCTCCACCTCCATGAAGCCCAGCGCATCCAGATAGCGGCGCAGATACGCCACGAACCTGCTGCGGATCTCAAAATTCCGCTTGCTCTCCGGGTTCATAATGAGATCCACATACCGCTGCCGGTAGCGGATCTCCTTGTCGGTCAGCCCGTGGAACTTCTCCGGCAGGGGACGCAGGGACTTGGACAGCAGCGTGATGTCCCGTGCGCGGACGGACATTTCACCCCGCTGGGTGCGGAACACCTCACCCTGCACGCCCACGATGTCGCCGATGTCGTACTTCTTGAAGCGGTTATAGTTGTCCTCGTCCATCTCGTCCTTGCGGGCGTAGATCTGGATGCGTCCCGTCTTGTCCTGCAAATCGCAGAAGGACACCTTGCCCATGCCGCGCTTGCTCATGAGCCGGCCTGCCACGGAGACGCTCTGCCCCTCCATGGCGTCGAAATTGTCCTTGATGTCCTGGGTGTGGTGGGTCACATCAAACTTGGTAATGGTGAAGGGGTCGCGCCCCTCCTCCTGCAAAGCCTTCAGCTTGTCGTGGCGGATGCGTAGCAGCTCGCCCATATCCTGCTGGGGCTGTTCGGTCACATTGCGGTTGTTCTCGTCTGCCATAATGCAGCCTCCTTTGTATATCCGTCCGCCGGGATCGGCGGTTTACCTCTCTATGGTGTCAATACGGTAGTGGATAACGCCCTTGGGGGCCTCCACCGTCACTTCATCGCCCGCCTTGCGCCCCATCAGTGCCTTGCCAAAGGGGGAGTCCTCGCTGATGGCGCGGCTCATCACATCGGCCTCCTGTGAGCCGACGATCTTATAGGCGGGCATCTGCTTTCGCATATCCAGATTCGTCACGGTGACGGTGCAGCCGATGGAGATCTTGTCGGAGTCCGCCTCGGACTCGTCCACGATGACCGCGTGGAGCAGGATGTCCTCCAGCTCGGCAATACGGGAGTAGAGCTTGCCCTGTTCGTTCTTCGCCTCGTCGTACTCGCTGTTCTCGCTGAGGTCGCCGAAGCCGCGGGCTTCCTTGATAAGCTCCGCCACCTCGTCGGCGCGGGTGGTCTTGCTGTAATCCAGCTCCTGTTTCAGCTCGTCGTAGCGAGCCTGACTCATTTTGAATTCCTTTGCCATGCTGCACTTCCCTTTCTATCCGTTAGGATACCCGCTGCGCGGGATATAAACAATATGTCACGTTGCATTATAGTGATTTTCCCCCCGTATGTCAAGCAAGGATATGATATGAATGTCCGATGCCTCCCATTTCCCCGCCTCCAGCAGCACACCTGCCAGCTCCTCCGTCACTGCCACCGCCGCACCCTCTCCCCGTGGGGCTGTCCACGCCCAACGCTGGTACCGCCCACAGTCTCCCGTCAGGTACAGCGTCCTCCCCTCCGGCGCACGGCACCCCTCGCCGCACAGCACCGTCACCGCCGCTGCCCGCCCGCCGTCCCCGGCGGCGATCCCCCAGCGGTACATCAGCTCCCGCGCCAGCGACGCTGTCCCCTCCCCCTCCAGACGCACGTACCTTGCCCGGGACGACAGCACCGGCAGCAGACCGCGTGCCGTCTCCTCCCCGCTCCCGCCGCACCGCAGCACGGCGCAGCCGTCCCCCAGCCCCTCCGGGCACAGAGCGTCCAGCAGCTGCCCCGCCACCGCTCTGCGGAAGGGCAGCGCCCCCACCGGCGTGATCCCCGCCCGCAGCGGCAGCATCCGCAGTCCCTCCGGGCAGACGCACCGCCGCGTCCCTCCGTCGTACAGCTTTTCCAGCAGTCCCGCCGCCCGCCGCCGCGCCAAAAATCCGCCGCCCACGGCCAGCCGCCACAGGGGAAGCCCCTCCACCTCCACCGCAGACAGCTCCGTCCGCCTCGCTTGTGTTATGTAAACTATCATAGCGTCCCCTCTCCCGCAAAAAAATGCTGTCCCATTGTATGGGACAGCATTTTCAATATGCCTTATAGCCTGCGCTTTACCACGCCGCAATATACCCCGCCAGATAGTTCAGCGGATTCTGGTACACGCCGTTGATACGCACCTCATAGTGGAGATGGGGGCCTGTGGAGGCTCCGGTGGAGCCGGTAATACCCAGCACCGTGCCCTGGGACACCATCTGCCCCTCGGATACCTTCACCACGCTCATGTGGGCGTACAGCGTCGTCACGCCGCCGCCGTGGTCGATAACCACGTAGTTGCCGTACCCGCCGCCATAGCCGCTGGTGTTGGTCAGCAGCACCTTGCCGCTCTTCACGGCGAACACGCTGCTGGTGAAGCCCACGTTGCAGATGTCCACACCCTTGTGGTTCGTGCTGCCGAAGCCGCCGGGGGCGACACGGTTGCCGATGGGCGAGCTGATCTTCTTGCTGGTATTGACAGGCCAGATGAAGCCCTCGTTGCTGGGCACCACGTCAGATTCCGCCAGCAGCCGGTCGATCTCCGCGGCGATCTCCTTTCCCGCCTTTTCCTCGGCGGCGTAGATCGCCTCCAGCTTCTTCTGGTCGGCGGCGTACTCGTTCATCAGGTTGGTGGTCTCCGTCAGCTTCGCCTGCAGCTCGCTCTGCTGCTGACCAAGCTCCGCCTCCTTCGCCTCCATGGCCGCCTTTTCCTCCGCGATGTTCTCCCGCGTCTCCTTCATGGCGGCGATCAGCATTTTGTTGTACTCCGCCACCTCATTGACGAATTCCATGCGGTTCAGCAGGTCGGACATACTGCTCGCCTTGAACAACACCGAGAGATAGCTGAGACTTCCCCGCTCCTCCTCGCTGCGAACCTGCCGGCAGAACAGCTCATACTGCTCCTGCTCCAGCATCTCGTACCGGGCGATCTGGGCGGCGGCGTCGTCGATCTGGTTCTGGGTGTCCTCGATCTGCTCCAGCAGCAGCTGGTTCCGCTGATCCAGCAGCTTTTTCGTCTCCATGACGTCGTTTTTCTTCGCCTTCGCCTCGGAGATCTGCTTTTCCAGATCCTTCAGCTTCGCCTGCTGTTCCTTTTTCTTCTGCTCCAACGCGGCGATCTGCGCCGCCTTGCGCTGCTCCTCCGCCAGCTGCTCCTCCGTCTTTTCCGCATAGGCGGGACGGACAGCCACCGCCGCTGCCGCCGTCAGCAGCAACAGCAGGGACAGCGCGGCGCAGAGGACTCGTTTCCCAAGCTTCATGGGCAATGCTCCTTTCTCACACCCGGAGGAAGCGGCGGATGGCCGTCAGACTGCCGCCCACACCCACCAGAATACCGGCACCGAGAAACACCGGGGCCACGAACTGCCAAATCTTCTCAAAGGGCACCACCGTCAGGATCTGCAAGCTGTCGGAATTGGCGATACCCTTTGCCACGGCGGCGTACAGCCCCCACTGCAAGCCGAAGGCGATGACCGCGCTGAACATCCCCAGCAGCAGTCCCTCATACACGAAGGGCCAGCGGATAAACCCGTTGGTGGCTCCCACCATCTTCATAATGGCGATCTCGTCCCGCCGGTCAAAGGTGGTCAGCTTGATGGTGTTGGAGATAATAAACACCGACACCAGCAGCAGTATGGCGATCAGCGCGATGGAGATCACGCCCGCCACGTTGCGGACGGTGGTAAAGCCGTTTGCCACCGCCTCGTCCGCACGCGCCTTGGCGATACCGGGAATGGACTCCACGGCGGCCTTCGTCTCCATAATGCGATCCGGGTCGGTCACGTGGATCACGAACCGGTGGCGGAACACCGTGGGATCCAGGTCGCCGTACACGTCCTCGTCGTCGTACTTCTCCACGTAGGCGTCCCGCGCCTCCGTCCGGGTGACGAACTGGCAGTCCGCCACGTTGTCGGTGCTCTCCACCTTCGCCTGTAAGGCGCGCGCCTCCGGCTCATCCAGCGTCTCGTCCACGAACGCCACCACAGCGTTCTCCTGCTGCAAGTCCGCCAGATTCTCGTTGGCGTTATACGCCACCAGCGTAAAGGTGCCCATGATCAGCAGACACGCCACCGTAACGCCAATGGCGGCAAAGGACATGAACCCGTGGGAGAACATATTCCCCGCGCCCTCTTTGACGAAAAACTTGAAATTATGCTCCATACGTCATACCTCGTAGCTGCCCATGCCGTCGCCGATGACGCGGCCCTCGTTGAGCAGGATGATGCGCTTATTGAAGTGGTTGACCAGCCCCCGCTCGTGGGTCACAACGATGACCGTGGTGCCCAGTGCATTGATGCGCTCCAGCAGCGTCATGATCTCCAGCGACCTTGCGGGGTCGAGGTTTCCCGTCGGCTCGTCCGCCACGATGGTGCTGGGGTTGTTCACCAACGCCCGGGCAATGGCAACGCGCTGCTGCTCGCCGCCGGACAGCTGATCCGGATAGGAATTCTCCTTGTCCGCCAGCCCCACCAGCTCCAGCACGTAGGGTATCCGGTTTTTCAGCTCCCGCTGGGACGCCCCCACCGCACGCATGGCGAGAGCCAGATTGTCGTGGACGGTCTTGTTGGGGATCAGCCGGAAATCCTGAAAGATCACGCCGATGGTGCGACGCATATAGGGCAGCTGCCGCTCGGAGATACGGCTCATGGAGAAGCCATTGACCATAACGCGCCCCGCCGTGGGCACCACCTCTCCGGTGAGCAGCTTGATAATGGTGGATTTTCCAGAGCCGGAGGGCCCCACCAGAAAGGCAAACTCCCCGTCCTCCACCGTAAAGGATACGCCCTGCAGGGCGTGCGTCCCGTTGTCGTATATCTTTTCCGCGTCTATCAAACGAATCATAGCAACGCTCCTGTCCGTCAAAATGCAACATATTGTGGCTAAATACAACCACAAATACCATTATATATAAATAGTTACAAAATGGCAACAGGAAATGACATGAAATTATTTTAATTTTTCGCCGCCGCTTCCCCGTCCCGCAGCCCGTAAAATATCCCTGCTTTTTCGACGCAGCCCACCGGAAATTTGTTCCCCTCCCCGCCTCCGCCCACGAAAAAAGCACCGCCTCAGCGGTGCTTTCAGGCTGTCGAAAAAGCCGTCGGCTTTTCTCGACAGCCTGAAATAATGCCGTTATTTTCGTGCCGCAAAGCGGCACGAAAATACTCGCTTCGCTCCACGCACGCCTCGCATAGCAAGGCTTAGCGCGGCATTTAATCCGATTCGAGGCGGGCTTTGCCCCCTCGAGCTCCCCCTGTAATGCGGAAGAACTGCACACACCGGGGGATTTATCGACAAGCAGAAAGCACCGCCTCGGCGGTGCTTTCTTGTATGTACCTTTACGCGTCGATACCGCGGCTGGTGAGATACTTCTTGACCATCAACGCTACCTTGAACGTGATGGCGTCGTCGAACTCCCGCAGGTCAAGACCGGTCAGCTTCTTGATCTTCTCCAGGCGGTACACCAGCGTGTTCCGGTGGACGAACAGCTTCCGCGCCGTCTCGGACACGTTCAGATTGTTCTCGAAGAACTTATAGATGGTAAACAGCGTCTCCTGATCCAGCGCGTCGATGGGATTCTTCTTAAAGACTTCCTGCAGGAACATCTCGCACAGCGTCGTGGGCAGCTGATAGATCAGACGGCCGATACCCAGATTCTCGTAGTTGATAACGTACCGCTCGGTGTCGAACACCTTGCCCACCTCAATGGCGATCTGCGCCTCCTTGTAGCTCTTCGCCAGATCCCGCAGGTGCAGAGCCAGCGTGCCGATACCCACGAACACACGGCTCTCGCCGTTAGCGCGGAGAGCCTCCTCAATGCGCTGCGCCACGGCCTCCATGTCCTTGGCGGAGGCGTTCTCGTCCATCTGGTGAATGAGAGCCACATCGTGCTCGCCCACGCTGAGGACGAAATCATTCTGCCGGTCGGGGTACAGGGACTGCACCACGTCCACGGGCACCGTGTCCAGCCGGTCGTCCACCGGACGGATCACGAACACGCCCCGCGCCACCTCTGCGGCGACGTGCAGCTCCTTGGCGCGCATATAGATGTCGCTGATCAGGATGTTGTCGGAGATGATATTCTTGATGAAGGAGCCCTTGTCGTGCTTCTCCTCATAGTAGTTCTTGGCGGAGTTCAACGCCACCGCCGCCATGCTGCAAACCGTGCGGCTCATGCTGTCGTCACCGGTGGCGAACACTGCGTAGTCAAAAGCGTTGCTCCAGCTGGGCAGAGCCTTGAAGTACTTGCCCTCCAAAGCAACGCAGGCACCCTCTGCCGCGGTGATGGGCTCCACATACTTGCCCCACTTTTTGCCGATGGCAGTCAGCTCGCTGCACGCGATAACGGTTCCCTCGCCGTCGATCACACCGATGGTGCGGTCTGTTGTTTCCTTGAACTGAAGAACAGAGTTCTGAAAAATTCTGCCGGACATAGTCTCTCCTCCTGCATGACCCGCGTGGGTACTTTGTGCAATCTGCTCAGTTGACACTCCTATTATATCGTCATAATCACGGTTTTGCAAGCATTTTTTTATCTTTTATACAAAAAACTTGCTTTGTTTTTTGTGGTTATGTCAAAATAATCACAGACCGCACGTCCGGTACAGTGCCGCAACCTCCTCCTCCCGCAGCATACGGTGCTCTCCGCGCCCCAGCTCGTCCCCCAGCACCAGCGGCCCCATGGACAGCCGCTTCAGATACACCACCGGCGCGCCGCAGGATGCCAGCATCCTTTTCACCTGATGGAACTTCCCCTCCCGCACCGTGACGATGCACCCGCTGTCCGGCAATATCTCCAGCCGCGCCGGCAGGCATTTCAACCCGTCCCCCAGCGTCATGCCCTTGGCGAATGCCTCCGCGTGTGCCGCCGTCAGGTGCCCGTCCACGCGGGCAAAATACCGCTTATCCACGTGGTACTTGGGGCTTAACAGCCGGTGGGTCAGCTCCCCGTCGTTGGTCAAAAGCAGCAGCCCCTCCGTGTCCTTGTCCAGCCGTCCCACCGGGGCAAGCCCCACCCGCCGCAGCTCCTGGGGCAGCAGCTTCATTACCGTCTCCTGTCGCCGATCCTCCGTGGCGGTGAGCACGCCGCCGGGCTTGTGCAGCAGCACATAGGTGAACCGCCGCAGCACCACCGTCTCCCCGTTCACGGTGATGACCGCCGTCTCCGGGTCGCACTTCTCCTCAGCGGAGACCGCCGCCGCGCCGTTGAGACGCACCAGCCCCTGCCGCACCAGCAGCTTCACCTCCCGGCGCGACCACCTGCCCGTGCCGGCGAGCACCTTGTCCAGACGCTCCATTCTCCGCGCCCCCTTCCCGCTTTTTTCCCCTATGATAGCATATTCCCGCCGGGTTGGAAATAGGTAATTATGAGGTGATGAACATGGTGATATTGCATATCTCCAAGCGGCGGTTTGCCGGCTTCGCCGCTATTGCGGCGGCGATCGCCGCCACGGCGGTGGTGCTGGCGGGGTGCTTCGCCGGCAAGGCGGAGCCCATTACACTGTCGGACACGCAGGCGATGACGAGCTATCTCCGCCAGCTGGGCTGGCAGGTGGAGGACGCCCCGCTGGAGACGCTGGATCTCCAGCTTCCCCCGCAGCTGACGGACAGCTGGGGCGACTACGGTCGGATGCAGACCGAACAGGGCTTTCCCTTTACAGACTATGCGGGACAACCGGTGCGCCGGTACACCTTCCGCGTGACTAACTACCCCGGCGTGGACGCCGGTGTGCAGGCAAACCTGTACCTCTGCGGTGACGTGCTCATCGGCGGCGACATCGTCGCCACGGGAAAAGGCGGCTTCCAGCACGGCTTGCCCTTCCCCGCGATGTAGAAAAACGATACAATTTGTAGAATCCTGCCGCAATTATACAGAGCATTATCTCCCACCGCCGGTGTTTCTGCCCTGCGCCCCCTCCCCACGCGAAAAAAGAGGAAGCCCTTCGGCTTCCTCTTTTTTGCTTTATCCCTGTGGGGGTAAATTACTCGTCGATCTCGATAACAACGCCGGAACCCACGGTACGGCCACCCTCACGGATAGCGAAACGCAGACCGTTCTCGATAGCGATGGGGGTGATCAGCTCGACCTTCATGTCGACGTTATCGCCGGGCATGCACATCTCGGTGCCCTCGGGCAGAGTGATGACGCCGGTCACGTCGGTGGTACGGAAGTAGAACTGGGGACGATAGTTATTGAAGAAGGGGGTGTGACGGCCACCCTCGTCCTTGGTCAGAACGTACACCTGACCAACGAACTTGGTGTGGGGATGAATGGAACCGGGCTTGGACAGAACCTGACCGCGCTCGATCTCGGTCTTGGCAACGCCACGCAGCAGAGCACCGATGTTATCGCCGGCTTCAGCGTAGTCCAGCAGCTTGTGGAACATCTCGATACCGGTAACGGTGGTCTCGCGCTTCTCATCGGACAGACCGACGATCTCGACCTTCTCGTTCAGGTTCAGCTTACCACGCTCCACACGGCCGGTAGCCACGGTACCACGGCCGGAGATGGTGAACACGTCCTCGACGGGCATCAGGAAGGGCATATCCTCCTTGCGGTCGGGGGTGGGGATCCAGCTGTCAACAGCGTCCATCAGCTCCTTGATGCAGGCATACTCGGGAGCGTTGGGATCG
>ERZ1026844.1419-NODE-1419-length-14690-cov-8.624804_pt1 | contig 14690 bp, 12 predicted proteins | sample MGYA00380152_ERZ1026844 | MGnify/ENA primary metagenome ERZ1026844 (study PRJEB33269, sample SAMEA4719788) | human gut metagenome | biome: human-associated habitat; feature: organic feature; material: feces | place: Cameroon | collected 2013-10 ... | reverse complement strand
ACGAAAAAACAAGTGATTAACACGAGAGAGCCAATACTTTTGAAATTGGCTCGTTATACAAAAAACTATTTGATTTTTTGTAAATTTTTATTTGCATTTGCAATGCTCCGATTGTATAATTAACGTGAGATCAAACAGAGCCATGCGGCTGTTTTTCTCAAAGCACAACCGTTGAAGAACAGCCGCGCAAGTGCGGGAGAGCTTGCCGGATGCCAAGTTTCGACAATAAAAAAGCCCTTCGTTCGGACAAATGTCGTCCGGAATCCATTCATTTCCCGATTTACCGTTCTGCAACAAGTCCGGATTTTCTTATCTGGGGGAATGAAAATGAAATCTAAGGAGTGGTTAAACGGGAAAAGGAATTGGCCTGTTTTCGTTTTACTCATCCTGTTTGTTCCGGCACTTTGGTGGTGGCGCATTTGGAGTTCCGGAGTTCTTTTGAAGTGGTGGCTGGGACAGGAAGGACAATTCGCTCTTCCGACCTTTTTTCTATGTGAGGAATTCATTGCTCTTCATTCGCATCAGAATGAATGGCCGGGACGAGTTGGATTTTATCTGATCATCTTTTTCGCTATCTCTTTTATTTTGCTAAGTGCGATCAGGGTCATAAAAACAGAAATCAAAATGTTACTGGTACCACTTGTTTTTACAATATTCCTTCTATTTTTCTCAATCTGTCTGTGTCAATCCGAAGAGAGAAGCAATCGGAAATTCTGCCCGGTCAATTTAAAAAATTATCATTCGGCATTGATGAATCATGCAGCCGATTATGGTTTCTATCCAACTGTTCTGCCAGACAAAGAAGACGCAATCGGAAAATATCGTCTACACTCTCTTCCGCAGAAAAGCAGGAACTATCAGTTTCCCGGTGCGGGAAGAAAAATCGAAAAAGAGCGATTCATCGTCATTAAGGATGCTCCCCGTACCCATGCCGGAGACCTTCGTCACCGTCTCTGGTCGGACGGAATGATTGATTTTTATTATCCATGGGAAATACAAGGAGATGCCAGATGAGAATCTTCGTTACGATGAAACAACTCGGCAAACGGCGCGACGTGCTGGGACGTATCCCGTTTGATCTGCCGGAAGCGCCGCGAACATTGCGCGATCTTTTGACCATGATGGTAAAAACGATGGTCGCGCAATATAACGCCAGACAACTGGAAACTCCTGTGTTTCATTATCTTGCGGAAGACGATCTATTGAATTCCGCCGAACAGACCGGAAAGGTCGGCTTCGGAACGCGCTATAATGAAAATGATGCCGATCCCGAACGCGCAGTCACTACGGCAATACAGGCTTTTGAGGACGGTCTTTACCGGGTGTTTACCGGGAACACCGAACTCACAAGTCTTGATGCCCCTTTGGAACTTGCTCCGGACGAAACCATAACGTTAATCCGCCTGACTATGCTGGCGGGAAGGATGTGGTGAAAATGATTGCTGATGAACTGAAAAAACACCTTGCGGCACAGGTTGGTTGTTCTAAGGAGAAAGCTCCCGACTGGCTGAAGCCATTCCGGAAAAAAGCCGAAATGTTTACAAACACCCCTTATCAGAAACTGGCGAAAGTTTTGATTGATTCGCAGAATTTACAGGATCACGACGAGGCTTTTTCCCTGTATTTCGGACAAGTCGCGAAAGACGATCCTTTCGAGGAACATCCGGAAATTCTTGACGCATTGACTGATCCGGAAAATCCGTTTCTCCTCGCTTTCTGGCCCCCGGAATGGGTCCCGGTGGTTGCCAAGAGTCTGGAATACGCTTTTTGCGGCATCTATCAGACTTTCTGGAACCGCCGTACATTCCGAACCCGGGAAAGATGCTTTTACCACATTCTGCCCATGCTATGCCAGTTGTTCAGGACGAACAGCATTCACCAAACGCCGGAAAAGTTTGCGCTTGAATGGATGAAAGAACAAATGACTCCTGACGTTTCGCTGGCGCCGTTTCTGGCGGTCATGCTGGATTCGGAGTCCCCTGCCGTTACAAAAGCGTTCCAGGTTGCAATTTATGAAAATTCCGGAACGCTCTCCAGGGAAATCATTTTGTCCCTGTTCTTTTCCAGAGCGGAATCCAATTGGGAGATGGCGGCCGATCTGCTGGTTGCCGCCCAATTACAGGAGGGCTTGCGTCAGGCTGTACTTGAAAGTTGTTCCGACGGACGAATGGAAGCTTTCCGTTACATGATGCATGTGGTTTCCGACCATGATCTTCTGCGTTTCCCAGCCGCCGTCCGCGCTTTTGACACCTGGCTGGGGCTGGCGTTTGAGACAGTTCGGCTCGATACGGTCAGACGGCTGTTCGCATCCGCCCTTGCCGCATTAGAAGATCCGGAACATTTCAAGGTGGAAAATCCCCGGGATCTTTTCATCCGGTTATGGGCCATCGCCAACACCGAGGTGCTGGAAGCCGGGAAAAAAGTCGTAGAGCTGCTGGAGGACGACTCCTCCTCGTCACCGGAACTTTGTACTGCACTCACGTTCTATGAGATGACCGGGCTTCTGCTGCCGGACGAAACCGCCTTGAAACTTCTGAGACGCTGCCGGGACAACCGGGCTCTATCTGCTTGTGTTCTCAAGTGTTACACCGGCGTGGCAACGAGAGCGCTCTCTTCCGACACTGCGGAACAACTTTATTTCGAGTACAGGAAACTTCTGCCGCTTTTCCCGAAAAAGGCAGAGACGATTCCCCACCCCGCGTTTGAGTGGCTTCAACTGCAGCTTTCCGCCGGACTTCTGTGGTACACGATTCTGCTGCCGCTGAGCCAAAAAGCATGGACGAAGGCCGTTCTGGAAGATATGGCACAATCCATGCCGGATATGCCGAATGATTTCCGGGATTATTTTGTCGAACATATTCTGGATTATCTCGCTCCGCCCCCGCCGCAAAGGCGGCACGGATACAATGTTTTCTGGAGCGAGGAATCCCGGGCCGAGGATACCTGGTTCCGTTCTCGAATGTTTCATACACCAATCCTGCGGCAGGCTTTGTTCGCTGCGCTTACCGATAAAAGCGTAAATGTCCGGGAAAGCGCCCTGAACACCCTCTCCCGGATGAAACTTTCCGTGGAAGAACTTGTTCAGGTGGAAGATACGCTGGTACTGAAAACCGCATCGATCCGGCGTGCCGCACTGGAAATATTGATGAAATCAGACCACCCTGAACTCTCCGCTGCAAGACTCCGCGCCTCCGGCAACGCATTGAAAATCGCCGCAGCAGAAGAACTCTCTCCGGTCAGTGAACCGGCTTCCGTGATCGACAAGGCCCACGGCTACGGGCTTTACGATGTCGGGGAAGCTTGGACTCCCCTGCCCCCACATCCGGATCCCGAAATGCACCCGGCCGCCATTCTGAAAGACGATTCAGAAGTTATAATGCGTTTTCTAGCTGACTTTTCCGATCTTCTGGAAGCACACTTGAAAGACGAGTGTCCAAGACCAAAATCCGGCCTGCTTGATGTCGGCACGGAAATCCTGACGCTCGATCAGGTCATTCAGGAAAACTATTCGGACGCCTGGTGGACTGATGTCAGAACCGAAAATCCTCCGCTGCCGGAGCTCTGGGACACATTCTTCCGGAATTTTCCCCTTGACACGCGCGACTTGGTGCACGCATTTCTGCTGCTCCTGAATCCTGAAGCGAAGGAGGTGCGGGAGAAATTCCTTCAGATGCCGGATAAAAAAGGGAAATGGTGCTATCCGTATTTTATTCGTTCCATGATCCACCACACGCTTATCGTAAGAGATGATTTTCCCGCATTCTCGGCAAAACTTCTGATCGCAACAGCTTGTCTCACGCCTCCGGATTTCTGGAAAATCAAAGTGAAAGAGTCCATCTGGGGCTTCTCCGTCCATGAGGTTTTTGTTGGAGAAACCAACGACATCCGTTCAGTCTGCACCCTGTTTGACGACGCCGAGTTCTCTCCTGAAATGTTTTCAGCGCTCTGCCGCCTCGATGAATGCCATGTCAATATGCTGAGTCCCCAAAAAATCCTGAAAGCATTTGATCTCGGATTCATCACGAGGAACACCATGCGTCGTCTGTTGATCTCCGGGCAGGAATCGGAGGAGTCCGACCTGGGTTTTCAGGCTTTTTCCCACCTGGATCATCCGGAAATCCACCTCCTTTTCACCGACTCGCTGGAGCTGGAACTTACACGGGGCGAACTCCCGACCGCATTGAGCAAACCTCTTTGCGCCTGCACCAAACTCGAAGGCGCAAAATATTTCATCCGCATTCTGGACGCTCTAGGGGAACGTCCCTTTATTCGCGGTTACAGCTGGAGAGACGCGGGAGATCGCCAAAATGTTTTCAGCCACCTGCTGAAAGTGTGCCGGCCGCAGAACGGCGATGCGGAAGAATTCCGGAATATGCTCAAGGCAAGACCAATCAAACCGAAACGTCTGCTGGAAGCGGCGATGTATTCTCCGGCGTGGCTGGAGATTGTCGGCGAGTATTTGAACATTCCGGAATTGCCGCTGGCCGGATGGTATTTCCACGCCCACGTCAACGAGAATTTCAGCGCGGAAAAGGAGACGGCGGTTGCCCGGTATTCGTCGATTTCACCACAGGAATTCAACGACGGAGCGTTCGACATCGACTGGTTCCATGAGGCTTACAACGCGGTCGGGCCGGAAATGTTCTCCCGGCTCTATGATGCGGCAAAGTATATTTCCGGCGGGGCCAATCACCGAAGAAGCCAGATTTTTGCCGACGCCGCCCTCGGAAAACTTTCCGAAGCCGAAGTAGAGGAGAAGATCAAGACCAAACGCAACAAGGAATACGTCATGGCCTACGGTATTCTGCCGGGCAAAGCAAACGATTTCCCGCGCCGTTACGAGAACTTGATGAAGTTCAAAAAGGAAAGCCGTCAGTTCGGCGGACAGCGGCAGGCAAGCGAAAAACTTGCGGTGGAAATCGCCGTCGCCAACCTCGCCCGCACCGCAGGATTCAACGACGTGAATCGCTTCCTCTGGCGCATGGAGGCGGCCAAACTCGACGAATGGAACGCCCTCTTTGCTCCGCACGAAGTGGACGGCGTGACGCTTTCCCTCGCCATTGATTCCGACGGATGCGCCGAAATCCGGGCTAAAAAGGCCGAAAAAGAGTTGAAATCCATCCCCGCATCACTCAAGAAAGACGCCTATGTGCTGGAACTGCAAAGCGCAGTAAAATCCTTGCGCGACCAGCACTCTCGTGCGAGAAAATCGTTGGAAGAGGCGATGATCCGCGAAGATGTTTTTGAATATGCCGAAGTGCGTGAGCTGATGTCGAATCCGGTTCTCGGGCCGTTGGCGTCGAAGCTCCTGTGGCAGGCCGGCGACACCATTGATTTCTTTGAAAAACTGCCGGAAACGCCCTTGAAAATCGCTCATCCGACCGGCCTGCTCCGCTCCGGGCGCTGGGCGGAATTCCAGCATCTCGCCGTGGAACGCAAACTGGTTCAACCGTTTAAGCAGATCTTCCGCGAACTCTATACGCTGAACGCCGATGAAAAACTTGACGGCATGAAGTCCGCCCGCTATTCGGGAAATCAGGTCATGCCGAAAAAAGCTGTGGCGTTGCTTCGGACGCGCGGCTGGACGGTTGATATGGAGGAAGGCTTGCAGAAAGTTTTCCACAGACAGAATCTGATTGCCAAAATTTACGCGATGGCCGACTGGTTTTCTCCTGCCGAAGTGGAGCCTCCGACGCTGGAATATGTTCTCTTTGAACATCGCCGCACCCGGGAAATCATTCCGCTCGAAAAGATTGTACCGGTTCTGTTCTCGGAAGTGATGCGCGATCTTGATCTGATGGTGAGTGTCGCGCATGCCGGCGGAGTCGATCCGGAGGCGAGCCATTCGACCGTTGAAATGCGTGCCGCGCTCATTCGCACAATGCTGCCGTTCTTCAAACTTGACAATGTCCGGATCGAAAAGAGCCATGCGTTCATCACAGGTAAATTCGGAGAGTACACGGTTCATCTGGGAAGTGGTGTCTGCCACAAACAGGCATCCGGGATGCTGAACATCCTTCCGGTACATTCGCAGACGCGCGGCCGGCTCTTCCTGCCGTTTGCCGACGACGATCCCAAAACGGCCGAAGTTCTGACAAAAATTCTCTTCCTCGCCGAAGACGACAAGATCAAAGATCCTTCTATTCTCGAGCAGATCAAAGGAGGTGCGGAATGAAGTCTCACGCAACGTTGAAAGGAATCATATCATGCTGATGAAAATTGTTCTTCCGATTGTCGCCGCTCTCTGCTGCTGGTGGTTGGTTCTGACATACTGGAAACGCCGCTTGAAAAAACAGTTGACAAGAGCGATTACCGGAATTGCTGCGCTGCCGCTGAACCTCATCCCCGACATTGCCGCCGGATTCGCACGCTTTGTGAAGGACGTGCATGGAAAGGATCTGACATCCATGGATTACTATCAGCAACTTGATTATGTGCTGAAAAACCTACTCCGGCTCTGGCGTCCGGAAATCTCATCCTATATCCATGCTCCGGGCAGTGAAGACATGGGGAAAGGCCTGACACTTCTTGCCGCCGGAGCTTATCTTGGCGAGCTTGTGCGCGTCCGGCAGACGGCGCAATGGAAAAAAAACGCCGATGATTCGATGCTGCCGCCTTATCTTGAGGTAACGTGTACCGATGATAACGTGATTCCCTGCAATCCCTTTGAAATGGTACTTGCCTCCGTTTCGGAAGGAAAAACAGTCGAGGCTATCGGTGACCTGCTTCTGTTCGAATCGCGGGAAATCATGGACAATTACATCCGGACGTTTCAAAGCGGCAACGTCTATTCGCCGGAGGAGGCGGAAGCCTTTGACCGGTATGTGGAAAAAACATTCGGAAAAATCCGGCAGGTTTTTCACGAGAAAAACTCCCCGGAAATGCACATCGACGTGTATATCATTGAACCCTCTGAAGCGTATCCGGCGGTTCGTCTGCTGACCTGCGGCATGGGCGCCCGGGTCATGGAAATCGAGGAGGAGTTTCGCAAGGTGTGTCCCGACCGGCTGGAACTGATGATCGACCTGCCGACAGACTGGCCGCTTGAAATGGAATCGCTTCGGGACGAACGAAACTTCTGGCCGATCCGCATATTGAAAATTCTCGCGCGTTTCCCGTGGGACAATGAAACCTGGCTGGGATTCGGGCATACCATTCCGTGGCCGGAACCGTTTGCCGAAAATACAAAACTGACCGGCGTTCTGCTGGGATTGCCCGCTGTGAACACGCTGGAGGAGTCCGAAATCGAGGTCTCCCCCGGAAAGAAGGTGCAGATTTTTCAGGTGATTCCCATCTATCAGGAGGAGATGGATTACAAAGTGGAAAATGATGCGGATAAACTCTTTGAACTCTGGGGTGATTCATTCAGTTACGTGGTCAATCCGCAGCGCAGAAACGGCGTGACGGGCAAGTAAAAAATAGAATAGACGCTCCGTCAGACACAAAAAGGAATTGGCAATGAAGTGGACGCATCTATGGTTTTACAGCTTGATTGTTCTTATTTATTCTCTGCCGATCGTGATCCTGCTGAAAGTCATTCCCGGGATCCAGGTGTCGAATTTCTGGTGGGGAGTGCCCGTCTTTTCCCTCCTGTTTCTGATGGTGACATACCGAAAGACTCTCCGTGAACAAGCCGCGTATTTACGGAACAGCTACCGCGAATTTCTGGAGCATGACAAATGTCAGCCGCCGATTGATCTGCGGGATTATCCTCCGGGCTATGTGGAAAAAATCAGACTCATTTCAGAAGATCTCTGCTCCTCCTCCGGAATGATTTTTGCGGGAGATTACGAATCTCCGGGAGATGCGTTTCTTCCCGGGAAAAAGATCTTTACCCGATGCCTCCGCTCTTCTGACGGAACCATCTGGGGAGAAATCTCCTGGCTTCGAATCAATATTCTTTTTTCTTTTGTTCTGAAGTTCTTTGGAGTAAACCCGCAACTGCCCAAAAGCGCATTTTATCTCATTCGTGAAAACGGTGATCTCCTGCTGTTTGCCAATATCAGAATTTCTTCCCGGCCGATTCCCGGCATTAAACTGATTGCACTTCCCGGAAAATCTCCCGGGGAACTTCTACAATCCATACTGGAGTGGAAAGAAAAAATTCGAATCGAAGCTATCAATCCTCCCATCAGCATGAAGCAGGAGGAATTTCAAAAAATCATACAAACTCGTGAAATCTATCTTCACTTTCAAAACAGTTTATTACGCTTTCCGTCCGTCGAAACATTAAAGCGAGAAGGATTCAGCGAGGCCGCAATCGAGAAATACCGCAAAATCTGCCTCGATTATCCTATCCTCGAAAGGAATCCAAAAACTTGAAGAGGATTCCAGTATAAAGGACAGAACCCTCCGGGCATCCCGGGCGAAGTGCTGATTTGCAGGAGGTATTGATATGATTAAATTTGACAAGAAACATTTTTTTTCTCTCTTTCGGCGAAAAAAAACGAAAGTCCTGACATTAAAAACAATGTTCCCATGTTGCGTCAGAAATGCCATTTCTTTCGGTTTTGTGCTGTTGGCATTCGTGACGCTGCCCGCCGGGTGCTACCTGTTAGAATCATGGCTGCCTCAGGAAAAGAATAATGCAATCCTTCTCTTACAGATGCTTATTCTGCTCCTGCCGCTTGCTGCAGCAGGGGGTGCATGTGGAATTGCATTCATTACTGCCGCTCAACAAAATGACTTTCTTGTGCAGGCGGCCAGGGAACGAAATCGGCCACTCCCCCAATGGGATGATGTCTGTTTGTACCTGCCGGGAATCCGTTACTGGTTTCTCTTCCGTCATCTTGCCGGGGAGCTTCCCGGAACCTCGCGCCGGCGGCTGTGGGTAATGCTGATAAGCGCGGCATTTTTCTGGATCAGCTGGATTTTCATCGGGCCGTTGAGTCCGATCCCATTTTGTGCGCTTGCTGTAAGCATCGGTTTCTGGCTCGGAACTGCCCGGCGCATCGCGGGAGTGCCGATGCAGAAAAAAGAGCGACTCGGCTGGATGCTGCTCCTCGGTTGTTTTCTCGTCTCCACGTTGGCCGGATATCTTCTGTTCTACCAGGGAAAAGGAGAATTGAAAGTGGAAGGACAGCTACTCCGGAATGCAGGAATTCCCACCAACCGGGAGGAATTGGAACAACATTTTTACCAGGGCAGAACTCCCAATGCGGAATTCGGAAAACTCGTGGATCGCAACTCCGACTACAACATCAAAAAAGGTTCGGAATGTCTGGAATCCGCTTATGGATATTATAAATTGCCGGAGAGCAAACGCAGGAAAATCAAAACATATCTTACCGGAAAACTCTGTCAGGAGGATTTCAAAAACATTGACGCGCTGATTGAATCCGGCGATAGCCTGAAATACAAAATGTGTTTTCCGAATGATTATCTGACACGAACTTTAATGCCGCATCTGAATTATTATCGTACTGTAATGAGGTATTTCTCTTCGCGGATCATTGTTGCTCTGGAGGATAAAAATCCTTCGGAAGCCATGCGGCTTTTCCGTTTGGCGGACAAATTTCAAGAAAATGTATTGCAAAGTGATTGTTTAATCGGCGCGTTGGTAGCCATCTCTTGTGAGTATATTCGGAGCGAAACTATCGGTGCAATGCTGGGAAGCGGTCTTTTGTCTGAAGACAATCTTTCAGAAATACAGGATTTGAATCACAACCGGGAGGCAAAAATACGAAATGCAATGCGATATGGTTTGCGCGCTGAAGCGTATCTGGTGATTGAGACCGTTATGCGTCTGCTTGTTCCATATCCGAAAATAATGTCAGAGATCCAATATGATGGACAGTGGCAATATGAGGAGCCGTTGTTGCGTTTTCTGTTCCGCGGCAACACAACTGTTTTCCCAACACCGCCATGCCTGTGGCCAGAGGCCATTCAACAGCGCTATTTGCTTTATGCCATGCGTCACCAGCGGGCGGTGATACGGTATTTCGACGATCCGACTTCACAACGCGAATTTTTGCGTACTGATCTGAAACGTGAACTTGCAACACGTGAACTCTATATTGAAAGAATGCTCCTGCCGGATTATTCCAGTGTAGAACGACGTTTACAACGCACATTGACAATAAGTAAAATGACCGACCTCGGATTGCAAATCGAACAGTTCCGCCGGCAACACGGACGCCTGCCGGAAACGCTGGACGAGCTTGGCATTCCGCTGCCGGTAGATGCTTTGAGCGGCGAACCGATCCGCTTCACCCGCTTTGCCCGCCTGTTTGGAGAGAACGGCAATGGCGGTACAATCTCGCGTGATCTCCCCGGCTGGCAGCTTTCCGCAGCGGGCGGGAATCACGAAAAAGCACCGGAAGAACAAAAGGAGTATCGGCGAGATTTCTTCACGGTCATTACCCAGTGGCCAGTCCCCGCACCGCCGGAACCACCGAAAAATAATAATGAAGGATCATTCGATTTCATGGGAAGTGCTGGAGCAAATGAGGAGGCTGCACCATGAATATTGCTTTTGATCTGGACAATACATTGATCTCTTCGGATTTTCCGCCGGAGGAGTGCAGATGGTTACGCAGAATGTTTCTAAAGGAAAGACTTCGCCGGGGAACCAAACGGCTCTTCCGGCATTTGAAGTCCCGAGGTCATCAGATTTGGAGCTATACGACCTCCTGCCGTTCCGAAAAATATATTTCGCGTTTGTTTCATGCCTATGGACTCAAGCTGGACGGCATCGTCAATCTGGATCGACACGATCTCAAGACGCCGCCATGCAGCAAATACCCTCCTGCTTTCGGGATTGATCTCCTGATCGACGACAGCCCGGGCGTGGAACAGGAAGGCCGGATACATGGTTTTCCCGTAATCATCGTTTCGCCCGACAATCCAGATTGGGCAGAAAAACTCCTTGACGAAATAGACCATCTCCGGTTTGGATTGATGAAAGGTGTGAAATGAGTTCAAATGGAGTATTGCCATGAAAAATATACATATAGAATTAGCTTTTGGAATTAACATCATTTTATCTGCTTATATGTTATGTTTTTCCGGTCTGCTGAAATTTTATTGTCAATATCAAGAAGATCCTGTAATAGGAATCGTAAAACTATTATCAATATATGGTTTTTATTATTTTATCTTCCTTCTTGGTATGATTATATTTTATACGTTTTCGAGACGATTATTTCTTAAATATATATCGGTATACTACTTGATTCCATTTGCATTTCTTTGTCTTACATTGTTAACTTTTTTTCTCTTATATTTTGAAGAAAACTGGAAAGGAATACCGATCAACTAACCTACTGGAGACGAATAAGAATTTACCTTTGGTTAAATCCATTTTATGACACACTTGTTTACCAATAGGAGTGATGTTGTGTGGTATATGATTCCGCACCATTTTCAAAAAAACAATCAACACGGAGAGTGACTGCATGATGAAGAGCAATCCAAATCTTCGAAACATCGGCTTAGTGATCCTGCTCGGATGTGTTCTGTTTCCGCTCTTGACGGTAAAAGCAGATTCGGAGGTTTGCGTTGATCCATCCGTTCCGGTTGCGGAAATTTTCAAGGCGGCGGAGAATGCAATATCCAGATTGGAAAAACGTCCGGCAGATGATCTCGCTCAGTTTCTCCGGTCGGAAACAAGGAAAGCACTGGCATGGCAGGAAATTGCCGATCTTGACGAGCAACTTTTGAATTTCATCCTTTTGCGACAGAACCACGGTGTTGAGGCATTGGAACTCAAATGGCGTCAGTATTCCGCCGGATGCAGGGAGAAGAGAATCCTGCTTCTGCTGCTGAGCTGGAACTATCTGCCGGAACATTGGGATAACGCAGCTTATCCTGAAAACAGCGTCAGATATTGGGATTTAAGCGCATGGGATCCGACATCCGGAGAGTATCAGGCCCGACGGGAAGAAATCGACTTTGTCCGCAAACATGGGCGCAGTGCTTACGACCGGATAGAACGATTGATTGCCGCGGGAAAGCGTTCCGAGCGCTGGAATACGGTTCTGATTCTTGTCGGATGTATCTTGTGGTGGCTGGGCTGTACACTTCTCCATCCTTTTCTGCGGCGGAAAGAGGGGGAATATAATTTCCCGACAAGAGCCTCCATAGCCATCCGCTGGCTTGGAATCCTGATACCGATTGCAGTTCTTTTCGTGACGCTTCTTTTTGAAATAAGAAACTTCCGATAAGAGAGAGACACCTTATAGTCTCTGACGCTTGCAAATCCCACATCCTGGAGCTAAGTTACTGAGAAAATGCCACTTTGTCATACAACGTTTTAGTGTGGAGGGGATCGTGATTCGCTGGATATTAGCCATTCCATTCTTTTTGCTGTTTGGAGTATTGGCTGTCTGCCAAATAGGAAGCCTGATGGAAAATTCTCGAAACGGGAAAGGTACTTCGGTATTTCCATTCATAGGCGGGCTCTCCGGCGTGATCGGCCTCGCTATACTGGACTGGAAACTTGCGCTATACTGGTTCTGGGTTCCGTTGCTACTGGATATCGCTTCTCTTCCACTTCTTTTTCTTATTCTCTGGCAGCTTTTTTCAAACGTTTTTCAAAAAAAAATTTAGAGGAACTGCTTATGAACGACAATTGGCATGACAAGGTTGAGTGGCATTATAAATCTGCGTTTGAAAATTACTGCAGAACGCACGGTGTTGAGGAAGAATCCCTGTCAGAAGAGGAATCTGATCTGATCGCAGACTTTGCCGGAACTCATATCGGTCTTTTCTGGATGTGGATTGTACTGCATCATTTTGAGGGAGAAATTCATCGTGACCCGGAAGATCAAAATGCGATCCGCCTGCTGGAGAGTGGAAAAATTACTGGCAATGATTTTATTCGAACCTACTGTGATAATCAAATTTGTGAAGAGAATATTTCAGATGAGATTTTGGATTTCGTCCGAACCTCCTATGATAGATACCTTCACGAGTATGAAAAATGGGTGGAACACAACCGGAATGGCTTGCTCTATCAGCTGCCATGCACCTGGGAACTTTACAGTGAAATAGAACCTATGATTAACCGCATTTATGAAAATTATAAAAATGGCAAATCAAGAAAAAGTTTCTGGGCTCGTTTATTTCACATTTAACACATGGAAACAAGCGGAGGGAAATTAACCATGGGCGCGGAAGGATATATCTGGATAACGAAATTCAAAAAGAATCTGGCAGATGCTCTGCAGACTGCACGGGAAGAAACATTCGCATCCGGGAAATTTTTCGGCGCGGATGAACATCCAGCCAGTATTGAGGAAGCCATCGGACTTGGCGCGGAATCCGGTACGGGGTCACTGCTGGACATCGTCACAGTCAGTGAAACCCCGGAACTCTGTGCTGTCTGCCCGCTAAGCCGGGAAGAACTCCTCGAATTTTTCGGATCAGAACGCCCCACAATCGAACAAATTGAAAAATCCGTGTCTTTCTGGGCCTCCTTCGATCGCGGCGAAGCACGAGCCATTACGCTTTACGAAAAAGGCCAACCTGCACGGATCTGTTTTGCCGGATGGACAATCGACGCTCCTGCCGCTGGGAACGGATCTTTCGAGGATGCCAGAGGAAAGAGACCCCCGTTGAAAAGAAAAGTGGCACCCCAACCAATATCTGCTGAAGAACGCGAGGCCGATTTAGAATTTTTCAGAACTTTTTTGAACGATTACGAAAAAGCCTTCAATGCCGGTCAGATACATCATGGCTTTCAAGCTGATTTTCAGCGAATATACGCCATTTTTTGCAAGTATCAAAATGATACGGATTTTCTGCAGTCGATTCTAAATTTACGACCTGATATTCTCGCACGAGCTCTATCCGGGATAAAAAAATAATGGCTTTACTTGAGAAAATAAGAATGTGGTGGCGGCTACACTTTCGAACAGTGAAGATTTATACTCATCTGCAGGAATTGATTGCAGAGCTGCATGCTGCCGGATTGTCGCAGCGTGCAAATGAGGTCGAAGAAACGTTGAAAGCAGGTTCCTTCGCAGCCGAACTACTGGAAGCAGAGGCAATTTTGTTGAGGAATATTCTCAAAGAGGAAACGCTGTCGCCATCTCTTAAAAGAAAAATCCGCAGGATTCAAATTGAGTCATGGGGAATATTGAGCCGGATTTTACATATTGATGCTTCGGAAGTTGTTTCCCCTGTTCGATTTTCTCCAGTGCCGAAATCCATTGTTCATCCGGAAGTGGATTATATACGTGCCCACAAATGGGTCGGTGATGATCATTGCGACGAAGATTTCTGTTTCGTCAAATGCCGGATATGCGGAAAATTTGCGCTCATGGATGAGGAAATTGAAACCATTTACTTGAGTGCGGACAATCCCGGCAATGCGCATCTGTATGGGATTGCCGCTTCGGTAAAATGTCCAAATTGCGGAGCATCCGATTCCTTTGAGAACACATCCGAAAATGATGTACAAGCCATTCGTGAAAGCGAATGGGCTGAATTTCTGCGGGATGGTACGCGCTTTTGCCTTTGATGATCAGCCAGGCCGCGCTGTTGAAATTGTGTATGCAGATTATTGCATCCAGGTGATAGTTCCCACCCATTCGGAAAATTCTTTGCTTGCAATCGGTAAAAAGCAGGATATAGCAAATGAGAGGTATACGTCAATCTTTAATAAAACCAATCCAACTCAAGGGGAGAGGCGCAATACCTTGCGGCTGAACCAGTCGACAATTCCAATCACAAATGCTCGATGACCG
>ERZ1026844.1414-NODE-1414-length-14721-cov-4.636029_pt1 | contig 14721 bp, 14 predicted proteins | sample MGYA00380152_ERZ1026844 | MGnify/ENA primary metagenome ERZ1026844 (study PRJEB33269, sample SAMEA4719788) | human gut metagenome | biome: human-associated habitat; feature: organic feature; material: feces | place: Cameroon | collected 2013-10 ... | reverse complement strand
GACTGGATCGCATCCGGCGACGTTTTTGCGGATGCGGAGACGTGGTTCGACCCAGAAAAAACTTGGGCAGAAGCGGAACAGAAAGTAGAACAGTTCCTGGAGGACAGTGGACTTTGCGGGTCAGACGTTGACTTTGGGCGGGAGTTTAGCGAAGTTTGGCCCAACATCCCACGAGGTGGCCTGCGGGGGTTACAGGAGGACATCGAGTCCCTGTTTGCCGAAACGAAAGAACGCATCTCTGTGGTGCTGATTGAAGCACCGATGGGAGAAGGCAAGACGGAGGCTGGCATCTATGCGGCCCTGCAAATGGCGCGGCAGTGGGAGAAACACGGGTTTTACGTCGGCCTTCCTACGTCCGCGACGTCGAACCAGATGGTCGGCCGAATGAGAGAGTTTCTTGCACTCCACGGTTTGGAAGATACGGTCCGCCTGCTGCACAGCATGGCGTGGCTGGTGGACGAGGATCTTCCAGAGATGCAGTTCGACACGGAAGAGGAAGCCTATGCGGCCCGCTGGCTGTTGCCAGTGCGCCGGGGGTTGCTGGCCCCGTATGCCGTTGGGACGGTCGATCAGGCGATGATGGCGGTGCTGATGGTGAAGTACGGCGTGCTTCGCCTGCTGGGGCTGGCACAGAAAACATTGGTGATCGATGAGCTACACTCTTACGACGTGTATATGTCAGAGTTGATCGAACGCCTGCTGGAATGGTGCAAAGCGTTGGAAATTCCAGTGGTCATGCTCTCTGCGACGCTGCCGCCGGAGAAAAAAGCACAGATGCTATCACCGTACACGACGGAGAAGCTTCCGCAGGACTATCCGGCAATCACTGCCATTACAGAGGATGGACGGGCTGTTGTGCGTAAGATTGCCAGAACGGAAAAACATTCTGTCGTGTCGCTTTCTCTTTGCACGATCTTACAAGACCCGGAGCAGATCGCCCGGAAGGCCGCAGAACTGGTGCAGGACGGCGGTTGCCTGTGTGTACTGCTCAATGTAGTCGATCAGGCACAAACTGTGTACCAAGCCCTGAAGCAGATGGGCTTTGACGGAGAGACTCTGCTGTTTCACGCCAGATTTCCGGCGGAACGGCGGCAGGAGATCGAGGCGCAGTGCATCCGTTGGTTTGGGAAAGACAAAAGCCATCGTCCGAAGAAAGCGATTTTAGTAGCAACCCAGGTGGTGGAGCAGTCCTTGGATGTGGACTTTGACGTTATGATGACGGCAGTGGCCCCCATCGACCTGCTGCTCCAGCGTGTGGGACGGGTATTCCGACATGAGGATACCCCACGACCGCCGCAGTTTCAGGCCCCGACGCTCTGTGTATTGACACCTCAGGACCCAGAAAACTATCATGACGTATACCCGCCCTGCCTGAGAAACCAGAGTATCCATCTGCTGCAAGATCAAACAGCCATTCGTATCCCAGATGATATGCCCCAGCTGGTGGCGGATGGCTACGACATGACGGCGGCCCCGCCGGAAGAACTGGAACACTGGATGGAGCATTTGATGGAGAATGAGGCGATGTCCAGCGCCAGCACACAGTATCTCATCCGTTCCCCGGGAAAAGGATTTTCTCCCATGAAAACACCTGAGTCGATCCAATTTGATGATTTGGAACAGAGTGGTTTCCTCTCCGCAAAGACAAGACTGGGACCGCCGACAAAACGGATCGTCCTGTTAGAAGAGGAGGCGTTCCGGCAGCTGGCTGAGCGAGCCAAGAAGGTGGAGGGGATTCGTATCCTGGACAACCTCTCTAAGAACGAAGAAAAAGACCTGCTGAAACAGAGTGTTTCGATTCCGGAAAAGAAACTGGAAGGGAAACAATCTTCGACGGAGGTACTCTATGGCCGGAAACGCCTGGAGGGGCTATTGGTTCTTCGAGGGGAACAGAAAGATGGTACGATATTCTATCACAATATGAAGCTGGATCACGAGTTAGGGATCCGATTTCAGTCATGAGGAGGGAGCGTATGGGAGCATCGTTTGACATTTTAAGAAAGCCTTGGGTCCCGGCGGTCGATGCAGCAGGACAGACGATGGAGCTGGGTCTGTTGGAGACGCTGGAACGCGCCCACGAATTGCAGGCGATCCAAACGGCCTCGCCGATGGAGGAGTACAGCGTCTATCGGTTTTTGATCGTGTTTCTGATGGATGCCCTTCGTCCGGAGGATGGAGAGGAAGACATAGGCGGTCTTTTGGAAGCAGAACAGTTCGACATGGAAGCGATCCAAGACTATCTGACACAGTGTCGGAAGGAGGGTGTCAGCTTTGATTTGTTTGATGCGGCGCGGCCCTTTTTGCAGACGGCCTATGTGGAAGCCTGGGACCGGGAGGCAAAGCCGGTTTCGACCCTGGACTATACCATTCCCAACGGCAACAACCACATCCACTTTGACCACCGGCGAAATGAGATCAGCTACACGCCGGGAAAAGCCCTGCGGATGCTGCTGACCGCCCAGAACTTCTGTACGGCCGGGGCGCAGGGCTATCCCTCCAATGTCAACGGGGCACCGCCCTGGTTTGCCCTGATTCAGGGGGAGAATTTGTTTCAGACGCTGGTCCTGGGCATGATCGGGACCGATGAAATTTTGTTGCCCTTTGATGAGCCGCCCGTCCTTTGGAGAAACAAGAAAGAGATCACAGCCAAACAGGAGGTGGCCAAAACCTCTTGGCTATATGGGATGCTCTTCCCGGCCAGACGCATCCATCTGCTGCCGAATGAGACAGGAGAGCGGGTGTCAGATGTTTATCTGAGCCAAGGACTCAACTATGTCGTCACAAACGTATGGAAGGACCCACATGTGCCCTATCGGACAACGGACAAGGGTAGGTTCAACTGGAAACCAAACGACGACGAAACCATTTGGCGAAACCTGACCTATTTGCTAGACGAGAAAGATACGCCGCAAATCGTAGAACAAAGAAAACATTTAAACCTGGACGAAGAAACGATCCATCTGGTGCTTTATGGGGTCCAGACCAACAAGGCAAGCTACCTCCGCCAGCAGCGGCATGACCTGCGGCTGCCAGTGCAGCTGATTGGGAATGAGCCGGCCGAGCGGTTCATCCATCGATATATCGAACGGGCGGAACAACTGGGAAAGGCGCTGTACCTTTCCCTGAACCAGGAGGAAATTTCTAAGGAGACCAGAGTCGAGGCCCAACAGCGGTTTTATGGCGTGTGTGAGCAGATCCTTTGGGCCCTTTTGGATACGATCAGTCAGCCGGGTGTCGATTTGAACGAACTCTTCCAGCAGAAGCGGGAAGAGATGATCCGGGAGGTCCTGGCACAGGCGGACCGGGTGCTGGAGGACCAGACGCTTCGTGGGCGGACGATCCTGGCGTCCGGTGAAAAATGGAAGAGCCTTTGGAAAGAATGCGAAAAAATTCGGAAGGAGGATGCGAGATGAAACGAGACGATGTCCTTGACTTTTTTACGCAGCTGGACCGTCTGCCCAAAGGCGACAGGACAGCCTTGAAACGGGAAGCCGGCACGATGCTGCATGAGGCAGATGGCCGGGCGATCCAGGCGTTTTACAAGTGTATGCTCCCTACCACACCAGAACGGTATGACGACCGCTTTTTTGCCGCGGCTTGTCTGCACTGTCTGTGGAGCGAAGACACCAAAAATCGCTTGCCGATGGAGCAAATTTTCTATCAGCTGGGGAAGGATACGCAAATTTCTGCCAGCACAGAGCATCGGCTGGTGGGAATTTTGGACCTGACTTGGGGGGAAGATGGATTCCTGCTGGGGAAATTGGCTCGGCTCATCAAGCTGGCCAAATCGAAGAATTATGCCGTAGACTGCGCGGCCCTGCTCATCGACCTGATCTACTGGAACGGGCTGAAACAAACCGTACAGCTCCGATGGGCGCGTTCCCTTTACATGAGACAACAGCGCGAAAATGCAGACACAAAGGAAGGAGAGTAAGTCATGCTCTATGAAATTCACATGCTGAAAAACTACCCCCCGACGAACCTGAACCGGGACGACTCCGGGGCACCAAAATCCTGTCAGTTCGGGGGCACGAACCGAGGAAGGATCTCCAGCTAGTGCCTGAAGAGAAGCTGGCGGACCTCTCCTCTGCTGGCCCAGGCCATTGGCGCAGAGCATCTGGGCACCCGCACCCGGCGACTGCCGGACCTGGTGGCGGAAAAACTGGAAGAGATGGGGGCCTCCCAGGAGGATATCCAAGAGCTGTTACCAAAACTCAGTGGCTTTGGCAACAAGGACGGCAAAGAGAACAAAGAGGGAAATTATACCGCCCAGGTCATCTTCTATGCGCCGGAGGATATTCAGGCGGTTGCGGATGTCGTGAAGGAGAAGCTGGATGCCTGCGAGACGCTCAAGCAGGTCAAAGCGCTGAAAGCAAAGGACTTGCAGGAGGCAGTCAAGGGAGCAGAAGTCCGTCCGGTCACGTTGGATATGGCGCTCTTTGGCCGCATGGTCACCTCCAATGCGTTCCGGGATGTGGAGGCCTCCATGCAGGTGGCACATGCCATTTCTACGAACCAAATGAATCTGGAATCCGACTATTTTACGGCGATGGATGATCTGCTCTCCGGCGCGACCATGGAGGAAATGGGTGCGGCAATCATCGGAGACACGGACTACAATTCATCCTGCTACTATCTGTACGCTTCGCTGGATACGGAGATCCTGCGGAAAAACTTGAAGGATACGCCGGACGCCGAAGCGATGATCCAGAAGGCGATCCCGGCTCTGATCCGCACGATGGCGCTGAGCAACCCTTCGGGGAAACAGAACAGTTTTGCCGGGAATGTTTTGCCCAGCGCGATCTTGATCGAGTGCAAAGAAGAAAAGGTCCCGGTGAGCATGGTCAACGCCTTTGTGAATCCGGTGAAGCCCAACGAGAAAAACGGCCATGATCTGGTCCGGGGCAGCATTCTGAGACTGGCGGAGCAGGTGGAGAGCGTACAGAACTGCTATGGCCTGACGGTGGACAAGCGCTTGTGGTTCTGCCAGGATATCTATGATATCCAGCCGCAGTGCGATACGACGGTGTGTGCCTCCCTGCCGGAGCTGTTGGATCAGGTGGCCGACACCTTGCAGTGAGGCCGCGCCATGGCAAACGCAGTATTATTGGCCCTTCGCCTGGAGGGAGTTTTGCAGTCCTGGGGCGACCATGCCAAATGGGAGACCAGAGACAGCGCCGATTTTCCCAGCAAATCGGGGGTCGTTGGTTTGCTGGCCTGCGCGATGGGCTTGGAGCGGGATAACCCGGAGATCACGGCCCTCTCAGACAGCGTTCAGATCGCGGTCCGAGCGGACCGGCCTGGGACCCGAATGCTGGATTTTCACACCGTACAAGGACGGCCCAGATTATACACAGCGGCAGGGGCAAGGACACCGGATAAGTCCACCATCGTTTCCAAACGCTGGTACCTCCAAGACGCCAGCTTTCTGGTGCTCATCGAGACCGACGAGCCTTGGCGGGAACGAATTTGTCAGGCCCTGAAAGCCCCCAAGTGGCCCATCTATTTGGGACGAAAGAGCTGCGTTCCATCCCGGCCAGTGTTGGACGGGATCACAACGGAGTATGAAGACCTGCTGGACGCACTGCGCCGTTACCCACCGGCAGAACGGGCGCAGGAGACGCTCTATTATGAGTGCGAGATCCCGCAGGATAGCGGGGCGTCCTACCACCGGGCCGATGCCTTGCTGCCGGGGGAGCGGGCGTTTACGCTTCGCCAAGTGTACCGCGGGGCGATCCAGAGGGAGGTGTGCGATGTATCTGACAAAAATTGACCTGGAACGGGCGAGCCGACGCATCCAGTTTGCGCTGGCGGATTGTCAGCAGCTCCACCGCCTGGTGATGGGGCTGTTTGGAACCGACCGGAAAAGCAGCCATGTCCTTTACCGCCTGCGGGACCAGGACCGGGCGTTGTCTCTCTACCTCTATTCAGACGGCCTGATCGATCAGACACGCCTTCTGCCGGGGATGCACTTTGCTGGGGAGCGGGACTTGTCTGACTGGCTCTCGCAAATGGAAGCGGGCCAGATCCGCGGCTTTGACCTGCTGGCGGCCCCCACCAAAAAAGTCCCAACCGAAACCGGCCGTAACAGCCAGCGCCGTATCCTCCGCACCGAAGAAGAGCGCCTGGCCTGGCTGGCCCGGAAAGGGGAACAAAATGGGTTTCGCCTCTTGCAGTGTCAAGAGCTGGAAAACCACCAACAGCGTGGCTATCACAAAAAAGATTCCGGTGGCCCAATGTATGTGACCGGCTACCATTACCAGGGCCTCTTGCAGATCACAGATTCCGAACGCTTCCGCCATGCGCTCCAGGAAGGCATTGGTTCCGGCCGCGCCTATGGGTTGGGAATGCTTCTGCCCCGATAACACCGAAAAACACTAGACCTTGTACAAAATAACTTTTTCGTGTAAAATCATAAGAAAAGTGGCTGAAACCAGCCATTTTTCTTACGGCGGTCCAGTGTATGCCCCACGTATGTGGGGATGAACCGGTTGCCCAGGTTTTGGGCGTCACCCCGGAAACCGTATGCCCCACGTATGTGGGGATGAACCGAAAGCGTTGATTTGATGTTGTTGCCAACCTGCGTATGCCCCACGTATGTGGGGATGAACCGCTAAACTGGCCCGGCAGTACGGCGTCACGGTCTGTATGCCCCACGTATGTGGGGATGAACCGGTGATTTTGGACAGCCCAGCCCGCTTGATGATCCGTATGCCCCACGTATGTGGGGATGAACCGAAGCCCAGGCCATACAGCTCCTTGGCCCGCTCGTATGCCCCACGTATGTGGGGATGAACCGAACAGCGGCAAAGCGGCGGCAGGCGGCGACACCGTATGCCCCATGTGTGTGGGGATGAACCGGGCACAGAGGCCCAGAAAGGCGCGGTAAAACGGTATGCCCTACGCATGTGGGGATGAACCGACCTACACGGCGCTGGATGAGGTGGCGCAGGCGTATGCCCCACGCATGTGGGGATGAACCGCTGTTTCTGAACTGCGTGGCGTGGCGGGGTACCGTATGCCCCACGTAGGTGGGGATGAACCGTTCGCCACTGCTGCGACCACGTTATAGATCCTGGTATGCCCCACGTGTGTGGGGATGAACTGAGGTCAAAGATGTATGAGGATATGATACAGAAAATTGCAAGCCAACGGTGAAAGAGGTGCTGAAAATGGCTGAACTGATCAGACAGTATCTGGAACGTTTCCATGAGAATTTCCCTCTGTTCGCCTTGATGGGTGTTGAGGACGCAGAAGTGGAAAAATTGATTCGGGATTGCCTGGATAAAGGGACCCCTTACCGGCTACCTGAATTGGAAAAAGCTCTATATTGATGGCTTTAGTACAGATGCTTGTGTATGTCCCACGTGTGTGGGGATGAACCGATGTTGTCGATGGCTGAGGCCAGGGTCTTCAGGTATGCCCCACGTATGTGGGGATGAACCGAGCCTGTTGTTTAGCGCCCACCGCAGCATACGGTATGCCCCACGTATGTGGGGATGAACCGATTCAGGGTGTAGGTGGCGCGGATGCGTTTAAGTATGCCCCACGTATGTGGGGATGAACCGAACGGGCATTTCCACACCCGGTTGGAGTAGCCGTATGCCCCACGTATGTGGGGATGAACCGTATCCAGACTGGTATGAGCGTAGGATCGAGCGTATGCCCCACGGATGTAGGGAGATATAAAAATGAAGGGGATGATGCCAATATGAAGAATTTGCAGGAGTTGCCGAAGTTGAAAGACAGCATCAGCTACTTGTACATCGAGCATGCGATCATTGAGCAGAATGACACGGCCATTGTTGCGATCAAGAAAGAGGGCAAGATCCCGATTCCGATTGCGGCGATGACTTGCCTGCTGCTGGGGCCAGGGACGAGAGTTACCCATGCGGCGATCCGGGCGCTTTGTGACAATGGGTGCATGGCGATCTGGTGCGGAGAGAATGCGACTCGGTTTTATGCGGCTGGTATTGGAGAAACGAGAAGCGCAAGAAATTTGCTCAAGCAAGCCGGGGCTTGCATGGATCAGGATAAGCACCTGGAAGTGGCGAAACGGATGTATCAAATCCGGTTTTCCAAAATGAAAACGGATGGGATGACATTGCAGCAGCTGCGAGGAATGGAGGGCATCCGTGTCCGGAAAGCCTATGAGCTGGCGGCAAAGACAACGGGAATCGCCTGGAAAAAACGATCCTATAAAAATACGGACTGGGATGCAGCAGATCCGATCAACCAGGCGCTTTCTGAGGCCAATGCGCTGCTGTATGGCCTGTGCCATGCGGCGATCGTGTCGCTGGGCTATTCGGCTGGGTTAGGATTTATTCACACGGGAAAACAACTTTCCTTTGTGTATGATGTGGCGGATCTTTATAAAGCGGAGACGACGATCCCGGTGGCCTTTGAAGCGGTCAGAGCCGCGCAGCAAGGGCGAGATTTGCATAAGGAAATTCGGATGAGGTGCCGAACCCATTTTGCCAACGCAAAAGTGTTGTCCAGGATCGCGCAGGATATTGCGTGGGTCTTACAAACAGGCGAATCCGAAGAACAGAACAACGGAACGCAAGTAGGTGACCTATGGGATGACGAAGCAGGGGTCACGTCCGGCGGTCAAAACTATGGAGAGCGGGGCGAGGAACCATGACAGTGATCGCAATGGACACAGCGCCGGAGGGTGTGCGCGGGGAATTGACCCGTTGGTTCCTGGAATTAAAACCGGGGGTGTTTGTCGGAAAAGTCAATGTGCGGATCCGGGACTTGCTTTGGGAACGGATCTGCAAGACCGAAGCGGCAGATGGCGCGGTGATGGTCTATTCAGATACGAATGAGCAGGGATTTAGTATGCGTGTTTATGGAGACCCGAAGCGAAGTGTTATGGATCTGGAGGGTGTGCAGCTTATCATGGTCCAGCATGAGAAAGGGAAGAAAGGCGAGGAAAAGGAACTCTTGAGCTTTCCTTTTGAGATTGAGTTTTTGGAGGAATGATCGGGCGATCTCAACTTGCTTGTAAATGTTGAAGTATAAATGCAATGACAACCTTGCATAAAGAATGACAAGAAAAATAGCGGTGCGGGTACAATCAGAAATCTATAACTTTGCATTAAATGACTATTTCGCAGCCCTTTTGATAAGACGCAACCACTGGTTGCTAACTTTTCAACCCCGCTTGGTGGACTTTTAGAGCTCCTTTTGTTAAACTGAACGCAGAAAATCTGCAAAGGAGAACCCCCATTTATGACACTTGGAGAGAACATCGTGCGCCTACGCACACAGAAAAACTGGTCGCAAGGCGATCTTGCCGATGCGTTGGACATTTCGCGCCAGAGCGTATCCAAATGGGAGACCGACTCCTCTATCCCCGAGCTCGACAAGCTCTTAAAGCTCTCTGAGCTTTTTGGTATAACGCTTGACGAGCTTGTGCGCGGCGAGGAAGTGCCGAAGACGGAAACAGCCGTGCCCGCGTCCTTTGCGCCGCAGGCAACACCCGAGCGTGAAAAGCGCCGTACCATTGCTGGAACAGTTTTACTGTGTACTGGTGCGGTCATTCTGATTTTCTGCCTACTGCTCGCCGGTGATCTGCTGGCAGGGCTGCTATTCGCGTCACCGTTCTTCATCTGCGGCATCATCTGCTTTTCTGTGAAGCGGCGTGTTGGCCTCTGCTGTGGCTGGGCGGCCTATCTCTGCGTTGATCTCTACCTCCGTTTTGCGACCGGTTTTTCGTGGACAACGATTTTTATGACGCACCTCTGGACGGCACAGATGAACTATGCACGCCTTTCCATTGCGTGGGTGCAGTTCATCGGTATGGTCCTGATGATCCTCTGCACGGTGCGCTCCTACCGGACGCTCAAGTTGTCTGCAACGAAAAAAGAGGTTACATGGCTTATCATCGGCTGGCTTGCCGCGCTCGTTGTGCTGCCGCTTTTGATGAGTTACGGCGTCATACCGCTATGGAGAGATAATCTGCACAACTACAGCAATTTCTCCCCGTATTTCTTCCTCAACATTTTGTATAGCTATGTGCGTTTGGTGCTCATTGACATTTTGCTCGTGCGCACACTTGCCGTTTGGCGCATGAGGCGGGAAGAGAAGAAAGCAAATCGCAATGCGGCGGAGACGTAAGAGAATATTACGGCATTGCGTTTTATAAGAAGCGGTGCCTAGTCAAGAAAAATCACGAGAATTGTGGTTGATATTCCGTGTGTAAAGCTCCCCCCTTTTCTGGCAGAGCGCCGGGAGAGGGGGGAGCTTGCGTCGCATGGATCCCCCTGTCGAACTGCCGCGAAACCCCGGCGTTGACAGGGCTTCCATTCTCTGGTATAATACCTAACAACGTTAGGGAACGTAGGGGTGTTACACACGATGACAGAACAATATGAGCAATTGGCCAACGAGCTAGTACAAGTCAACGAAGCCCTGCTCCACCAGCCCGCTCAGGACCTTCTCAGCAAACTCAGCCGGGGGGAACACTTCGTCCTGAACTACCTGCTGACCCACTACGGCCAGGCCCATCCCACGGACCTGAGCCGCCACATGGTGGTCAGCACGGCCCGCATCGCCGCCCTGCTCAACCGCATGGAGGAAAAGGGCCTCATCTCCCGTCTGCCCGACCCCTTGGACAACCGGCAGATCATTGTCTCCCTCTCCCCTAAGGGCGAGAAGGCCATTGAAGCATTTCGCAAAAAAGTCATCCAAGCCACGGCCCGTATGCTGGAGCTGCTTGGCCCAGATGATTCCCAAGAATTTCTCCGTCTCCAGCGCAAGCTGGTCACGAATCTGATACCGAGGTGAAACACATGACTGAACTCCAACAGGAAGGCGTGCTGAGCACTCTGACCCCGGAACAGACAGACAAGCTCTTCCACAGCCCTGCTATGCGGCGGCTGTTTCAAAAGAATGCGTCAGATGAATACGCCCTGATCTGGCTGCTGTCCAAGCACATGAAGGACAGCGGCATCGAGAAGATCTATCTCAAGGACATGGTGCGGGAGATGAACCTGCCCCTGCCTAAGGTTACCGCCATCGCCCGCTCCCTGCAAAACAAGGGCCTGGTCACCTGGACCCACGACGGCAACGGGGAAGAGGGGACCTACATCATGCTCACCGAGCTGGCCGTCAGCTCCGTCCAGACCCGCCGCCAGGCGCTGCACAGCTACCACCAGCGGGTGGTCAATGCGTTCGGGGAGGAGCGTTTTTTGCATCTCATCGGCGAGATCGCCCAGTTAGAGGGGATTCTGCAGCAGGAGGCCGAAAAGGTGGGAGGTGACGCACCATGATCCACCGCACCGTCGAAGACTACGCCGCCGCCCAGAAAGACCTGTGCGTGCAGAACGACTTCATCCCCAACTCCCTCTTTCAGGAGTACGGCGTCAACCGGGGCCTGCGGGATATCAATGGCGTGGGTGTGCTCACCGGTCTGACCAACATCTCCAAGATCAAGTCGTTCCAAAACGTCAACGGCAAGCGGGAGCCTTGCGAAGGCCGCCTCTGGTACCGGGGGTATGACATCAAGCAGCTCATCGGTAACCTCGGCCCGCATGAGTTCGGGTTTGAGAAGATCGCCTATCTGCTATTATTCGGCGACCTGCCCACCCCGGAGCAGCAGGCGGAGTTTACCGACATCCTCAGCAGCTGCCGGACCCTGCCCACCAACTTCACCCGCGACGTCATCATGAAGGCTCCGTCAAAAGACATCATGAACTCCATGACCCGCAGCGTCCTCACCCTGGCCAGCTACGATGACCAGGTCAACGGCGATCTGGCCAATTCCATCCGCCAGTGCGTGCGCCTCATTTCCGAGTTCCCCATGCTGGCCGTGTACGGCTACCACGCCTACAACCACTATGAGAACGACGACAGCATGTACATCCACCGCCCGGACCCGAACCTCTCCACGGCAGAAAATATTTTGCGGATGCTGCGGCATGACATGCAGTACACGGAGCTGGAGGCCAAGGCCCTGGACATCGCCCTCATCCTCCACATGGAGCACGGCGGCGGCAACAACTCGACCTTCACCACCCGCGTGGTCACCTCCTCCGGGTCTGACACCTACTCCACCGTCGCTGCGGCTCTTTCCTCCCTGAAAGGCCCCCGGCACGGCGGCGCAAACATCAAGGTCATTGAGATGATCCAGGATATCAAGGGCCATCTGAACGACTGGACCGACCCCGACGAGACGAGCGCCTACCTCAAGAAGATCCTTGCCAAGGAGACCTTTGACCACAGCGGCCTCATCTACGGCATGGGCCACGCGGTCTACTCCATCTCTGACCCCCGTGAGCAAATTCTCCGCTCCTTCGTCAACGAGCTGGCCATCGAAAAGGGCCGTCAGGACGACCTGGCCCTCTACCGCAACATCGAGGTAGAGGCCCCCAAGCTCATCTCCAAAAACCGCCCCATCTACAAGGGCGTGAGCGCCAACATCGACCTGTACAGCGGCTTCCTCTACGATCTGCTGGGCATCCCCATGGAGCTGTACACCCCCCTCTTCGCCATCGCCCGCATCGTCGGCTGGAGCGCCCACCGCATCGAGGAGCTGGTCTGCATGAACAAGATCATCCGCCCCGCCTACATGAGCGTCATGCGGGAGCGCACATAACCCCTATATTTCTAAGCTGCAAAAAACCGGCAGTGGATCAAACGCGATCCACTGCCGGTTTTGCTGATCCAGTTTTGTCTCACCGAAGGTTCGTCAGCTTGTTTTTGATGAGGTAGAGGTGCTGGCCGTCTGCCGTGAGGCGGGCGTTGTCCAGGACCTCCGGGACCTCCAGCATGATTTGGCGGAGCTTGTTCATGGCGATGACGACCATGCCCTTGTGGGTGGCCTCGATGCCATGCTCCTCCAGGTGTTTATAGAAGGCGTAGAAACCGCGGCTGACGAAGAGGTTCCGCCCCTCCAGTGTCACGGGCCGGTAGCGGCCGGAGAGAAGCAGGCTGGGTTCCATCTGGGGTGCGGGGATGATGTCCCCCTGGCTGGGGCGCAGGAAGAGGGCGTATTTGCCCAGACCTGTGGGGTCGGCGAAGTGGTCCGTCGCCAGCTCTTTGTAGATCTTCCCTTCCGGGGTCGTGGTGAGGAACATCGTCATCCGCCTCCTTTGTTCTGATCCTGGTATTCTGATCCTGGGGTTCTGAATTACAGGTCCTTGTCCTTGATCTTCTCGTCCACGACCTTCTTGAGCAGGGCCTCAAAGTCCTCGAAGGACATGGCGCCCAGGTCGCCGGCTGCGCGGTGACGGGGAGAAACGGTGCCGTTTTCCAGGTCGCGGTCGCCGACGACGACCATGTAGGGGACCTTTTCGATCTGGGCCTCGCGGATCTTCTTGCCGATCTTCTCGTTGCGGTAGTCGGCCTCGGCGCGGTAGCCCTTGGTGTTCAGGGCCTTTACCAGCTCGGCGCAGCGGTCGGCGGCGCGGTCGGTGACGGGCAGGAAGCGGACCTGTTCGGGTGCCATCCAGCAGGGCAGGGCACCGGCGTACTCCTCGATCAGATAGGCCAGGGTGCGCTCGTAGCAGCCCAGGCTGGTGCGGTGGATGATGTAGGGGGTCTTCTTCTGGCCGTCCACGTCCACGTACTCCATGCCGAACTGCTTGGCCAGGAGCATGTCGATCTGGATGGTGACGAGGGTATCCTCCTTGCCGTAGACGTTGCGGTACTGGATGTCCAGCTTGGGGCCGTAGAAGGCGGCCTCGTCGATGCCGATGGTGTAGTTCACGTCCAGGTCGTCCAGGATCTGACCCATCACGCGCTGGGCCTCATCCCACTGCTCCGGGGTGCCCTCATACTTGTTGTTGGGGTTGGCGGGGTCCCACTGGGAGAAGCGGAAGGTGCATTTATCCAGCAGGCCGACGGTATCCAGGCAGTATTTTGCCAGGTCCAGGCAGCCCTTGAACTCCTCTTCCAGCTGCTCCGGGCGCAGGACCAGGTGGCCCTCGGAGATGGTGAACTGGCGGACCCGGATCAGGCCGTGCATCTCGCCGGAGTCCTCGTTGCGGAAGAGGGTAGAGGTCTCGCCCAGACGCATGGGCAGGTCACGGTAGGACCGGCCGCGGTTCAGGAAAACCTGGTACTGGAAGGGACAGGTCATGGGACGCAGGGCGAAGCACTCCTTGGTCTCGTCGTGGGGGTCGCCCAGGACGAACATGCCGTCCAGATAGTGGTCCCAGTGGCCGGAGATCTTATACAGCTCCCGCTTGGCCATGAGGGGGGTCTTGGTGAGCAGATAGCCGCGCTGCTGCTCGGTGTCCTCCACCCAGCGCTGTAAGGTCTGGATGACGCGGGCGCCCTTGGGCAGCAGGATGGGCAGGCCCTGGCCGATCACATCCACGGTGGTGAAGTATTCCAGCTCCCGGCCCAGCTTATTGTGGTCGCGCTTCTTGGCCTCTTCCTGGGCCTTCAGATACTCGTCCAGCTGGTCCTTCTTGGGGAAGGCCACGCCGTAGATACGCTGGAGGGTCTGGCGGTTGGAGTCGCCGCGCCAGTAGGCGGCGTTGCAGGCGGTGAGCTTGATGCCGTTGCCCTTGATGCGGCCGGTGGAGTCCAGGTGGGGGCCGGCGCACAGGTCCGTGAACTCACCCTGCTTATAGAAGGAGATAACGGCATCCTCCGGCAGGTCGTTGATCAGCTCGACCTTATAGGGCTCTTCCTTTTCCTCCATGAACTGGATGGCCTCGGCGCGGGGCAGCTCGAAGCGCTCCAGCTTCAGCTTCTCCTTGCAGATCT
>ERZ1026844.1401-NODE-1401-length-14791-cov-4.920670_pt1 | contig 14791 bp, 6 predicted proteins | sample MGYA00380152_ERZ1026844 | MGnify/ENA primary metagenome ERZ1026844 (study PRJEB33269, sample SAMEA4719788) | human gut metagenome | biome: human-associated habitat; feature: organic feature; material: feces | place: Cameroon | collected 2013-10 ... | reverse complement strand
GGCCGGAAGCACGCCGTAATTGCCGCATAGGTTCTGCACACAGAATTTGCGGTATTCCGGCACAACGACCAACTCCTGCACCGGCAGAAACGCTGCGTCCGTAAACCCGGCCGCCTTTGCCATCGCAGCATAATCCCGCATATGATCGTCTCCTATCTCCAACTGTTGTTGAAATCATTATAGCGGTTCGCTGCCGCGTTGTAAAGCTCACGCGCCGAGCCGCAGCGCCCCGATCTGCTGGATGCAGCGGCGCTTGCTCTCAAGCGACGGATGAACGTACAATTTTAGCGTCGTTTTGATATCCGCGTGACCCAGCATTTCGCTGACGCTCTTGACATCTGCTCCGGCTTCCATGCAGCGCGTCGCGAATGTATGCCGCAGGGCATGAAAACCCCGGTGACGGATGCCGCAGCGCTTCAAAAGCACCGTGAACTGATACTGGCAGGTGCGAGGGTCCATGGGCTGGCTGGTCTGTCCAGTCATAATATAGGCATCAGGCGGCAGCTTTGCCGTCGTTTTTTTCAGGAAAAGCAGCAGCTCCGGATGCAGGGGCACGATCCGCTCCGAACTGTCGCTTTTTGGCCGTTGCACGAGAAGCTGCGACTTGCCGTTCAGCGTGATCCGCTGCACAGAGCGGCAGACCCGAATCGTTCCGGATAGATAGTCGATATCACAAACGCGCAGCGCGCAGACCTCGCCCACGCGAAGACCCGCGTGCAGCGCCAGCATAACGGCGAGACTGATTTTCTTTGACGGCAATAGGACTTTTCCCAGCACGGCCAGCTCGGCGTCGGAAAGCACCTCGATCTTTTTCTGCGTATAGACAGGAAGACGCGCGTCCAGCGCGTCGCAGACACAATGATATTCCGCCTGAGCAAACCGAAGAAGCGACTTTATCAGAACCGCCATGTCGCGCACAGTCTTTGCAGACAGGCCGCCTTTTCCGTCCAGCCGCCCGTGATTCTTCAAATGCCACAGGAAGTCAGAAAGCCCTTTCGCCGTCAGCTTGGAAACAGGCGTCTGCCCAAGCTGCGGAAGAATGTGCCGTTCGATCATGAAGCGGTACCGTTCGCGCGTGGAGGGTTTCACATCCGTCTGCGCAAGGTACTGCGCAAAAAGCTCTTTTACCGTCAGATCACAGGCTGCGGCCGGCTCCTTTGCCAGCGCCTGAATTGCCGCCAGCTGCTTTTTCTTGACAATATCATGCGTTTTTCCATAGACAGACTTGTACTTCGCCCTGCCATCCGGCAGACGCATTGCGATATAACGCCCTTCCCAGCGGCCATCCTTGCGGCGGTAGATGTTTTCTCCGTACCTAGGCAACTGCTTCACCTATCCTTTTACCAGAATCATGACGGCAAATACAAGGCAATATCGTTTCGCATTGGCTCCCGCACGTCCGGATACCCGTGCAGCGAGCGCAAAACATAACATAATTTGCAGAAAAACAGGGAATTTGTGTATGAAATCAGATTGACTTTTCCCTGTCTGCTTGTATAATAGAGACGAGAGCAGAATATCTTGGTTTTTTCTTTCGCGTAAAGTGGGACACTTTACGAAAGAATCCTTGCCGTACATATGGCTTAGGGTACCACAAAGTTAGAAACTCGATTCTGCAATTTTACAATTTCATATCGTTGGTTTTTGTTTGCTGAGGATGTGTAATCACAGGTCGCGGCCATGATTGGACTGAGCCTGTGGTGAAAGAGGAAGGCTGTGCGCATTGGGAGTGTGCGCGGCTGCTCGCCCGGAGCCGTAAGGATGAGCAAGATTCCAAAGTGCTCCGCGGGAAAGTGTAAGACAGCGCTTGTTCGCGGGTCATGTGGCCGAAAGGCCGCCATTGTGGGGATTCCCCATGAGAAGGTAGGAATCAGAGCGCGGATGCGATCTGCATCCATAGTCCGAGTCGGAAGAATCGCTATTCTCGCTGCATGGGATTCTGTCTGGTTTATGATCCCGCGACGTGCAGAAGGTAAACAAAAACGTATGGTAGGCGGCACGATGATCTGCTTATCGTACTTGGCACGGGCGTCAATTTGTTTCTCCTTTACGGAACAATGGCGCTTTTTTGTTTGTGTCAAATCCAGATTATCCCATCATAGGGATGGTATGCGAAAAAGTACGATAGGAGGAGCATCATGCACGACGAACAGCAACGCCAGCCTGAGCAGCAGCCGGACGCGCGAACCCAGCAGGTTCTCAGCCGCGTCAGGCACATCATCAACAAAAAGAACACCCAGTTTGTTCTCGACCACCAGCACGACAGCCTTGCGGCGCTGTCATTGTACCTGCGGGACTGCATGGAGGATATCGGCCATCCGCCCGCGCGGGTAGAGGTCATCGGCGGTGATTTCTTGGAATACCGCTTTGGCTCGTGGCAAAAGGCGCTGCGGAGCGTCTACGACGGCAAAGCCGCCGAGTTTTTGAAAAATCCCCCGTCGTTCGCGAACCGGAAGATCGTGCGTGACCTCTGCGCAGCAGCGGGGGTGCGGTTATGAAGGACAAGCCGTTTTACTATCAGGATAACCGGGCGCTGCACGAAAAGAAGATGAACGAGGCCGCGCGGTTGGAAATTTCCCGCCGGAACATTGAATTCATCTTGGAGCACCAGAGGGATTCGGCAGCAGAGCTTGCCGCGTATCTGCGGCGATGTCAGGTGGAGCTGGGGCACGTCCCGGCGCAGTCGGAAGTCCTCGGCGGCGATCTGCTGGCCCTTCGCTTCGGCTCGTGGGTCAACGCGCTGGCCTACAGCGGCTTTCCGGTCAGCACTGGCCCGGCTGTGAGCAATTTTCCGCTGGAACGGACAGCGCTGTTCCAAGCGGAGTACGAACGCCAGTCCGCGCTGCACGCGCAGGCGAAAAAAGACCGCAAAAAAGCGGCCGAAGCCGCCCGGCGCGAGCAGAAGTCCGAGAAAAAGCGCGCGGCAAAGGCCGCCGAAGTGCAAACATAGATTTTCTTTCAAAGAATATGATATCTATTTGGAGAAAGGAAATCACAGGATGAAAAAACGGAAGCCCCCCATTCAAGGAAAAGGCCGCCAGTTCCGGGCTGACCTCTGGCTGGATGAAAAAATCACCGGGCGTACGATGAACGCGCTGCAGATGCGCGGCATCAAGTTCCCCGATAGTTGGAATCCGCGAAAAACGCCGGAGTTCAAGCAGGAGTATCAGCGGCAGCTGACACGATTCCGTCAGGAGCAGTCCGCAAAGAAAGCGGCAAAGCAGGAGGCACAGCGCGCGGCCCGGCAGGCCGAGCGTCAAGAGGAGCTTCCAGCGGACAAGCCTTAACTCATCTGCAACGTCCGTATTGGGAACGGATCTGCACATAGACCTGATCTCATCCCCCTGAGATCGAACTGCCAGCGCGTCCCCCTGACGCGCAGAAATCCCCCGGCTCTGTATTGGGAACACAGAGCCGGGGAACCCCACGGATATGGAAACCAGCGGGCCTTCGCCCGTCCCAATAAAAGGCGATACGCGCCGACAACTGAATAGCTGCAGCAGGAAAGCATACTGCTTCCGGGGAAGCGCCGCGAGGATAGGAGCGCGCCAAGGGAGCTGAAAACGTGGTCTACGTCATCGGGCGGCGGGAGCACAGGAAACGATACTGGATTTGCAGCGCATGAACAGGCATTTAGCGGCTTAGTCGGGAGCCGTTAAATAAAAACGCTTCTTCGGCGCACGGGAGAAGCGGAAAAAGAATGTGTGTTTCCGCGCGGGATTTCCCGGACACGCGGGCAAAACGGAACCGGGAACCAAAACTTTAGGAGGAAACGAACAGAATGAAAAAGTTCACAGCAATTCTCCTGGCAGTTGTGATGGTCTTTGCGCTGGGCGTCAGCGCACTTGCAGATGACAACACGCCTGTCACCACGATGGCTGTCGGCGAAGGGCTGACAATCACTGTGGATTATGATGTCGAGGGCATGTACTTTGAAGGCAATACCCTCAAGAATGCAGCCACGAACGGCTACTATCCGTTCAGCTTTTCGCTGATCGTCAGCAACCGCAGCCAGATCCATGGACGCCCTGAGGTGCTCTATGGTCCGCAGCAGACACTGATAGAGGACGATTGCTTCCACTGGGCTTATTTGCAGAACGAAGACGGCAGCTTTGTGACGGACGACGAGGGTAACTATGTCGAAGACCCGAACACCAACTATGGCCTGGTCACGCTCCCGGTCGGCGAAGAATCGGTGCTGAGTGTCTGCAACGAGAACGGCGATCAGGTCTTTGTGAATTGCGCAGCACCCAGCGGCGGCACGACAGCGACCGGCACGGCACTCTACGCTTACCTGCCCGCACCTGCACAGTTCGTCAACGAAGGTGTGACGTCCGGCGGCTGGGGCGACGCCTATGACAGCACCGGCGCAGTCAAGGCTAACTCTACGACGGGCGTTTCCCTCGGTTTCTTCGGCGGCTACGCAGTCTACAAATTCTCGGATTATGTATGGGATCTTGCTACGAACCCCTACGGCGCAGACTTCATCGTCTACGGCAACGCGTTCTGGGGCAACTCCGAGGCGGGCTGCATCCAGGTTTCCGAGAATGGTACGGATTGGTATGACATCGCGGGTTCGATGTATTACACCAAGAGCACCAAGGGCGCAACCATCACCTACACGAACCCCAACCCGTCTGAGGACAAGGGCATTACCACGGCTGGTGCAACCAGCACACTGGCGGATGTTACTTACACGCTGAATGGCACAGAAGGCAAGGTCACGAAGAACACCTTCCACAACCACAGCTGGTTCCCGCTGAACGCGAACTACTTTACGGCCTCCGGCTCCCGCGCGGCGATGGCCAAAGTCGATGAGTTCTCCTTCGTCAGCAGAACGCTGAACAGCGACAACATCACCAATACTCTGACCTTTACCGGCACGCTCCTGAACAACTACCCCGGCACGGGTAAGACGGCGGAGATCGGCTTCGGCTACTGCGACGTGCATCCGAACAAGACGCTCGGCGGTTCGATTGCCTATAACCCGTACCAGACCTTCACCAGCAGCAGCGACTATGATACCAAGGTTGCGGGCACCAGCGGCGGCGATCCGATCGACATCGCGTGGGCAGTTAAGTCCGACGGCACACCTGCTGGCCTGAGCAAGATCCAGTACGTCCGCATCTACACTGGCATGGCGCAGATGAACGGTGTCTTCGGTGAAATTTCTACTGAGGTCTGCGGCGTTGCAGCCTGCACCGGTACGGGTACCGGTGCGGCAGGGAAAACGTTGACAATCAAAAAGGATCTGACATCGTATAAACCGGAAAGCGGTTGGAGCAAGAGCCTTACGCCGGGTGCTTGGACGATTAAATCGAGCGCGAGCAATGTTTATATCAATGGTGCGCGCGTTGACGCTTCGAGCGGGTACAGCTTAGCTGTTGAATCCGGTAAGACCTATCAGATCATCACGCAGAACGGTACGGAATCCCCGATTGTAGCTGTGGTAACAGGCAAATAACAAGCAGCTATGAAAAAAACGATCAAAAATGGCGCGGCGTTAGCCGCGCCACGCACCCTGCTCATATGGATGCTGGTATTGATCATGCTGCTCGGTGTGGTTACGCCAGCGCTGGCGGCAGATATTCAGCAAATTGATCTGCCGGCAATTTTTGCGAGCGGGAAAAAAGGTACATGCACATTTATCCCACCCTTCTTTCAGGCAAATGAGGATTACGAAGGCTTCGTTCAAGAAAGCTATGACGTCTACTTTCTAAATGTCACAGGTGACTATCAGAGATTGCAGGTGCTGGATACAGGTTCTGCATATCCTGATTATTCTGCTTCTATCGAGATGCTAGAATCAATAGTAACTGTTGATCACGCAGAAACGGATGACGCATATAAGGCAATGGTGGCAAACTATGCGCAAGCAAAGACGTGCATAACGCTGGATACGGGCGTTGTAATGACCGATGCCGATAAAGCAGATCATTTGCTGGCATTTATTTGTATAACAGATGACGATGATGAACTGCATTATGGGTATCTTCTCATTGAATGGGAAAAAGCAACCGGCAAAGTAGATAAGAGCAAACTTGAAGCAGCGCTGAAAAAAGTTCCAACAACCGGATACTATAAAGAAGATGATCGTTTTAACGGCAAGACAGTAAACGAAAAAGGCTTTTGGAACGAAATGCAGGCAGTTGTAAAAGCTGCTCAGGATGTGTATGACGACCAGGATGCAGGAACGGACGAGGTAAGCAAAGCGACAAAATCGCTGGATACCACAGACAAGGATAGCGCACTGTCCAAAGCTATTGCAAACCTGATCCCAACGTCTCAAGTCAACCCGACAGGACTTTATGAGACGCTGAATCAGTACGCGGACGAAGATGAAAAGGCTTACTCTGTCAGCAGTTGGACAGCGTTCGCCCGCAAGCGCGATGAGGCGCAGAAGCTGCTCGATTCCCTGTTCACGAAGGACGAGAAAGGAAACGTCATAGCAACAGAGGAAAACAGCTCCGTCAAGCATCCGCAGGCGGATGTGGACGCGCTTGTAAAGGCGCTGAAAGACGCCAAAGCCGGTCTGGATACCCGTGTTCACAGCCTGCTGCAAGCTGTCACCGACAACGCGCTTGCCGGTATCTCGTTCTACGCGAGCTATTATGGCACGCTGGACGCGGACGACTACACGCTGGAAAGCTGGCAGAACTATGTAGCAAGGCGCGGCGAGGCACTGAACACCGCGAAAGAGCACGGAACATTCACATCCACCATGGGTGTGGAGGAAGTGCGGATACAGGCAGAAGCGTTCAACAGTCTCCGCAGTGCGTATTTCAGCCTTGTTCCGAAAGCGGACAAGATCACGGTACACGTCTCGCTGGCCGACGAATTAGCGGCAAAAAAGGCAACGTCCATCAGTAAGAAGCTCAACATGCGCACCTATACCCGCACGGTCGATGCAGGTACGACGGTTGCGGATGTAATGACCAGCACCTATAAGGACAAGAATGTCTGGTGGGTAAACTCCATGAGTGAGCTGATGGTCTACGTCAACGGTACGATGTGCTTCTCCTGCCAGGCGGGCGGTATCGACTACGCTAAATTTAGCGAGTACAGTAAGTTCCTGCTCCACGACGATGACGAAGTAACCATCGTGCGCGTGGAAATGCCGGGCATGGTCAACATCAGCGAGGATATCTGGCCGATGGCGCTTGAACGTGTGCCGGATCAGATGCGGTATCAGACGCTGACGACGGATCTTCCGCAGGACAAGACCAACGGCGCTTACAAGGCGGTCGTCGGCGTGCCGTTCACGCTGACGGCGACCTCGAAAGCGGCTATGCCCGCCTACATGACAGATGACGAGGCAAAGCCCGTCGCAGGCGCGCATATCTTCCGCAGCACGATCACAGATTCGCTGGATTCGGTTACACGCGGAGAGATCCTGACCGACACGAAGCTCAAGACCGGCGCGGATGGCACGCTTACCATGACCGTCTATCAGCCGGGCTGGCAGCTGGTCAATGCCTATAGTCTTGACAGCGAAAACAGCGCGTTCGTCACCGGCGGCGCGATCCTGATCTACGCCGAGGTCGATGAATCGCAGGCAGACCTCACGAAGATCAAGAACGATCTGCGCGCCGAGCTCAAGAAAACGTATGAGAATCCGGACTATCCGAAGGAGTGCTTCACGGAGGCCGATTGGCAGACGATCGAAACGCTCTACAAGACCGGCATGGACGGCATCGACGAGGCTGAGGACGCTGCTTCCGCTTACGCGGCGCAGCTGACTGCAAAGTCCGGCATCGAGACGCTCCAGACGGCAGCCGCGAAGACGAATGCGCAGAACCTTGCCAATTTCCGGGCGCAGATGGCGAAATTCCCCGAAGATCTGTCGAAGCTCGACAGCTCGGCGGCGACGCTCATCGACCAGCTCGAAGCGTACTACAACGCGATGACGCAGTATCAGCGCGACGAGCTGAGCGTGAAGGAAAAGACACGGTACGAGGCAATTCTTGCCGCGCGAAAGGATCTCGGCGACAGAAAGAGCTATACACTGACGGTTCAGTATGATCTCTCCGGTGTACCGGCAGCGGACAAGGCTGGTCTGGAAGCCATGATCAAGGCGCTTCAGGACCATACGACCAGAGACGGCTTTGTCAACGAGGTCAACGGTAATACGATGATGGCAAAGCTCTATAGCTTCAACTACGCCAGTGGAGCAACGATGAACAAGGGCCCCGATTTTAAGGAGCTTACAACAGCGAGTCCGCTGAGCACCGTGGAGTTCTGCTTCCGTCCGTATTACGCGGTCTACATGAATATGCGCGCCGACCGGACGTATGACCGGGACGGCAAACGGATCACTGACACGATGACGCAGTATCCGCTGACGCTTGATGCAAACGATCCGTTTATCATCGGCAGCACGGAGGACGGCTGGAGCATCGAGGACGCGCGTGCGCGCGACCCCGAAGGCTGGACTGGCGACGGCGATGGACTGATCTTCCGCGTCAACGGCAACGAGTACGAGATGCGCGGCGTCACATTCAGCGGCATCGATGAGAACAGCATCGTGACCAGAGGCTATGACGTTTTTGACGCCTCGGACTACATGGGCCGCAAGTCCACTGTTTTGGCAGACCGGATCCGCTATAGCTTCTACGAGTTCACCATGCCGTATGACAACGTGACCGCAACTGTCACGTGGGTTCCCGTCGGCGGCTCCGAGAGCGAGATCACCGCTGCAAAGGACAGCGCGAAGACTGCGCTCAAGACTGCGCTTGACGGCTACGGCAAAGATCACAACCAGTACAAGGCGATCCTTGACGCGTACAACAAGGGTCTGGCTGCAATCGACAGCGCGAAGACGGTCGAGCAGGTCGCTGTGGCACGCAGAGAAGCGCTCAAGAGCATGGCCAACGCTGCCAACGACGTTAGTACCGGCACCGAGATCAAGGGCTGGGAATACGGAACGGGCGAGTATTGGAAGAAGGTCTATGACGCCACTAACGGCAATGCCTTCACGCCCGGCGCGCAGATCGGCACTGTGACCGTCAGCGTCCAGAACTACACGAACGATGGCCGTAACGCCGAGGGCGAGAACAAAGCCGCGCTCGAACACTTCTACAGACCTGAGGATCAGTACTGGCTCGAACGGAAGAATTACCCGCTTGGCGAAAACGACACCATGATGACCGTTCTGCTCCGCGCACTCACGGAAGCGAACTGCACATGGCTCGGCACCGGCGGCAATGGCGACGAGCAGTATGATTTCGATATCACCTATCTTTCCACCATTACCGACGGCGATTACAGCCTTGCCGAATTCACCGGCGGCCAGCAGTCCGGCTGGATGGGTACGCTCAACGACTGGTTCACCAACGAGGGCTTTGCCAACTTCTCCGTGAAAAACGGCAAGCTGGCGGACGGCGATATCATCAGCATCAAGTACACCTCCGTGGGTCTTGGCGAAGATGTCGGCGGCACGTGGAGCAACTCTGACACGACGCTCAAATCGCTGACGTTCGACGGCGATGGCGATCCGCGCCTGACCACCACGTTTGAACCCGGTAAGCGCGGCGGCACCTACGCCTACACGCTCGTCATCGACGGCGACAGCTCGAACCTGACGGTGACCCCGACGGCGGCGAACAAGAACTTCCTCGTGAAGACGTTCCTGAACGAGAAGGTCACGTCCAACACCGAGGGCAGCAGCTTCTACAAGCGCACCGAGTCCATCCCCGTCGTCGCGGGCGACACGATCTACATCGGCTGCGGCATCAAGGGCTGGCCCACCATGAATAATCAGGCCGGCAACACGCAGTCGAACGACGGCACGTGGTATGTGGTCAGAGTGATCTCTGCCAGCGGCAGCTACAAGGTGGTCGAAGATCAGCTGAAGCAGCTCCCGCAGGCCGACACCATCGACTTTACCAACTACGAAAAGTACGAAAAGCAGATTGCTGCGGCAGAGGCTGCGTACAAGCAGCTGCAATCCGAGCAGCAGGCTAAGGTCAATAAAGACGCTGTCGAGAATCTGGAAAAGCTGCTTGAGAAGGTACAGAGCTACCGCAAGCTCAAGGAGTTCAAGGCGACGGTCAAGTCGCTTCCCAGACCGGCTGAGGCGACGCTCGACGATGTGGAGGAGATCCGCAGCGCCCAGCGTACATACGAGGAAATCAAGAAGAATTCTGACCTGTATGAGAGCCTTTCCGTCGCGGAAACCAGAAAGATGGACGAGCTGATCGAGGCTGCCGATACGCTGATCTGGAACGACGCTGTCGAGAAGATCAATGCCATCGGTACCGTGACCATCAATAGCGGCGACGCGATCAATGCGGCGAAGGCAGCTGTATCCAGACTGTCGGCGGATCAGTTGAAGACCTTCCCGCAGGAGCTGCTGGACAAGCTGGCCGAGGCGGAAAGAATCTATCACCTGCTGACGGAAGGCCGCGATACGCCGGTTATCCCCGTCACGCCGAGCAAGCCGAAGGACGACAAGCCCACCACGGGTTCCTCGTTCACGGATGTTCCGGCTGGAAGCTGGTACGAGGAAGCTGTGAATTATGTCCATGAAAAGGGCCTGATGAACGGCACCTCCAAGAACGGCTTCAGCCCGAACGCGAGCACGACGCGCGGCATGATCGTCACGATCCTCGCCCGTGTCGAGGGCGTGAACACGAACGGCACGCCGTGGTACGCGGCAGGCCAGAAGTGGGCCATGAACAACGGCATTTCGGACGGCACCAATATGCCGGGCGTCATCACCCGTGAGCAGCTGGCGACGATCCTGTACCGCTACGCGAAGCAGAAGGGCTACAACGTGAGTAAATCCGCCGCCCTGACCGCCTTCTCCGATGCGGACAAGGTCAGCGGATACGCGTCCGAGGCCATGCAGTGGGCAGTTGCAGAAGGGCTTCTTCAGGGCTCGAACGGCAAGCTGGACCCGCAGGGCTCCGCCACCCGCGCACAGGTCGCGACCATCCTCATGCGCTTCATGGAAAAAATCGCAAAATGAAACACGCAGTCCAACATTCTGAATTGAATATTGGATAACCACCCCAAGCTGGGCGGTACCCCACGCGAAAGCGTGGGGTACCGTGCGGCTTATTCGTGCGTTTAAGGGAACTTCTTAAAAGTACGAATAAGCTGCACAAAATGCAGACTTTTTTAAGGGGGAAGCCCTTTTCCCGGAGGGCGAACACACATGAAAAAATTTCTTGAAAGGTACCCATGGGTGCAGCAGGCGGGCTGCGGCGTACTGATCTGTGCGCTGCTGCTGAGTATCTGTCTGCCGCTCATGGGCATGCGGTCGGCCGAGCCGGACAATCCCATCCTGCAAGCCGCGCCGCAGGAGATCACCGTCCTGCAAGCAGGACAAGCGCCCGGCCACGCCGGAAACGGCGAAGCCGAAAGCACCGGCGCAGCCGGTTCGGGCGGCAGCACCGACAGCAAGCTGACCGGCGAGCAGGAGCAGCCAGACCCGGAGGAAACGGAAAACCAGACGGAGCAGGGACAGGACACCCAGCCGGAGCAGCAGCCGGAATCGAAGCCCCAGCAGGAAGTCCTTGCCGACGCTTCCATCGGTACAAACACGGATTCCAACAAGGGTGACGAGGGTGAAGAAGCCGGAAACACCGGCGAGACAGACGAAAACCTGCCGGAAACGGAGCTGGATCTCGGCGCGGTGCTGACGTGGTACAAGTACGGTTCGCAGGCAAGCTCCATGGTCTGCGCGCCGGGAGAATCTGTCGGCAAGCGCGTGCTGCTTGCCCAGCTGGATAGCGGCCGGCTGCGCTATGACGTTGATCTCACCGGCCTTGACGCAGACGACGCGGAGGTCACCGGCGTACAGGTCGCGGCCGGCAACGGCGTACCGCAGGATGCGGATACGCGCGGTGTGCTGGACATGACGCTGCCGGACGGCGCGGAGTACCAGAACTATATCCTCACCGTGCAGGCACATGCCGCGCAGAAAAATCAGAAGGGCGAGACCGTGGAGACGGACGTGGAATTTGCGTTTGTGCTTCGCTTGGAGAGCGGCATTGATCTGGATTTGCAGCTCACCTGGCAGCCGACCGGTCAGGCTACCTGTCCGGCCAACGGATCTGTCAGCCGCACGGTCAAGAGCGACACGCTGACCGAGGGCAGATTTACATATGCGCTGACCTTCCTTGGCGAAAACGCAGACGATGCGGTCATCCGCACGGCGGAATACTGGGCGACAGACGGCGAGCGCGGCACGCTCTCAGAGTCTGGCGAGATTCAGATGGCCGCAGCAGACGGAAAAGATACAGAAACGTACTATTTCGCCGTGACTGCCGAGGTGCTGGGGCAGACCATCAGCTATACATTCGTTGTAACGTATGAGGATGGCCTTGACCTCCAGCTGCAGTTCACATGGTACGAAAAATCCGTCACAGCGCAGCAGGTCCTCTGCGATGCAGACAAGCGTGCGGCGCTGACCATCAAGCATAACCAGATCAATAACAGTGAGCTTTTGTATAAGCTCGGTCTGACTGGCAGGAGCGCGGAGGATGCGCAGATCACAAGCGCCAGCTTCAATGGTGCTGCTATGAACACGGACAGCGGTTCTGTCCAGCTTGAATCCGCAGAGAATGGCGCGAGCTATACCGTCCTCGTGACCGCAGCGGTCAAGGATCGCACAGTCACGTTTACGGTCACGATCCGCTACCAGAGCGATGTGAGCATGGAAATGTCCTACACGGTCATGGAGGACGGCACGCAAAAGCCGTGTGTGCTGACGTGCGAGAACAAGAGAACCGTCAACGCCGAGCCGGTCTATGACGATCAGCTGACGGAAGGACTTCTTACCTACACATTCACCATCCGCGGCGAGGAAGCGTCAGATGTGACCATCCAATCTGTAAAATGCTATCAGTCCGGCAGCTTCAAAACGGTCACGCTCCCATCCCCCAGCGGCAGTGTGACGCTCCTGCTGGAAGGCGACAGAACCGGCAGCAACACATTTACGGTCACGGCCACCGGCACAGGCGGCGACAGCTATACGTTTGTGTTCAATGTTCCGTACAAGCATCGCGGAGATAACAGCGTCAAGATCCGGACGAACCTGCACGACGGCGATACCGTCACCAACGGGCAGGAGGTCAACCTGACCGTCGAGGCATGGACGGAAGACGCGCAGGGAAATCCGGTCAGCCATATTCTTGCAACCGGCACGGATACAAAGCTAATCGTTCAACTGGATGGGAAGACCGTACAGTTTGAAAGCAGCTCCGGCTATGTGCAGCAGTATCTGCTCGTTCCAGAGAATCTGGATGTGGGCGACAGGAATGAACATGAGCTGTATATCTATGCCGAGGACGAGAAGGGCAACTTCGGCGAGCTGCGCCTGAAGCTCATCGGCAAGCGCACCGAAGAGGGTCAGAAGATCGGCACGGCCAGCATCTATATTGACATGAGCGTGCTGGGGCTTGGTGTCCGCGGACCAATCAGCTACGATGTGCTGTCCAAGGAGCCGATTTCCTACGCAGTCGCCAAGGCTGTGTGGGATTATGACGCGGGCGACCCGTTCGGCACAGCAGCGTCCAGCTTCCACTGGCCCGCCAGCCGCTGCTCCTACAGCGGTACGCTGGATACCGGCTTCTATCTGGAAACCATGGACGACGGTTCCGGCCTTGGCAGCCGCGCGAACGCACTCAGCGGCAACTGGAGTCAGTTCGGCAGTACAGAGGACGAAATCCTCGCCGGGATCGACAGCCATTTCGGCGCGGGCAGCAATGAGGCAATCCTCTGGCGCTGCATCTACCGCAACGGCATCCCGCTGTCCAGTACAAGCACCGGCATCGGTGAGTTTGATTACACAATGGGTTCCGGCTGGATGTACTCCATCGGCGGTGCGGACTTCTACCCCGGTTCGCCTATGTCCGGCTATTACCTGCAGGACGGTGATACGCTGACGCTCCGCTACACACTGGCCTACGGCTGGGATGTCGGTACAGGTGAGAGTGGCTACGGCAATAACGTGGGCTACTGCATTACCTGCATGAACGGCAGCTGGTCGGTTCATCACAGCTATGAGACGGTCACGGCAGCGGATGGCACGACAAAGTATGTCTGCCATAGCTGCGGCATGGTCGAGGGCTGCCCACATGAGCATAAGGAATATCAGAATCAGGGCGACGGTACATGTGTACAGGTTTGCAAGGACTGCGGCGAGAAGATCGGCGTGCCGCGCGCACATGAGCTGGAATATACCGCAGACGAGGGGGCAGATACGCATACCGCGAAGTGCAAAAACTGTGACTTTACGGAACAGTCCCCGCACGAGTGGACAGAGCTGACCGACACTGCAACCTGCACCGAAGCGGGCGTGAAAACCTCCAAGTGTGAGATCTGCGATGCGCAGAAGGAAGAAGAATCCCCCGCAGCCGGGCATAAGCCGCAGAACGTGTGGATCGTCGATGATGACCATAAGCACCACTATCAGGAATGCCAGATCTGCCATCAAAAGCTGGAGGACACCTACGGCGAGCATCACTATGTCCCGTATGGCGACGATTGGCAGTGCAGTGTCTGCGGCCAGATCCACGGCTTTGACTGCGATGGCAGGCTGATCCCAGATGCATCACGGTCTACCTGCTCGCACCTGATTGGCTACTGCTCAGACTGTGGCCTGGAACTGGAGAAGATCGGTTCAGAGGGCGAGTTTACAGACTATCATACGTTCAGCGAGGGTGTCTGCACGGTTTGCGGCACGCCAGCCCCGAACTACAAGCCGCCGACACCTGACCCCGACCCCGACCCGAATCCGGGCGTCGGCAAGACCACCACAGCTATGACCTTTGCAAAAGTCCTC
>ERZ1026844.1383-NODE-1383-length-14863-cov-15.495408_pt1 | contig 14863 bp, 14 predicted proteins | sample MGYA00380152_ERZ1026844 | MGnify/ENA primary metagenome ERZ1026844 (study PRJEB33269, sample SAMEA4719788) | human gut metagenome | biome: human-associated habitat; feature: organic feature; material: feces | place: Cameroon | collected 2013-10 ... | reverse complement strand
GGATCTGCGATCTGGCGGAGGAACTGGGGCTCAGCACGGCGACGGTATCGAACGTGATCCACGGGAAGACGCAGAAGGTCTCTGACGCGACGGTCCAGCGCGTGACGGCGCTGCTGGAGGAGCGGGAGTATATCCCCAACATGGCGGGGATCCTCCTGGCACAGAACGACTCGAGGATCATCGGCGTGTTTGTCAACGACCACGAAAAGTATGAGGGGCGCACGCTGAGCGACTTTTTTATCGCCGAATCTTTGAACGAGCTTTCCACGCAGATCGAAAAGACCGGCCGGTTCATGATGGTGAAAAAGCGAAGGACGCCGGGCAGATCCTCCGCTTTGCCTCCATGTGGAACATGGGGGGGATCGTTGTGATCGGCTTCTGCGCGCAGGACTACCAGACGCTCCGCAATCACATGCGGATCCCGTTCGTGGTGTATGACGGGATCTGCGGGCAGACGGAACGGATCGTCAACCTCAGCATCGACAATTCTGGCGGCGGCGAGCAGGTCGGCCGCCACTTCCGGGCGCTGGGGCATACGCGCGCGCTTTGCCTGTCCGACAATGAGACGGGCATCGACCGCGACCGGATCGAGGGCTTTTTCCGCGGCTTTGCGCCGGGACACGCGGAGCTGCTGCGGATCCCGATGCAAAAAGATGCACGGTGGGCGTACTATGAGCAGCAGCTGGAGCGGCTGCGGGGCGTGACGGCGGTTTTTGCGGTCTCGGATCATTATGCCATTGACCTGATGAGCTTTTTGCGCGGGAAGGGGATCGCGGTGCCGGAGGAGATCTCCGTCGCGGGATTTGACGACACGCCGGTATGCGAGATGGTCAGCCCGGCCCTGACCACGGTCCGGCAGGACGGCGCAGCCCGGGCGCGGATCGCCATGGAAAAGCTGCAGACGCTGCGGGAGGGCCGGATGGTTGGGGAGGAGGTCATCCTGCCGGTCACGCTTGTGGTGCGGGGCAGCACACGGATACGGAAATAAGCATTCTGCACAAATCAAACATCTTATTTTTGTCGAAAGTTACGCGCTTAACCTTTGCGTCCCGCACATCCGGTCGTTACAATGAAAGAAAAACGAACGGAGGGACCGGGATGCAGGAAGAAAAGCGCTTCTTCAGAACGGTCTGTACACTGGCGATCCCTGCGGCGCTGCAGTCGCTGCTGCAGTCGTCGTTCAGCCTGGTCGACCAGATCATGATCGGGCAGCTGGGCGCCGTCAGCGTGGCGGCCGTCGGGCTGGCGGGGAAATTCGCCTCGATCTACGCGGTCGTCATCGCCGCCATCGGCGCGGTGGCTGGGATCATGATCTCGCAGTATCTGGGGCAGAACGCGCCCGCAGAGGTCCGGCGGAGCTTTTTTACGAATCTCTGGCTGGGGTTCGGGCTGGCCGGGGCATTCACCGCGCTCTGCCTGCTGTGCCCCGGGGCGATCATGCGGGCCTATACGGCGGATGCGCAGACGCTGCAGACGGCGGCGGACTACCTCCGCCTGCTCGCCGGGACATATCTGCCCATGGCCGGGGCGACAATGCTTGCCGCGGCGTTCCGCTGCGCGGAAAAGCCGCGGCTGCCGCTGTACGCGGGCATCGCGTCCGCGCTTTTGAATACGGTCCTGAACGACCTCCTGATCTTCGGGAAATGCGGCTTTGCCGCCATGGGCGCGACCGGCGCGGGGATCGCGACGGTCCTTTCCCAGTGGGTCAATTTCCTGCTGATGCTCCTGTTTTGCCGGAAGACGCCGCCGCTTCCCGCGGCGGACGGCAGGCGCACGCCGCCCGTGCGCGGGCGCGGACGGCAGTATCTGGCTATGCTGCTGCCGCTGCTGATCTGCGAGGTGACGTGGAGCCTGGGTGAAAACGTCTACGCCGCGATCTACGGGCGCATGGGCACGGACGCCAGCGCGGCCATGACGCTGACCGCGCCCGTGCAGGGGCTGGTGATCGGCGCGCTGTGCGGCCTGTCGCAGGCGGCGGGCGTGATCGTCGGCAAGCGGCTTGGCAGCGGGGACGAAGACGCCGCCTATGCGGCGGGCAGGCGCCTGCTCGTCTACGGCGCTGCCGGGGCCGCGCTGCTGTCCGTGCTCGTGGTGCTGCTCAGCGGTGTCTATGTGGAGATCTATCAGGTGGAGGACGGGGTAAAGCGGCTGACCCGGCAGATCCTCACGGCCTATGCGCTGGTCGCGCCATGCAAGGTCCTCAATATGATCCTCGGCGGCGGGATCCTCCGCAGCGGCGGGCGGACGGCGTACGTCATGGCCATCGATCTTGTCGGAACGTGGGGCTTCGGCGTTCCGGCGGGGCTCGTGACGGCCTTCGTGTTTGCGCTGCCGGTGCCGTATGTGTATTTTGCGCTGTCACTGGAGGAATGCCTCCGCTTCGGCATCTCGCTGGCCGTCTTCCGCAGGAGAAGGTGGATGCGCCGCCTGTCCGCGCATGCGGACTGAGCAAAAAAGCAGAAAAAGCCCGGCTGGCGCTTGTGCGCCAGCCGGGCTGGTCATGTTACCGGGGAAAATGCTGGTTCCGGAGCTTACTTCATGAAGGTGTCGGCCTTCATCTGTTCGATGTAGCCGAGGTACTTTTCCTGCACGTCGGCCGGGACCAGATCGCTCAGCGCGCCTGCGGACAGCGTGCCGTTCTGCAGTGTGCCGTAGAGCGTCTCGCCGCCGAAGCTACCGGCTTCCACAGCCTCCATGGAGGCGACGACCATGGCAGAGTTGTCGGTCACCTGCGAGCAGATGATGCATTCGTTCTGGCCGAGGATGTCTGCCGGCTGGCCGATGTCGTAGATCTTGATCTCGCCTGCAGCGGCGTTGGCGGCATCGATGGCCTCGCGCGCGCCGGAGTCAACGGCGGAAGCGTCGCCGAAGAAGACGTCAGCGCCCTGGGAGATCAGCTCGGTGGCAAATTCCTTGCCCTTCGGGGCGTCGGAGAAGGAGTTGGCGTACGGCACGTTGAGCAGCTCGACGGTCTTGCCTTCCTGCTCGGCGACGTACTTCGCGGCTTCTTCAAAGCCCGCGATCTTGCCCTTGGTGGTGTCGAGCTCCATGCCGCCGATGAAGCCGAGCTTGCCGGTCTCGGTCATCAGGCCCGCCAGCGCGCCGGCGATCCAGCCGATCTGCTGTGCGTTCGGGAGCAGGGAGGAGACGTTCTTGTTGACAGCCTTTTCCGGGGTGTCGACTGCGCCGTTGAGCAGGGCGAAGGCGACGTCGGGATATTCCTCAGCTGCCTGCAGGACAGCGTCGGTGTACTGATTGCCGGGGGCGTAGATCATGTCATAGCCCAGCGCGCAGTAGGCGACGATGGAGTCATAGTAGGAGTCCTGCGAGATGGAGTCGGTGACCTCGGTCTGCCAGCCCTTCTTCTCGGCTGCGGCGACCATGGCGTTGTAGCAGGCTGCGCCCCAGCCGCCGTCGTTGATGCTGGAGTCGCAGATCATGGCGACCTTGTAGGTCTTGCCGTCGGTCTTGGTGTCGGCTGCGGGAGCGGTGTCGGTGGTGTCGGTCGTTTCGGCCGGGGCGGCGGTGTCCGCAGCAGCCGGGGCGTCGGTCTTGCCGGAGCTGGCGCAGGCCGCCAGCGAGAGGAGCATGACAAGAGCCAGAAGCATTGCGATGATCTTTTTCATAGTTTTTCCTCCGTAGATTTGGATTTTGCGCCGGCAGCCCGCGCCGCCGGCATCATCTATAATAACACAGGGCGTGTTATTACTGAACGGGTGCGCCAGCGTTTACCGCTGCTCGCGGCGGTAGGGCTTGCCGTTGGCCTTGGGGCCCGCCTGCCGCGTGCCGATGAGGCTCAGGACGACGACTGTCGCCACGTAGGGGATCATCTGGAAGAACTGATAGGGGATGGCGATGCCGGACACCTGCAGACGGATCTGCAGCGCGTCACAGAAGCCGAAGAACAGGCAGGCAAGCAGAATGCCGCCTGCGTTCCAGCGGCCGAAGATGACGGCGGCCAGCGCGATGAAGCCGCGCCCGGCGACGATGCCGTCGGTGTAAGTGCTGGAGTAGCAGGTCGTGAGGTACGCGCCGCCGATGCCGGCCAGCGCGCCGCAGATCACGCACGCGAGATACTTGACGCCGATGACGTTGATGCCCAGCGTCGCCGCGGCCTGCGGATGCTCGCCGACGGATTTGTAGCTCAGGCCCGCGCGGGTCTTGCCGAAGAAGACGGCCGTCACGATCACGAGCACGAACGTCAGATACACCATCGGGCTCTGGTCAAACAGCAGCGGCCCGATCACCGGGATATCCTTCAGCCCCGGGATGGCGATGGAGGCCATCGTGGTGATCTGCTTGAGGTCGGAGCCGGTGCCGAAATAGACCCGGTAGATGAACGAGGCCAGCGCCGGCGCGAAGATGTTCACCGCCATGCCGTAGACCGTATGGTCCGCGCAGAGCGTGACCGTGGAGAACGCGTAGATCATATTGACCAGAATACCGGCCAGCGCGCCGCACAGCAGCCCCAGCCAGTTCGACCCCGTCACATAGCAGACCAGAAAGCCCACCAGCGCGCCGATGGATGCCAGACCCTCCAGACCGATGTTGACCATACCGGCCCGCTGGCCGTAGAGCTCCGCGAGGGAGATCAGCAGCACGGGAATGGCCAGACGGACCGTTGCCAGCAGTAAGCTCAAGATCCAATCCATTACACAGCACCTGCCTTTCTCTTGCCGAACACGCGGCTCTTCCAGCTCTGGAACTCCGGCAGCTTCGTCAGCGCCATACCGGCGACGGAGAAGACGATGACAAGCGCCTGGATGATATCGGATACGCTGGTCGGCACGCCCGTGGCGGCTTGCATCGTGGTGGAGCCCACGCGCAGGACGGCGAAGAACAGCGCCACGACCATCGTTGCGATCGGATGCAGCTGGCCGATCAGCGCCATGGCCACGCCGTCAAAGCCGTAGCCCGCGCCGAAGCCGTTGATGAGGCGGAACTGCGTGCCGAGCAGCTCTGCGCCGCCGCCGAGACCCGCGATCGCGCCGGAGACGATGAAGCTCATCAGCATATACCGCCGGACCGGGAAGCCGTTGAAGCGGCTGGCGGTCTGGTTCAGGCCAACAGCCCGGAGCTTGAAGCCGGGGCTGGTCCAGAACAGGAAGTAGTACAGGAGCAGGCCCACGACCACCGCGATCACGAGCCCCCACGTCATGCGCATCCCGCTGATGATCCGCGGCAGATGTACCGCATCGTCGATCGCGGGCGTCTGCGGCACGGAGGCGTCGCGGATCCAGCTGGTGTAGATCACGCCCATAAACAGCGTCGCCACATAGTTGAGCATGATGGAGATGATCATCTCGTTCTGCCCGCGCGTGATCTTCAATACGCCCGGGATCATGCCCCAGAAGCCGCCGGCCACCGCGCCGGCCAGCAGCGCCAGCAAAATACCGCCGAAGCCGGTCAAGCCCGTAAAGTAGCAGGTCAGAAACGCCGCGATGGAGCCCATCAGAAACTGGCCCTCACCACCGAGGTTGAATACGCCGCAGCGGTACGCGAAGCACGCGCACAGCGCCGTGAACATCAGGGGCGTCGCCTTGGCCAGCGTCGTGCCGATGCCGGCCTTAGAGCCGAACGCGCCCTGGAACAGGTATTTGACTGCGAGGAACGGATCCGCGCCCAGCGCGGCCATGATGATCCCGCCAATGACAAACGCCAGCAGGATCGAAAGCAGCGGGACAAGGAAGGCCCCGAGTGATTTTTTGAATTTCATACGCGCGCTCCCCTCACTTTCCGGTCATGGCAAGGCTGATCTCTTCGATCGGCGGGTTCTTGCCGGAATATTCGCCCATGATCTGACCTTCAAAGATGACAAGGATCCGGTCGGACATCTCAAGGATCTCATCGAAGTCCGCGCTGATGAGCAGAATGCCCACGCCGCGGTCGCGCGCGGCGATCATCTGATCGTGGACGAAGCGCGTCGCGCCGATATCCAGTCCGCGCGTCGGGTGTACGGCGATCAGCACATCCGGATCGGATTCCAGCTCGCGGGCGAGAATGACCTTCTGCTGGTTGCCGCCGGAGAGATTCCGGACCTCCTGGTCGGAGGACTGGCAGCGGATGTCGTATTTGCCGATCATCTCCCGGGCATAGGCCGAGATGGTCTTCTTTTTCATATGCAGGCCGTGCAGCGAGGAAAACTGCGGCTCGTCGGTCTGCTTGAGCACAAGATTGTCCGCGATCGACATGTTGCCGATCAGGCCCTGCAGATTCCGGTCCTCCGGGATGAGCGCCACGTCGTCCTCGATCGAGGCCCGCGGGCTGAAGACCGCGATCTTCTGTCCCTTGCGCTGGAACTCGCCGCCGTCCGGCGAGAGCACGCCCGTCAGCAGCTGCGCGAGCTGCGTCTGCCCGTTGCCGTCCACACCGGCAATGCCGACGATCTCGCCCCGGCCGATGCTGAGGCTGACGTCATTGAGGCCCGCGTGCTTGGACTCCTTATGATAATCGATGTTCTGCAGGGAGATGACCGCTCCGGCCTCCACGTCCTTCTTTTCGTACTGCGACTGCTGCAGCTCGCGGCCGATCATCATGTTGGCCAGCTCCTGCCCGGTGACGCCGTGCGCATCCACCGTCGTGACGACCTCGCCCGCGCGCAGGATGGTGATGCGGTCGGAGATGTGCAGCACCTCACGCATCTTGTGGCTGATAAAGATGATGGATTTTCCTTCGCTGACGAGCTTTTTCATGATGGCGAACAGACCCTCGACCTCGATGTCCGTCAGCGCCGCAGACGGCTCGTCCAAAATCAGCAGCTCCGCGCCGTGGTAGAGCGCCTTCAGGATCTCCACGCGCTGCTGCGCGCCGACGGAGATCTCCGTGATCAGCTTGTCCAGCTCCACATCCAGACCGTATTTTTCCGACAGCGCGAGGATCTCCTTCCGCCGCGCTTCCCGGTCGATAAAGATACCTTTGGAATTCCGGTCGCCGAGGATCATGTTTTCAAACACGGTCATTGCCTCGACCAGCATGAAGTGCTGGTGCACCATGCCGATGCCGAGCTTGACCGCCTGGCTGGGCGACTCGATCCGCACCTGCCTGCCGTTGAGAAAGATCGACCCCTCCGTCGGCTGGTAAAGACCGATCAGAATGTTCATCAGCGTCGATTTGCCCGCACCGTTTTCGCCGAGCAGGGTATGGACCTCGCCCTTGGCTACGGACAGATTGACATCGTGGTTCGCATAGAAGTCACCGAATCGTTTGCTGATGTGCTCCATGCGCAGCAGTTCTTCCAACTAAATCACGCTCCTCTGTATTCACTTTCCGGCTCTTCTTGATAACGCCTTCTCTCTTCGAGCCGTCCATCACGCCGGCTGACCATCTGTCCGGGCCGGCGGTTATCTTAATTTTCAATATACACGAATTTACTCGAGATTTCAAACCTTTTCTGTCCGCCCCGCATTTTTCTATAAACTTCACAAAACCATTGGAAAAACCTGCAGATACGTGGAAGATACAGGGAAAGGCGAGAAGCCATTCCCATATGGAATGGCTTCTCGGAGTGATGAAAAAGACGGTTGCGGACTGCCAGACTTATTCCCGCACGGTGATCGATGCTGAAGCGGCGGGGAGAGTTTGGCTCGCAGCGGTGACGGTGATTTGCCCAGTGCTGGTCGGGCGGAGTAGCAGCAGCGCGCGGCCGTCATAGAGCCGGTGCTGCGGAGCGGTAAATCCCTCTTCCGTGACCGGGTCATCTGAACCGAAGCCAAGCAGCTCGGCGGGGCCGTCGATGCAAACGCTGACAGTGTCTTTTCTCTGCAGCAAAGTCTGCCCATTTTCGCCTGCTGCCCGGATCGGGACGAAGATCACATCCCGCTGGCGAAACGAAACCTCCGCACATTCCGGTTCGACAGAAAGCGACGGCGCGCCCGCGGCGCTTGTAAGCGCACAGCGCCCACAGACCGTGCCACTCCGATACGCTACTGCCTCGATCGTCCCTGGCTGCCAGAGAAGCTCGAATGCAGCCTTGTAACGGTCTTTTTCTGTGATTATGGCTTTCCCGGCGGATTTCCCGTTTAAGAACAGCTCCACTTCCTCCGCGTCTGCGTAAACCTCAAGCTGTACAGGCTTTCCTTCGCGGCCTTCAAAGCTCCAGGAACCAACGGTATCGCTCCACGCCCAAGGGGACTGAATCGGCACTTTTCCGTAATTCTCCGGGCGGAACGCAGCAATATATGCGCAGGCCTCCTCAGTAGCATCTCCGACAACAGGCAGCTGCATGATCGATGCAAAGGTATCTGCTAAATTGTTCATCATGCCGTTGATCGCGTCCTGGCCGCCCTGATCCACGTTCTCTTTGGAATTAACCCAGAGCTGCTCGATGATCCCCATCACGGAGACCATGCCGTTGATACAGTTGATCGTGTAGCGGGTCGGGTCAAGGGCCCGGAGCTTTTGGGTGATGGCCCGCCCCACAACGGCCCCATTCGCTGAACCAGTGTCAGCAATCTCGTTGCCGACGGAGTACATCAGCACGGAAGGATGACAATATGCCATAGACACGACCGCTTCCATATCGGTTTCCCAGGTGTTTTGGAACGTCAGCGTATTGTCAAAGCAGACCCTCTCATGGCCCCAGGTATCAAAGAGCTCCAGCATGACAAGCATGCCGTATTTATCGCAGGCGCGGAGAAATGCCGGAGACGGTGGAGTGTGGGCGGTGCGGACGGCATTGAACCCGGCGTTTTTGAGCATCCGGATTTTTCGTTCCTCGATGGAATCCAGCGTGATCGCGCCGGCAGGGCCGTTTTCGTGATGCATGCCTGCGCCTTTCAGCTTCAGCGGCATACCGTTCATCGTAAGCCCGCGCTGCGGGCTCAGCGTAAATGTACGGATGCCGAAGCAGACGTCATCTGCATCAAGCAGTCGGTCTGCGCCCCGCTCGTAGGAACCGTCCGCATGGACGATGACCGCACCAAGCTCGGACACGGTTGCCTGGCAGGTGTAAAGATATGGAGTATCGCAGCCCCAGAGCTTTGGATCGCTTACAGAAAGCTTCTGATCGGAATACGCACACTCCCCGCGCCGCAGCGTCAGCGGGACGGTTCCCTCCGCTGCGCAGCAGCCCGCTGCATCGAGGAGCCTAACATGCACACGTACCGTTTTTTGAGCAGCACCTTCATTTTTTACGAGCGTATGGACACGGATGCAGGCTTCCGCAAGATCTCGTCCGTTCCGGGTTTGAGGATCGCTGCAGGAGGGGGCATATACCGTTTCGACCCGGAGGCTGTTTGGCTGGATGTGTACGGAATCCGCTGTGCAAAGATATACGTCCCGATAGATCCCGGCACCGGAATACCAGCGTGCGCCGTTCGCAACATGGACGCTCACAAGAATCTCATTCTCAGCTCCATACTTGAGAAAGCGGCCGGCTTCGATATAAAACGGCACGTAACCATTGTTCTGGCTTACTCCCGGCGTTTGTTGCTGGCAACCTACGCGCATCAGGTGATGTATGCGGCAGGACTTGGCTGTGCAGAAAAAGGAACGGGCAATTTTCTCTGCGGCCGCAGCCTGATGGGCGATACGACAAGCTGCGATTACGTTGGGTATACCTCACCGGAGGGACAGCGATTGTTGGCAGCTTATCTTCAGCGCGCAACTCCCGAAAAACACACCGGTGAGTATTCCCCACATATCAGCGAGAACAAGGCCGAGTGTCTTGCAAATTCAACGCGTCAGACTGTGCGTGTCGACGCGGACATTGTGATTCCTCCCGGCGGCGAGGTCATGATCGCGAGTCCGCACGGGGTCGCAGGTGCGGTCAAGGTACACGAACTGCTCCCGGATGGAACGCTTTGCCGCAAGCCGCACGAGAAAAAGAATAAAGTTTGATCTCACACGCAGGCTGCGTGTGGGATTTTTTGATCTCAATTTTTGCTTTTTCAAAAAAGCTGTGAAGTATTCCATATGGGATAAGCTGCAGGCTGAAAAAACAGAAAACTCAGAAAAAGTTCGGAGATTTGAAAAAATATTTTTCAAAAATGACGGAACTGCTTGAAATTCCAAGAAAAATATTTTTCTCGAAAATCAAGAAGCAAACGAAAAAGTTCTGAAAATGCCTTGCGGAAATATACGGAACAGGACGATAAAACGGACTTTCGAGCAGGCATTCCAAACGGATTCCATAATAACCGGGGCTTGTGCAATTTCACGGAAGTGGGCAGACAACGAAAAGCCTTGAAATCTCAACTGTTTCGCCCCATAGGTACACAATGTGTCATGGGGGTGCAGTCGGTACGGGCAAAAGCAAGACGCAAACTCATGCATTTGAGTTTGCGTCTTGCTTTTTACATAAGGATGGAGCTTAGCAGGAGCTATGTCGATTGTTGGAGTTTTCAGGGATAGACTGATAAAATACTGTATTTTCAATGGTTGTGCAATTTTCAGCGAAAACGTCCGTCTTTTCTGAATTCTTGTGAAACCATTGAAAACACTGGGAAAACGGGCTTTTTCGGTTTCGTGGACGATAGTAGTCAAACAGTAGTCACACCTCTGCCGTTGACGGCGCGGACAATTCCGGGTATAATGAAAACAAAGAATGGAGGCGATCATATGTGTACCAGGAATCAGGCAGAAGAAATTTTGCACAGCGTTTATGATGCGTGCCGCCCGATTTTCGGGCGCATCCATGACGCCTATCTGTACGGCTCCTATGCGCGCGGCGATTTCACGCCGGAGTCGGATGTTGACATCCTGCTGACTGTTGATCTGGGGCAGGCTGAGATCGCCAAGCATCGCAATGACGTTGCGAAGGTGACCAGCCGATTGAGTCTGGAGCATGACATCACCGTTTCCGTAACTGTCAAGCCGCTGGAGCAGTTCAGACGCTATCAGACAGCGCTGCCGTATTACCGGAACGTCGTTCGGGAGGGTATCCGTTATGCAGGAGCATGAACGAAAGGCTCTGTCGCAGGCGCGGTTGGAACACGCAGTTGAATGCCTTTCTGCGGCAAGGAACTTGCTTGAAACAGGGAATTATAAGAGTGCAGCGAATCGTTCCTATTACGCGGTCTTCCACGCGATGCGCGCGGTGCTGGCCTTTGACGAAATCGACATGAAGCGCCACAGCGGCATCATTTCCGAGTTCCGCCGCCGGTATATCAAAACGGGAATTTTTGAAACACGAATGTCGGAGATTATCTCTGTCCTGTTCGACGTGCGGACAGACAGCGACTACGACGATTTCTTCGTAATCTCCAAGGCAGATACGGCTGCGCAGATCGAGAATGCAGCATATTTCGTTGACCGCATTGCGGTATATCTGAAAAGCAAATAAAAAATGGATGAAACAGCCCAGAGATACACGGTATGTGCCTCTGGGCTGTTCTTTTCACGGTGCTGCCGGCGGGTTCGGAGCTTCACCTTTTTTGTTGTTCTGATCGTTCTTCAAATCTGTGGTGGTTAACTGGTCGATGGTATCCGCAATCGATGCAGCAGTTTTTGCGGCATCCAGCAGATTGCCTGCCGTCATGATGCCAAGCCCATCGAAAACGAGCGAGGCAATCGGAGCGCTCGGTTTACTGAAATGAGCAACGGCACTTATTGCCGAATGAAATACGCGGCGAATCTGCTCCTGCTGTTCGGCGGTCAACTGCGGTTTCGCTGGAAGCTTCTGGACGGGCGCAGACCAATAGAGAACAAAGTTGTTTTGCATATCTGTATAAGAGGATTTGTATTGCGTCTGGCTGATCGGCGTCATGCTTTGATACGGAATCTGATTTGCATAGCCAAACACCCTGCTTTTCCGGAAATCTAACTCTGCTTGCAGCCGCTCGCATTCAGCTTGCCGCTGCCTGATTTGCTGCTCCAATTCCAATTGCCGTATTTGCTGCTCTTTTTCATTGGCTAACATTTTATCAACGAGGTCGCGGTAAAAAAAATTTGTCCTGTAAAGCTCGCCATTGATATTCTGCATAATTCCTCTCTTCCAGTAAAACAAATCACTTCCAAATCGATGATACCGCATAAAATGTTTTCTGCAAAGGGATTCCGTGAAAGCTTAGCGCTGTTTTGACAGAAAACGCGCGAAAGGTGTTATCGGTTATCAAAATATTTCTGAATTATCTGCATCAACTCTGCTGCAAGTGCCTGTTCTGTAAAATCATCTATACGGGCATCATTTCCTGCTGTGATAAGATCACACAGAGGCGCATCCATCGAGGCATATAGTGCGTTGGCGATTTTAAGATATATTGAATCCTGCGAAACTAGTGGAATAGAAGCATCGGATCATTTTCGTGAGGTCGCAAAAACGATAACCGCCGGCAAGGGTGCACAGCGATCGGTCAAGGATTATATGTTTACTCGTTATGCCTGTTATTTGATTGCCCAGAATGGCGATCCGAAAAAAAGAAGAAATTGCATTGCACAAAGCTACTTTACCGTTCAGACCCGAAAGCAGGAACCGATTGAAGAACGCATTTCTGAGGATTTTGCAATTGCCGGTCGGCAAGTTCGAACCGCTGACCTCATGACTGCCAGCTGCTATCGGTTCGTGATATTAAATGTTTTTGCCTCTAATTCGTCCGTTCAGTCAACGAAAAGTGCGGGATTTTGCAAGGTTTTACCCATTGCGTCCACACGTTTTCACGCACACTTGGGTCACAATCTGGGTCAGGGCAGACAAGTGAACTCGGAGGAGTTTCTCCGGCGTGGACACGGATTGTAGCTTGAGAGTTGCCGATAGTCAAGTCATAAGAGCTTGAAACAAAAATTCAGAATGTCCGAATCTGCATGACCCTCAGAGGAATAGTAGGCATAGATGACAGCGTTCATTCTTTATCACCTTCGCCACTTTCCAAAGCAAGCTCTGTCAATTCACGCAGCTTACTTTGCAGGATGGCTTTATCAGGCAGATGCAATGTGTAATCTGCGACCATTGTCGGAGACATGGACCTGCTGAGCGCATATTCGACTACAGTATCATCCTTACCGGTGCAGAGGACTAAGCCAACACTCGGATTTTCATTTGGTTTCTTTACATCACGGTCAAGTGCTTCCAAATAAAAATTGAGCTGTCCCAGATGCTCAGGACGGAAAGTATAGAGTGTAAATTTATTTTGAGTAACGCAACCCGAAAGTATATTTCTTGAAAGATCAGTTTATAGTTATCACTGGCCTTCGACTACAATAGCCAAGGTGGTTGAGAAATTCAAAGACCACAACGGCAAATGGGGTATTCCCTACGAAACAAAAAATGGGCAAAAACGATGCTATTTTGCGAAATACTCTGATTGCAAGGATACAGCCAATCCGGCGGACATCGTGTGCAACGCTGCGGTGGAATACGGATATTCTCGGACAACCCTGGAACAGAACTGATGTCTCAGGACGAGATCGCCGTTATGGACGGAGCCAAGTGTATTTTGCAGCTTCGAGGCGTGAGACCTTTTCTCAGTAACAAATACGACATTACGAAGCATCCCAAATACCGGCAGCTCTCCGACTATGATATGAGCTGATGATCGACGATTTGCTCACGATGTCCGAGATCATCCAGATGGTGACGGATGTGCGCACGAAGGACGCCAGCTTCATTCAGAAGTTTGCGGAGTTCATGCCCGCCTATTGCCAAATGGAGCAAGAGCTGCAACGCTATGGGCGCGACATTGCGATGGATGAGCAGGGACGCTTCACCGATGAGGGCTATGTCCGCGTCGCAAGCGAACGCTGGGACAGGCAGTTTGACGGTATATTCCCGACGAATACCGGATCACCGGCTCAGGGGAAGCCACCGAGCGTGACAGCACCATCGCCGTTCTCATTGTTGAGCCGGGAAAGGAGTCTTATGTGAAGGAGATTGATTCCGGTCTGGAGTCCTTGCAGCATGAGGTCGGCGGTTACATCGAGGTAATTTATCCCTACGAAGACCCGGTTGCCTTAGTCTGCAACGAGGAAGGCAAGCTGGAAGGTCTGCCCCTGAACCGCGCTCTGCGGGATGAGGATGGTGACATCTACAGCTTCTTAAAACTCCGAAATGCTGCAGCGGCAATTTCTGAAGGGGGCTGTGTCTTGAACGGCAGCTTGCATTGATACTGTGAACCGAACAGATTATTGTCACGGACACAGACCTGAACGGTAGATCGCTGCCAAACAGAATTTGCAAATGCAAACCTCAAAGCAGTTGGCTCCCTGCACGCCTTCTATCCTACGGCCTGTGTCAGCACACATGCCGTTGTGCTTTGCGACATGAACGGCAGGCAAATGCCGCTCTCACCCGCGCCGACCAGCAGCTCCGTGCCGCTTGGACTGATCAGGAGGGGATACGTCTCACACAGATACATCGGGCCGTCCGTGACGCCGTAGTTATTGCCGCCCACAAGCGATAAGCTGAGCGTCACATAGCTCGGCCCGTCCGGAATGGTCTGAATCGTCCAGAAACCGCTCCACATCTCCTCAAATTCGTCGCTGTCTTCGTATCCCCAGTTCAGATCGACCGTACCGCCCGTCTCATCCTCAAGATAGAAGCGCAGCGAGAAATAGGCATAGCGGCTGGTTTCCCCCACCATGGTTTCTGTGATCCAGCCCATGCCGTCACGCTGCGATCCGGCAAGACCGAGCGCGGTCATGCCGCTCCAGCCGTCGGCAAGCCACGCGGAAAACCCGGCCGGGGCGTTGTACCAGGCATATTCCGTAAAGTCAAACGAAAGATAGTCGCCGGCTTCCGATATACACGGCGCAAGATAGCTCATCGCATCAAGCGAGGGATACCATTCGCAGGTGTTCCCGTTGTTGTCAGTGATGAAGACCTGGGTGTCGGCCTCATAGGCAACGCCGTCGAGATTTGCAAAGAGCAGCACCGGTTCGCCGCTCTCTGACCGGTAGAGCACCTCCGTGACCTCGTCGGTCTGTGTTTTTT
>ERZ1026844.1378-NODE-1378-length-14884-cov-6.165352_pt1 | contig 14884 bp, 11 predicted proteins | sample MGYA00380152_ERZ1026844 | MGnify/ENA primary metagenome ERZ1026844 (study PRJEB33269, sample SAMEA4719788) | human gut metagenome | biome: human-associated habitat; feature: organic feature; material: feces | place: Cameroon | collected 2013-10 ... | reverse complement strand
CATCACCGGGGGGTCTGCCACCGCCGCGCGGGCGATGGAGATGAGCTGGCGCTGACCCTGCGAGAGGTTCGCGCCGTTGTTGGAAAGCTCGGTTGCGTAACCCTGCGGAAGACGCGAGATGAAGTCATCCGCGCCGGCAAGCTTTGCCGCGGCGATGCACTCTTCGTCCGTCGCGTTAAGTTTACCATAACGGATGTTGTCCATCACCGTGCCGGTGAAGAGGTTCACGTCCTGCAAAACGATGCCGAGCGAGCGGCGCAGGTCTGCCTTTTTGATCTTGCTGACGTCGATGCCGTCGTAGAGGATCTGACCGTCGGAAATGTCGTAAAAGCGGTTGATGAGGTTGGTGATGGTCGTTTTGCCTGCGCCCGTCGCGCCGACGAAGGCGACCTTCTGCCCTGGCTCTGCGTAGACGGAAACGTCGTAGAGCACCTGCTTGTTTTCTTCGTAGCCAAAGTCCACGTCGATGAGGCGCACGTCGCCGCGCAGCTCGCGGTAAGAGGCCTTACCGTTGTCATTCGGGTTCTTCCACGCCCAGTGGCCGGTGTGATGGTCGCTCTCGGTGATCGTGCCGTCGGGGGCGATGTTCGCGTCGACGAGCGTGACAAAGCCGTCATCTGTCTCAGCCTTTTCATCGATGAGGGAGAAGACGCGCTGCGCGCCTGCGCCTGCCATGACGATGGAATTGATCTGCTGGGAGAGCTGGTTGATATTGCCCGTGAACTGCTTGGTCATGTTAAGAAACGGCACCAGAATGGAGATATCAAGCGCCTTGCCGGAAAGGCTCAGGTTCGGAACGCCGATAAGCAGCAGCACGCCGCCCACGAGCGCCAGAGCCACATAGAGGAAGTTGCCGATGTTGCCGATGATGGGGCCGAGCACGCTGGCATAGGCGTGGGCGCGGTAGCTGTCTTCAAAGAGGGCGTCGTTGATCTTGTCGAACTCCTCAATGGAGCGCTGCTCGTGGCAGAAGACCTTGACGACCTTCTGGCCGGTCATCGTCTCCTGAATATAGCCCTCGGTTTTGGCGACGGCCTGCTGCTGGCGCAGGAAGAACTTGGCGCTGCCGCCGCCGACGCGCTTGGTGACAGAAATCATCAGAACGATGCCGAGGATCAGCACGAGCGTCAGCCAGAGGCTGAAGTAGAGCATGATGGCAAATACTGCCAGCACGATCGCACCCGACTGGAGAAAGGCGGGAATGGCCTCGGAGACAAGCTGGCGCAGCGTGTCGATATCGTTGGTGTAAAAGCTCATGATATCGCCGTGCTGATGCGTGTCAAAGTAGCGAATGGGAAGATCCTGCATGCCGCCGAACATCTCCTGACGGAGCTTATCAAGAAAGCCCTGTGTCATATAGGCCATGAGCTGCTTGTAGACGAGGATCGCAATGATCGAGAGCACATAGAGCGAAATAAGCAGCGACAGAATGGGGACGAGCTCTGCCTTGGCAGATGCCCAGTCGCGCGAAACGTACCACTTCTGAATGATCTGAATAACGTTCTGCACGAAAAGGGACGGAATCGATGAAACGATCGCTGAGAACAGAATGCAGGCAAATGTGACAGGAGCGAGTACGGGATAGTAGGAGAAAAGCTTTTTCACCGTGCGCTTCAGCATGGCAAGATTAGCGGCGCCGTCGTTGGGGCGGCCGGACGCTCTGGAATTATGCCTCATTGCTGTCACCTCCGTTCGTCTGGGATTCGTAGACCTCGCGGTAAATCGCGCTCGAGATAAGAAGCTGCTCGTGCGTGCCCATGTCCGCGATGCGGCCGTTATTCATCACGAGAATGAGATCGGCGTCCTGCACGGACGCGACGCGCTGGGCAATGATGATCTTCGTCGTCTCGGGAATGTAGGTGCGGAAGCCCTCGCGGATCAGCGCGTCGGTGCGCGTGTCGACCGCACTGGTCGAGTCGTCGAGAATCAGAATTTTGGGCTTTTTGAGCAGCGCGCGGGCGATGCACAGGCGCTGCTTCTGGCCGCCGGAGACGTTCGTACCGCCCTGCTCGATGTAGGTGTCGTACCCGTCGGGGAAGGAGCGGACGAATTCATCTGCCTGCGCAAGACGGCAGGCCTCAACCATTTCTTCGTCGCTTGCGTGCTCGTTGCCCCAGCGAAGGTTATCCTTGATCGTGCCGGAGAAGAGAACGTTCTTTTGCAGCACGACGCTGACCGCACCGCGCAGGACCTCGAGGTCGTATTCGCGCACATCTCTGCCGCCGACCTTCACGCTGCCTTCGGTTGCGTCATAAAGGCGGGGAATGAGCTGTACGAGCGTTGATTTGCTCGAGCCCGTGCCGCCGAGAATGCCGACGGTCATGCCCGAGGCGATGTGCAGATTGATGCCCTGCAAGGCAAATTTCTTTGCCTGTGCGGAATACTTGAAGCTGACGTTTTCAAAGTCGATGGAGCCGTCCTTCACGTCTGTGGCGGGGGAGGAAGGGGCGGCGAAGGCAGGCTCTTCCTCAAGCACCTCGCAGATGCGGAGGAAGGATTCGTAGGACATCGTGAGCATCACATAGATCATCGAGATCATCATCAGCGACATCAGAATCTGCATGCCGTAGGTCAGCATGGCGGAGAGCTGACCGACGTCGATGGTCGTGCCGCCGCCCGTGATAATGAGATTCGAACCGATAAAGAGCACAAAGACCATGTTGAAGTAGACGCAGAACTGCATCAGCGGACCGTTGAGCGCGACCACACGCTCGGCGAAGGTGAAGTCCTTGGCAATGTCGTGCGAGGCAGCGGCGAACTTCTCCTTTTCATACTGTTCACGGGCAAAGCCTTTGACCACGCGCATCGCGCGGACGTTTTCCTCCACGGATTCGTTGAGACGGTCGTACTTGCGGAACACCGCGCGGAAGGCGGGCATGGCCTTGCGCGCGATGAGAAGAAGGCCGATCACCAGCACGGGAATGATGATAAGAAAGGTCGTTGCGAGCGCACCGCCCATGATATAGGCCATGATGACGGCAAAGAGGAACATCAGCGGGGCGCGCACGGCGATGCGGATGCACATCATGAACGCCATCTGCACGTTGCTCACGTCGGTGGTCATGCGCGTGACGAGCGAAGCGGAGGAAAACTTGTCGATATTTTCAAAGGCGAAGCCCTGCACGCGGGTGAAGACGTCGTGGCGGACGTTTTTGGCAAAACCGGCGCTCGCGCGCGAGCCGAACAGGCCGCCGAGCGCACCGCAGCCAAGCGACACAAGGGACATCAGAATGAGCACAAGACCAACGCGGACAACGCCGCCGAGCGCTGCGCCGTTTTTGATCTCATTGACGAGATTGGCTGTGAAAAACGGGATCAGCACCTCAATCGCGACCTCGCCGACCATGCACAGAAGCGTCAGGACGGTGGGCTTTTTGTATTCGCGGATACAGCCCATGAAGTGGCGGATCATTTTCATTGGCATTTGCCTCCTCTCTTGCGCGGCGGGGGACATTCGGGCAGTTTCCCCTGCGCGATCATGTGCTTGCGCTGCTCCTCAAACGTATCGTGAATGGTGCGCAGCGCCTCGCAGAACGGATCAAGTTCCTCCTTATCGAGCTGCTCGAAGAATTCGCGGTACTCCGCCGCGTCCTTTTCAAAGAAGGCGGCGATGTATTCGTCCGCCTTCGCCGTGGCGCGCAGACGGATAACCCGGCGGTCGTCCGGGTCGCTCAGCCGCTCGGCAAAGCCGCCGTCCACAAGCCGGTCGACGAGCTTGCTCATCTGCTGCTTGGGCATGCGGGCGAAGTTTGCAAGCTCCGTCATCGTCAGCGTGCGGCCGCTGCGGCGCATCGATTGAATGCAGTAGTACATATCGAGGCTCACGCCGTCGTTGAGCATGCGCTTGAACGGGCGGGCGAACCAGTAGTGCCACGCGGGGATCGTGTCGAGCAAAAGCTCCTGGATCTCATTGGTCTGCATGATCGATTCTCCTTTCATGGAAATATTTTTGATAGTAAACGGTTGTTGACTATCATTGACTGTTAACAGTGATAAGAGTACAACAATTAAAAATGAATTGCAAGAGAAAAGTTGCACGGAAATCGTAAAAAAAGCGGTGGCTTTAACCACCGCTTTTTGTCAAAGTTTATTGCTTGATCGTTGCGTTGTTTCTCACTGTTCGCTCGCTTCTCGGGCGGTTTACAAGGCTTTGCAGCACGGCGCTGATCTGTCCCTCGGCGGCCTCGACCTCGGCATGAAACGCGCGGGCGGAGACGCGCAGCGCCCCGTGGCCGAGGATAATGACCTGCTCGGGGCCGTCCGATGTTGCCACGCGCACGCGCCGCTCGCGGCGCAGCTCGTAGGTCGCGCGCTCAATGTAAGTGTCGGCGGTCTCCGCTTCCTTGGTGTAAACGACTTTGACGCCGTGCACCGTCTGTACGCTGCCTGGATTGCCCTTGACCTTGTAGGCATCGAACACCACGATGACGCGGCATTTGCGAAAGCCCTGATAGTTTGCAAGAATGTCGATGAGCGCGCCGCGCGCAGCGGCAATGTCCTGCGCGGCAAGGCGCTGCAGCTCGTCCCAGGCAAAAATAATGTTGTAGCCGTCAACGAGCAGATATTCCGTGTCCTCGGAGTGGATCGTCACGTCGTAGTGGTCGGCAAGCGAGGTGCGCGCGGGCTTTTTCGCAGGCTCGAACGCGCGGCGCTCTACCTTGCCGTAGGTGCGCTCGAAGATCTCCTGCAACTCCTTGTCCGCTGCATACGCGCTGCCTGCGCCAACGCCGCGGCGCGGCGGGGGAGCGGATTTCTCCTCGGTTTCCTCTTTGCCAAAGTGAATGCCGCTGTCGCAGTGGACATGCTGCGCGACCTCATTCCAAGGAATGGTGATGCTGCCGCCGTGGTCGCAGAAAACGGAGGAGGCGGGATTATCTGTGTCGCGTTCGGCGTCGTAGCCAAGGGACGCGACGATCTCGTCCTGATTTTGGCAGGTCTCGTACCCGCGCACGGCGCAGGAGAGCTGTCCGCGGCCGCGGGTATAGGCTGCAACGTCGGTGAAATAGTCGCGCAGCGTGCGCACCGGCGCATAACCCGTGAGTACGGTGTTTTCCCCCACGCTTTGCGGGGGATCGACCGTTCCGCCCATGTTCTGGAGGTCGGTCATCGCGCGGCCGACGCACTCGGCGGGCACCTCGAGACGGAAGTCATAATACGGCTCGAGCAGCACATTTTCCGCCTGCATGAGCCCCTGCCGCACGGCGCGATAGGTTGCCTGACGAAAATCGCCGCCCTCGGTGTGCTTTAAGTGCGCCCGGCCTGCGACGAGCGTGAAGCGCACATCTGTCAGCGCCGAGCCGGTCAGCACGCCAGCGTGCTCTCGCTCCAAAAGATGCGTAAAGATGAGCCTCTGCCAGTTGAGATCGAGCGCATCTGTTGCAAGGTTTGACGCAAGCTGGATACCCGTCCCGCGCGGAAGCGGCTCGATAAGAAGCTGCACCTCCGCATAGTGGCGCAGAGGCTCGAAGTGTCCCATGCCGAGCACCGGAGATGCGATGGTCTCGCGGTAAACGATGCTGCCCTCGCCAAAGGTCACGGCGAGGCCGAAGCGGTCGAGAATACGGCGGCGCAGGATCTCAAGCTGGATCTTGCCCATGAGCTGTACGTGGATCTGGCCGTAGCGCTCGTCCCAGACGATGCGCAGCATCGGGTCCTCTTCCTCCAGTTCTCGCAGTTTCGTGAGCGCGCTGTGCGCGTCTGCGCCGTCCGGCAGGACAAGCTGATAGGTCAAAACCGGCTGCAAAAGCGGCGCGGACGCCTCAGCCTCTGTGCCGAGACCGAGTCCGACATAGCTGTGGCTGAGGCCCGTGACAGCGACGACACTGCCAGCGCCCGCTTTCTCGAGCGTGCGGAACTTGATGCCCGAATAGAGGCGCAGCTGATCGGCTTTTTCCTGATAGTCCTGATTCTGCGCGCGATACGAAAGCGGCGCTTTCACGCGCAGCGCTCCGCCTGTGACCTTGAGCCACGTGAGCCTTGCGCCCTGCGCATCGCGCGAGATCTTGAAGACCTTTGCGCCAAATTCGCTGGGATATTCCGGCGCGACCGTGAAACGCGCAAGCGCGGAGAGAAAATCCTCCACGCCGTCCATCTTGAGCGCCGAGCCGAAAAAGCAGGGGAAAACCTTGCGGCTTTTGATCATTTCGGAGATCAGGGAATCGTCGATCGAGCCGCGCTCCAAAAGCGATTCAAGCGCCGCTTCATCACACAGGGCAAGCGCTTCGTCACGCTCCTGCGGCGGCGCGGAAAAATCGACGCATTCCGCGCTCAGCGTTTGCGTGAGCCGTTCCATCAGGGCGCTTTTGTCTGTTCCTGCAAGATCCATCTTGTTGATGAAGAGAAACGTCGGCACCTCGTAGCGCGTCAGCAGGCGCCAGAGGGTGCGCGTATGGCTCTGCACGCCGTCGCTGCCGCTGATGACGAGCACCGCGTAGTCAAGCACCGACAGCGTGCGTTCCATCTCGGCGGAAAAGTCAACGTGTCCCGGCGTATCGAGCAGCGTGAACTCGCGCTCGCCCACGGTGAGCATGGCCTGCTTTGCAAAGATCGTGATGCCGCGCTCGCGCTCAAGCGCATCGGTATCGAGGAAGGCATCGCCGTGATCTACGCGCCCGAGCTTCCGCAGCGCGCCGGAAGCATATAAAAGTCCCTCAGAGAGGGTCGTTTTTCCGGAGTCGACGTGGGCAAGAATGCCGATGCAAATATGTTTCATAGTAAAAGCTGCCTTTTTATATGTTCGTATTGCATCTATTATGGCAGATTTGTCCCGAGGGTTCAACGATGTTTTTCCCTTTTTTTGTGTACGAACAAGTCAAAACGGGGAAACGTTAGAAAAGAGCATTGCAAGAATACAAAAAGCAGCACCGTTTTCGGCTGTTAACAGCCGAAAACGGTGCTGCTTTGATGCGTGGCGTGAGCGGCGGAAGATCACAATGCCGGCGGCTGATTCTGCACTGCATCGACAAAGAGAAAAGTCAGCCCGATATAAACGATGCAGGCCAGCGCCAACAGCACGCAGAAGAGCGTACAGAGAATGTATGCGGTTTTGTTGCCGCGCAGATATCTGCGGCACAGAGCAAGGCCGGCGCCAGTCAGAATCAGCAGCACCACAGCAAGCCAAAGAGGCATATTGCTCACCCTCCCTTACACGCCGCGGAATGCGTCGATCATATCCGTAAACCACTTCAGCTCGCGGGTGAAGCGCGCCCGCAGCCGCGCGGGATCTTCGCGCCCCTTGCCGCTATCAAAAAAGCCATGCCCGCTGTGAACGGCAAGATACAGCTTGCCGTCCGGATTGAGATTTACGGCGAATTTTCCAAAGGAGGCGTCCGCCAGCGTCAGGACGCGTTCGATCCGTTTGGGGGTCAGAATACGAAGGGCAGCCGCTTCATTGCCGCTTGTCAGGTTGAAGCGCTTGTCAAAGTCGTCATTTCCTGTTTTGATGGTTTTGACGCGAAGCAGCTTGCCCAGTGTATCCCTCGGCCAGATGGTCAGCCATGTTGGGAACTCCCGGTCAAGCTCGCAGAGCACCCACTGCCCGACGTAGACCTCGTGCTCGTTTTTCTCCCACTGACCGCTTTCCTCGCGCTGGAATTCGTCCACCTCCGTCAGCCTGACGGTGCAAAGCTCCGTGGTCAGACTTTGATAGGTTCCCCGGACATACCCGCTGCCGCTGCAATAGCTGTGGCTTGGCAGGGGAATGTTGGTATCGTCTGCGTTCAAAAGGTGCGAAGCGGGGTTCATCTGTACGTTTTCAAAGCAAACGCCTATGATCTCTGGCGCAATGGCATTGAAGGCCCGCCTGTCCGCGTGCGCCTTGGATTTCCCCTGCACCGCCTGCCCCAGCGCGAGCACCACGCCGCCCAGCAGGATGAGCACGATGTTGCCGCCCAGAAGGATACCCGCGATGGCAACCGCGCCGCCCAGCAGCGAGAGAAGTTTGCCGCCGAGCTTGCCGCCCTTGCTTTTGCGCAGCTCCTGCGCCAGCTGTTCATCTGTCATGGTTATGTTCTTTTCTTCCATATGCTTCTCCTTATTCTGCTGCGCCAGTCAAGGCGGGGCTTTCCGTTATCAGATCCAGCAGATTACCCATACCGGTCAGCGAGGCTGTAAACCATTTTCGTATCCCGTCGATGTCCCGCAGATCCAGCTCCTCCGGAACGCCTGCAAACACATACCGGGTGTTCAGGGCCAGTGCCAGATCGCCGTCACGGAGGATAAGGCCGCACAGCTTGGCACTGCGGGAAGATGCCTCCAGCTTCTGTACCAGGTCACGAAGCTGCGGTGTGACCTGATCGTCCACCTCCCGGCCATCCGCCGTATGAGCGGCAAAGTGCTTCCGGAAGGCGGCAGGGGCGGTGATGTCGTCCTTCTTCCGCTCCTGGAACATGTCGTTCAGGGCGATGTCCAGCGCCGGGTCACAGATGGCCTTGCAGCGAACCACGATGCCGCGGAACAGTGTCTCGGTTCGGGTCATCCAGTTGTCGTTGTCGGGGCCGGACTTTTCCTCCACCGTGCGGCGCAGCTCCACATTGGCTGCGGAGAACCGCAGTCCCTTGTGCTCGCCCTCGTGGAAGTCCGTCACGGTACACTCCGTAAAGGAGACCGCCGACAGCTTTGCCGCCTCCAGGTACGCCCAGTCGATGGGCAGCGTGGCCGGCTCCGGCTCCGGGCCGAAGGCTTTTGTCAGTTCCGTGCGGAAGAAGCCGCCCAGTTGCTGCTGCATCAGCGCTTTTTTCTTCTTCTGGGCGGGCTTGGCCACCAACAGGAACAGTGCCACGCCGGGGAACGCCAAAGCGCAGACCAAAATGGGGTCACGCTGTATAAACATCGAAATACACCCGACGATCACCAGCAAAACGCCCAGCAATATGCCGATGCTCTCCGTTCTCTGATAGTGTCCCAGCTTCTTTGACAGCTCCGCGTCCGTCATGCGCTCGATGCCGGACGTTTCAAAATCGTTTTGCTTCTTTTTCATTGCCGTTTCTCCTTTTAGTAGCAGAGACTGAAATACAGGCTGCTGTAAGGATCCACGGTATCAATGTCCATGAGGGCGGCCTCGGGCGAAATGCTGTCAAGCTGCATGCGCTTGGCACTGTCCTTGTAGTTTGCCGGCTGCGCCTCGGCGGCAAAGACCAGCCCGTCATAATCCTCCGGGAGATAGACGGCGTAGCTCTTGGTAAAAACCTGCGCCCAGTCCCCCACGTTGTACTGCCAGTCGGTCGAGTAGGCGAATTCAATGAGATAGCTATTCCCCTGCCAGCTGACGGTGTGGAGATAATAGTTGTCGCCGCGTTGACTGTTGCCGTAGGCCGTTGCGGTGGTGAGCCACATGCCGGTGTAGAAGTCGTACAGCTCGCTGTCGGTATTGGTGATGTACTGCTCGGCAAAATACGGAATGGAGCTGTCCGGAATATAGCAGATGGCATCAAAGTGCAGCTCGCGAATGCCATCGTGGGTGTAGTCGCCGTTCTTTGTGATTTCCCAATAGCAGTCGCCGGTATTGTAGCCGTCGCCAAGACCTGAATAGCTGCAAATGCCGTCCTCCAGCAGGAAGGTTCCCATCTCCACGGCGGCGTTGATCGCAAGACCGTTTTGCGTGAAGTAGGGTTCGCCGGATTGGATTTCATCTGCCGGAAGGAGCGCGCCGTCGTCCGCACCGCCGCTGATGGCAACCGTGGAGAGATCCTCCCGGAACACATAGCGCTCGACCGGATCCCAGATCCAGACCAGCTCGGTTTCATCGCCGTTTTCGTGGATAAAGCTTACCAGCACGTCGCTCTCGCCGTCGCCGTCGAGATCCTCAAGGAAAATGGCGTTGAAGGCCTGCTCTGCATCGGGAATGTTCATGGGAAAGGACACGCTGTCAAAGAGCACCTGCTCGGGAAGGTCGCGGTAGAAGGCCGCACTGCTCTCGCTCACTGTGACCAGCACATCCACGCTTTCGCCGTCGTGGGTGATGGTGCCGCTTGCGGCCACCATGCCGCTGGTGCGCCAGTCCTCTCCCGCCACATCATCGGAATTGCCGCAGGCGGCAAGGCTCAGACAGAGTGCCAGCGCCAGCGCAGAGGAAACGATATGCTTCCATCGAATTTTCATCATTCTTCCGTCCTTTCTATCACTCCATCAGGTAGTAAGAGCCTTCGTCGCCCCATACGAGAACGTCCTCGTCCAGTTCAAAGACCTTGTACGACACACCATCGTACATCGTGGAATCGGCGTAATAGGTGCTCGCCTCGTCCGTCGAATAGGAGAAGGTGCCGCAGTCCATTTCCGCGCTTTCAGCGCCGGGCGCGCGCTGGTAAAAGCTCCAGTTGCCTCTGCCGTCGATGACGATATAGGTCTCAGCGGATAGGTCGCCGTCATAGTACCAGATGCCCTTGAATTCTGAAACGTTCCGCTGGCAGAGGTCGGAATCCCAGCTCCAATAGGAATTTGCATCGCCGTTCAGACGGCCGCTCCAGTCAGACACCTCGTCCTCCGGAAAATCGGGTGCATCGTCCTCTGTGAGACGGCCGCCGTCCTCATACCAGAGGTACTCCATTCCTTCGCCGGGATTAAAGTAGCCGTAGGCGGCGCAGTAGAGCTGACCGTCCTCCATGGCGATGCGGCTGCCGGAGTCGTCGAGATCGCTGTAAGCGTAGATGGCCTCCCACTCCGGCTCATAGCGGAGATAGCCTCCGTCCACCGCTTCGCCGCTGAGATACAGCGTCCAGTTGCCGTCTGAATCAAACTCCATGTAGTCGTAGTCGTTGTTCGCTTCTCCCAGCCAGATGCCCTCAAAATCGCTGAAGTCGTTCACGGTATCCTCGCTGACCCCGCCGCCCAGTCCATCGTTGGGGTCGTCCTGCAAGGAGGGATCTCCGCCGCAGGCCGTGCACAGCAGGCAGAGCAGCATCAGCCCCGCGAGAGCGTAGGGTAATTTCTTTTTCATGTGATCGTCCTCCTTATTTTCCGCGCGTTACGCCATTTTCTGATAGAATTCAAAGTCACCCCAGCGCAGCGTGTCATGGTCGAGAAGGGTGAATTCATAGGCCACCTCGTCATACAGCTCGGAAACCGCGAGATACATCTCCTCGGAGTCCTCGGGGGCCAGCTCGACGGTGCCGCTGTCCTCCGTGGTGGGGTCGCCGTCGCCGCCGGGCCGCTCCAGCAGCTCCCAGCCGCCGATTTCGTCAAACACAAGGATGCTGCGTGCGTCCCACTCGGCGTCCAGATACCATGTGCCCGCCATCGTCTCAAAATCGATGTCGCCGATGTTCTCGCCCGGCGCGTCGCCGGTCATCTGCGTGAAGGTGCCAAGCTCGGCCACATGCAGCGAGCCGACCTCGTCGAACCAGCTGCGGTAGGCCATGCCGTCGTGCTCATTGTAGAAATAGTCGTAGTCATAGTCCGGCACGAACTGGATGAAGCCGCTGGCGGTCACCTCTTCGTCCGAGTCGTACAGCGCAAAGCGAACCTCGTCGCCATCGTCGTTGGTGGCGGAGATCAGCGTGCCGCCGTCCTCACCCTTCCACGCACCGCCGTAGAGGTAGAGGTTCGACATCTGCTCGGAGTCTTTTACCAGCCCCTCGAAGGAATCGGGAACGCCGTATAAATTGTAGTCGCTGCCGTCATCACCATAGTCCTCGTTGCTCTCGCCGCAGGCGGCAAGGCTCAGGCACAGCACCAGCGCCAAAGCAAGATACATATATTTATTTAAGTGTTTCATCATTTTCTTCTCCTTTTTCAAATGAACTGCTTCAATGCTCCTGTTCCGCCATGGACAAGATTTCATCGTGGCTCAGCTCCACATCACCGAAGCGGACAAAGATGCCGTTGGTCACGGCGCTGTTCCACACCCGTGCATCTGCAAGCGGGCGAAACCGGATCTTATCGAGATAGGGCTTCATATCCAGCAGGAGCCGGCTTCCGGACACAAAATCAACTTGCAGCACATGATCGGGCAGCGGTGTGACGGCTGTGAGATACTTTCGATTCAAGTGCGCGCCCTCCTTTCTGTGAAAATAAAGATCCACCGTACAGACATTGTACGGTGGATCTTGTGGGAGAACCATTAACCAAAGGTTAGGTCTTTTGCCCGAACAGCCCGGCAAGCGCCTTTCGCTTGGTGCGGGTGTCGCCCTCAATATGAAGTTTTGAATAGATCTGATTGACATACTGCTTGACGCTGCCCTCGGAGAGATAGAGCTTTTCCGCGATCTCGCGGTTGCTCAGCCGCTGCGCTATCAGCTCTACGATCTCAAACTCCCGCGGTGTCAGTACATCGAAGGCAGCCGGGCGGACGCTTGCCGCGTTTCGCGCCCCTGCCGCCTCACCAAGTTTGGCGATTTTTTCGACCAGCTCTGTTTTGATCTCTCGCGCCAGCAGGGGCTTCAAATGTGCATAGTTTTCCACGAACGGCATCACGAAACCGTCCGGCGCAGCGTCGGAAAGCGCGTTTTTCAGCCACGCATGGGCTTCCTCAATTTTTCCCAATTGCGCATAGGCCGCCGCTGTCTGGATGCGGCTATGTATTGCTACTAATGCGTAGTGCATTGCCTCGCACACAGACAGCAGTTCGGAGCTGCGACCCGCCACTTTGGCATAGGCACCCTCAGCAAGATAGACCTGATTTTCGATCATTTCCATCATGGGTTTTCCCGGTGCGAGCATGTTGATATCGGAGAGGCGGTGCTGCGAGAAAATCTCCGGGATTTTGTCCGTTTCGCCGCGCAGGGCATGGTAGTAGGCGCTGGTAGCACTCCAGAGGTTGATCCACGAGGCGTCGTGATAGCGCAGAAGCTCCGCGTATCGCTCCGCAAAGGTATAGCGCTGCTCTACATCGGTATAAAGCGAGAGCCGCCGCGACAGAAAATCGCAGCAGAGCGCCATGTTGATCTGCCCATTGTCCTTCACCTGCGTGTAGGCACGTTCCAACTCGATATGTGCATCGGTGAAGCGCCCCTGACAGAACAACGCCTCGGCGCGCATGATGGTCTCCGCGCCCTGCCCGTGATGGTTGGTGACCTTGTAGTAGTGGGGCATGCACTCGTCCATCTCAAAAAGTTCGCTTTTGAGCGATCCCGGTGCGCGGTGGAACATCATCAGGACAGATGGCGAGCCGAAGGTCCAGCCGCCGCTCGACTGAATGCTGATGGCGGGGCGGGACATCTGCGCGCTGGCGCTGCGGTGCAGACGGCTCATGGCACTGATGTCGTTATAGCAGAGAAAGCTCAGAATGAGGTCGCACTCTCCCAGCAGGTTGCCGCGCTCTTCTTCGGACAGCTCCGGATGCTCCTCGATGGCCGTCAGCAGCAGGGCCTTCAGCTCCATCATTTTCGGAATCTGCCGCCATGTGAACATGCGGCGCATCAGCACCAGAATGGCGAAGGGGTGGGCCTTGAGCGTTTCGGCAGGGTATTTGTCCAGCGCTTCCAGTACGTCCTCCGGCTTGAGCGCGGCGAGCAAAATGCCCGCATCGCTGCGGATGACGCGCAGCAGCGCGTCGTAATTTTCACTCTTCCGGTAGGCGGCGATGGCATGGAGATACTGCCGGTGCTGCTCATACCACAGGCCGAAGCGCTCCCAATAGAGCTGCTGCGTTTCCGCCGGCATCGCAAGAAAGCTGCGCTCGGCGCACTCCTTCATCATGTGGTGGAAGCGATAGGTCACGCCGTCCGGCAGACGCGCAACAAAGGCGTTCTGCTCGGTCAGCAGGGAGAGAATCTGCCCCGCGTCCGCATCACCCGTGATATGCTGCGCCATTTCGGCGCTAAATTCATCGGCAAGCCCCATGACCGCCAGAAACTCCCGCTGTTTTTGCGGCAGTGGGTCGATCATGGCGGCGGTAAAGGTGGAGTAGATGTCCGAATGACGGCTGGGCAGCACGCCGCGCTCGGAGAGCGTACGCAGACTCAGATACACGGCGGAAAACCAGCCCTCGCTCGAATAGAGAAGGCTCTCCACCTGCGCGTCGGAAAGCTCCGTGCCGCAGCGGTGGGCATAGACGGCAAGCTCCGTGTGGTTGAGGCGCAGCTGCTCCGTGCCGATCTGATAGACTCTTGCCCCCAGCCGCACCACCTCCGCCGCGGGCAGAAAGCGGTCGCGGCTTGCAACGATCAGATGCACGTTTGAAGGAAGCCTGTTTGCGAGCATACAGAGAAACAGCGAGGCGCGCTTGTCCGTGAGCAGGTGGAAATCGTCGATGAAGAGATAGCAGGGCGTATCATCTGCCAGCGCGTGGCAGAGATCGTCCACCAGCAGCCCACCGCCCGCGGCGTCCGTGGGGCAGGGATAGTCCCGCAGGAAGGGGAAGCCTGCGCGGGCGAACGCCTCCTGTACGCTTTTCCAGAAGATCGCAAGGTTATCGGAATATACGCTGACGCGGATGATGCGCAATGTCTCCGCCTTGGCGCGCTCAGCGAGATACCAGTTCACCGCCGTGGTCTTTCCGTAGCCCATGGGCGCGACCACAGTGGTCATGGCGCATCGGGAGATGGGCCGCAGACTTTCCTGAAGTCGCTCGGAGATGTAAATGGTGTTCAGATTCCACTTCGGTTTTGGCATGGCATCGTCCTCCAATGCGCTTTCACAGAGTTTTTTATCAAAAACTATTTTGGCTTAGATACAAGTATATCGGTTTTCTTTACAAGTGTAAACTGTCCATGCCCTTACCTGTGAAATTATTTTGCAGGCAGAGGATAAGCGAATAGAAAAAGAAACAGATACCTGCCTGCTCCTCGTGTGAAACTGTGCCAGGATAAAAAATCGAGTGGCCATAAGTGACGCTTCTTATGACCACTCGATATGGTGCGGGCATGGGGACTTGAACCCCAACGCCTTGCGGCACGAGAACCTAAGGGGTATGTCACCTTAGTGAAAGATTTTCAGAGCCCTCCATATC
>ERZ1026844.1372-NODE-1372-length-14913-cov-3.553035_pt1 | contig 14913 bp, 13 predicted proteins | sample MGYA00380152_ERZ1026844 | MGnify/ENA primary metagenome ERZ1026844 (study PRJEB33269, sample SAMEA4719788) | human gut metagenome | biome: human-associated habitat; feature: organic feature; material: feces | place: Cameroon | collected 2013-10 ... | reverse complement strand
AGAGGCGGCCGGCCTTCTTGGCTTCTTCGACCCACTGCGGGACGACCGTCTGGAGGAACTTGTCCTTGGCGGCCTTCTTCTCGGCCATGTTCAGGCCGATGTAGGCCTGGGCCTTTTCCTTGGTGGAGACGTCGGGCATGGTGAAGTTGACGTTGTGGGCAATCATGACCTTCTGGAGGAGCACCTGGGCCTGATAGGCCTTCTCGATGCTGTGGCTCATGATGCGCTGGAATTCGGCGGGAGCGTGGAACGCGGCGCCGTGAGAGGCGACGGCGTAGTCCCAGCGCCACTGGGACTGACGGATGAGCTTCAGGATGGGCTGCATCTCTTCTTCGGTGGCACCGGCATCCCAGCAGGCCTTGGCCATGATGTGATCCTTCGCCAGGGCTTCTTCAGCCACGGTGCGGACTTCCTCGCCCTTGCGGAGGTTTTCGTTGGCCCAGTTCCTCAGATTCTCTTCGGATTCCCTGTGGCAGGTCTGGCAGGTGGAGGAGATCTTGGCTAGCGGGCTCATGATCTGGTGATCAGAGTACTTGATGCCGCCCTCAGCCTTGTAGGGCATATGGCAGTCGGCGCAGGCCACGCCGTGCTGACCGTGGGGGCCCTGCAGGAACATGCTCCAGCCGGGATGCTGGGCCTTGAGGATGGGGGTCTTGCTGAGCTTGTGGACGTAGTCGGTGAAGCCCTGTTCGTCGTAGTACTGCTCGATGGCTTCAACAGTCTGGCCCTTGTCAAAGGGGAAGGTCAGATAATTGGTGCCCTTCTTGAAATAGTATTCTTCGTGGCACTGGGCGCACACGAGAGAGCGCATTTCCTGCTGGGTGGCGTTGTTGATGTCCTTGCCCTGGCGCTTGAAGGCCTCGATGAGAGCGGGTCTGGAGACGCGCAGGTTCATGGTCTTGGCGTCATGGCAGTCGGCGCAGCCGATGGGGTTCACGATTTCATTGCCGAGTTCGCTCCACTTCTTGGCGTAGAATTCGGCGATGCCGTGTTCAGCCATGTAGCGCGGGACATCGGGGCTCTTGCAGGTCCAGCAGGTGCCGGGCTGCATTTCGCCCTTGCCGTCCATGGGGGCGCCGGTACGCAGAGTGCGGCGCATATCCTCAATGGCGTGCATGTGGCCGCGCGGCTTGGTGTAATCCTGAGAGAAGGCGTAGCCGGCCCACAGGATGACCATGTTCGGGCGGTCAGCGAGGACATCATGTTCGTCGTTGCCGTTGTATTTGCTCTTGAAATCGCCCTTTTCCGTCATCTTCCAGGTCTCATATTCCCTGGGGTAATTCAGGCCCCAGTCGCCGTTCTTGGCGTTGGTCTGGGTGAGCTCGATTTTTTTGTTGTTGTATATCGAAGCGACTTCAGCCTTGCGTTCGTTGATGGACGCCGCCAGCATGCCGAGGAGGAAGACGACGACCATGGCTGCGGCGCAGAGAATCCAGCCGAGGGATGACTTGCGCTTAGGTGTTTCTTCGGAACTCATAGTTACTCCCTTTCCCATTAGCGTGATGTTTATTGTTTGTTCTCAAGCCAGGAAGCCATTCCCGAGAGCTTCGACCCGGGAAGCGGAACAATGGCGTTCGGTGTGGACGAAAGGTTGCTCACCTTCGTGTGCGGAACCTGCGTGTGACAGGTCCAGCAGGCCTTGCCGTTGCCGTTCAGGGTATCCACATAGGATACCATGCCGGTCTTCACGAATTCCGTGTTCAGCTGCGTATGGCAGCGGATGCAGTTGTTCATGATGACCGTAGCGCTGGCCGTCCTCGGACGGAGCACCTGGGGCTCGGCGTGGGCCGTGAACACGGCTGCGTGGTAAAGGCCGTCCTTTGCCTTGAAGTAGTACTTCGCAATGACGCTGGGGTGCGGAACATGGCAGTCATTGCAGGTGGCCCGCGTTGCGTGCGAGCTGTGACTCCAGGTGGCGTAGTAGGAAGACATTACGTGGCAGTTCGTGCACGCTGACGGATCGTTCGTCAGGTAGGACGTCACGTTGGAGGCATAGGCTATGTAGCCGGCCAGTCCCAAGATGGCGCCCGCGCAAATGGAGAGAACAATGACACATCTGTTTGAGAGACTCTGCAGGAATTTTTTCACATTTCGACTCCTTTAGGCTCTCCGCCAGACATCAGAACAGTATACCGGTCTGCGGGTCCGATACGCGGCGAATCGCACACTTACTGCCCGGTGCAATGCCTCTGTTCAGTTGGCAGATCACTTCCAAACTGTCTTCCCCTACTAATTACCCAAAACTGAGTCAGTGACGCAGATCACAACAAAATAGAAACTCTGGCGTTTTTTTCACAAACAGGTCAAAAGTCACTGCAAAAACCATGTGGCGGACGCGGGCTGTCTGTGTTAGCAGAAAAGCACACGAAGGGAGGAAACATGTCCAATCTCAAAGCAATGTACAAGACCATAGTGAAGGAAGACTTTCCCGAAACCATGACCATTACCCTCGGAGACGAGAAGCTGGTTTACCGCAAGCGCCAGTGGGAGATCGGAGGCGAAAAGAAAGGCCTCCGCTACGGCGAAAATCCTGATCAGCCCGCCGCGCTCTACGAACTCGTTGACGGGGGGATCACCCTCGGCGGCCGCAGCTGGCGTCAGCCCGGGCAGGGCATTGTCTCCTCGCTCACCGAAGCGCAGATGATCCAGGCCGGCAAGCATCCCGGCAAGACCAATCTGACCGACGTGGACAACGGCGCCAACATCCTGCAGTACCTTACCGACAAACCGGCCGCCCTCATCATCAAGCACAACAACCCCTGCGGCGCGGCCTGGTCCGACAAGGGAATCGCCGATGCCCTGGAAAAGGCTTTCTGGTGTGACCGCATCGCCGCTTTCGGCGGCGCCATCGTGGTCAACCGGCCCTTCACCAAAGAAGCGGCCGAACTCGTGGCTGCCAATTATTTTGAAGTCGTCGCCGCGCCTTCCTTTGAGGAAGGCGTTGTCGATATCCTGAAGTCACGCAAAAACCTGCGCATCATGGAGCTGCCCGGGCTCGGAGAGCTCGAAAAGTTCCTCTCTTCTGCCTACCTCGACATCAAGTGCCTTTCCGACGGCGGCCTTGTTGTGCAGAAGTCCTTCCAGAACCGCATCCTTTCCGCTGACGATTTCATTCCTGCGGAAGCTACGGACAAAGCGGGCAACACCTTTACCGCACGCAGGCCCACAGCCCAGGAATTCGATGACCTGCGCTTCGCCTGGGCCGTCGAGTCCGGCGTGACCTCCAATTCCGTTATTTTCGCCCACAACGGCGCCACCACGGCCATCGGCACGGGCGAACAGGACCGCGTGGGCTGCGTCGAGCTCGCCATCTACAAGGCCTACCACAAGTACGAGGACATCCTGTCCTTCCGTGAGCTCGGACTCACCCTCTATGAGCTCAAAGCCAAGGCCGGCTCCGACAAGGGGTTCGCCGACAAGCTTGCCGACATTCAGGCCCGTGCAAGGGAAGCCCACGGCGGCCTCGCCGGTTCGGTCATCATCTCCGACGGCTTCTTCCCCTTCCGCGACGGCGTGGATGTGGCCATGGCTGAGGGCGTGACCGCCATCGGCCAGCCCGGCGGCTCCATCCGTGACTGGGAAGTCATCCAGGCCGTCAACGAGCACTCCCCGCAGGTGGCCATGGTCTTCACCGGTCAGCGTTCCTTCAAGCACTAGGAAGACCGACATGCCCATGAGGGAAGATCCGTCACGCCTCGACCTGCCCCGCTTTATCGTCACATCGACCTGCGGAGGGGGCGGCAAAACGCTCCTGAGCCTCGGTCTCGCCGGGGCTCTCGCAGCCCGGGGCCTGGATGTGCTTCCCTTCAAAAAGGGGCCCGATTATATCGACGCCGCCTGGCTGTCAGCAGCGGCCGGGCGGCCGTCCACTAACCTCGATCCCTTCTTTCTTTCCGGAGACAGGCTCCTGTCTCTTTTCGCACACCATGCCGCGCGTTTTCTGCCTGACGGCTCCCTGGAGAAGGGGAACGCCGTGGCTCTCATCGAAGGCAACCGCGGTCTCTATGACGGGCTCGATGTGGAAGGCTCCTGCTCCACGGCCACACTGGCCAGGGATCTCGGCGCCCCCATCGTGATTTCCCTCAATGCCACCAAGATGACCAGGACCGCTGCGGCTGTCCTGCAGGGCCTGACCCGTTTTGAGAAGGGGCTCTCCTTCGCGGGCGTTGTGCTCAACCAGGTGGGCAGAAGCAGGCACGGGCGCTATCTCAGGCAGAGCATCGAGACCTATACGGATCTGCCCGTGCTTGGAGAGCTCCCGAGGCTTCCTGAAAATCCCCTGCCCGAGCGGCATATGGGCATAGCGTCCCTTCTGGGCGACAGGCTCACTGATACGGCCAGGAGCGTGCTTGACGGCCTGAAGACCTATATCGCAGGCAACGTGGACGTGGACAGGATCATATCCTCGGCACGCGGCGCGGCGCCTCTCAGTGACATCAGGCCCTTCTGGGAAGGGGAGCCCGTGCGCTTCGACAACCCGCCCGTTATCGGCTACGTGCGTGACGCCTGCCTGTGGTTCTACTACCGGGAAAATCTGGAAGCGCTCGAACGCGCCGGTGCAAGGCTCAGAAAGCTTTCCTTCGCGGACAGCACGCCATGGAACTTCACGGGACCGGGAGAGCGCATCGACGCTGTCTATCTGGGCGGCGGATTCCCGGAGGATTATCTCGCTGAACTCGCAGCGAGTCCCCGTCTCGCCGAACTTGCCGCGGCCTCAAGAGTTGGCCTCCCCATTTATGCAGAATGCGGCGGATTCATGGTCCTTTCGCGCAGCATCACCCAGAACGGGAAAAGATCTTCCGCTGCCGACGTTCTGCCCGTAGACATTGAGATGCACAAACGCCCTGTAGGGCTCGGCTACGTGACCGGAGAAACCATCCGGGACACGCCTTTTTATCCGGCCGGGCTCAGGATCCGCGGGCACGAATTTCATTTTTCGAACGTTCTCCCCACCTCGGATATCTCTGATCCCTGCCTCCGGCTCAGCAAGGGCAGGGGATTCGGGAAGGGTACGGATGCCATAACTGCCGGGAACACCTGGGGGTCCTATACGCACATCTTCGCCCCCATCCTGCCTGAATGGGCCGGAGGTCTCGTGAGGCTCGCCCGTACCTGGCGCGGCTAAAAGGAAAAGATCAGGACGAGAAGTTGCCCCGCCTCGATGGTGGCTCCGATGAAATCACCGGATATGCCGCCCTGCCTTCTGGCCGTCCGGATGATGAAGAGAAGAAGCAGGGCACATGAAGAAACCAGAAGCGCAAGGCCCGCGGCAGAAACGCCGGCCGCGGCGCAGAGCGCGAGCATGATCGCGAGAAGGCAGAGGGAAAGCCGTTTCGTCCCTGCCGTGCCGCCCCCGGAGAAACGTCCGCCCAGGGATTTCGGGTTGTGCGGCGCTACATAGCAGAAGGGAAGGGCCGCTAGACAGCGGCTGGCCGCCGGAGCAAGGACGAGAACCAGAATATCACCGCGTGCCGCGTGTGCGGAACAGGCGATGACCTGCCCCGCGAAGACACAGACCATGGCCAGTGCGCCGAAGGAACCCACGCGGCTGTCCTTAAGAACCTGCCAGAATCCCTCTCCGTCCCGTGAGCTCCCGAGGGCGTCCGCGAGATCGGAGAGTCCGTCCCAGTGCAGGGCCCGGGAGATGATGATTTCGGCGGCGCACCAGACGAAGCCTGCGGCCAGAGCCTGGAAGAGAGGCGGGACTATGCTCCTGAAGAAGAGCCCGGCCAGAAGGGACAGACCGGTGGTGATGAAGCCGATGGTAAGCCCGGCTGCGGAAAACCACGGGACGCAGCGGGGCATATCCGTACCGCTGTACATACGCGCGGGCACGAGACAGGTGAAGAAGGCCAGCGTGTCGAGAAAGCGGGCCAGCGGAGATGTCTGCATCGGTTCTAGCCGTGGTGTGCGTTGTGGTTGAAGGCCAGGGAATACAGATGGTGGAAGAAATCCACGTATTCCACATCGACGTTTTCGGGGGCCTTCACGCGGGAGGGAGCGAAGTTCAGAATGGATGTGATGCCCGCGTTGACGAGGTGGTTGCAGGCGCGCTGGGCACGCTGGGCCGGCGTGGTGATAATGCCGATTTCGATGTTGTTTTCCCTCACGAGGGCCGGCATTTCTTTGGTGCAGTGCACCTCGAGGCCGTGAACCACTTCGCCTATCTTAAAGGGATCACAGTCGAAGATGCAGACGATGTTGAAATTCCTGGCTTTGAATTCAATATGATTGAGAAGCGCTTTGCCAAGATTGCCAACGCCGATGAGTGCCATTTTCCATTCGCGGTCCACATCCAGCGATGAGGTGATGGCTGCAATGAGGGAACTGACATTGTAGCCCACTCCGCGTATGCCGAACTCTCCGAAATAAGCAAGATCTTTGCGGACCTGTGAGCCGTTGACGCCGCAGGCTTCTGCGAGCGGATTGGAGGAGATGATTTCCACGCCGTCACGCTGGAAATCTTCCAGGACCTGAACGTAGGTGGCAAGCCTCCTGATGGTGGCCTGCGGGATGTGGGTGCTTTTGGGCTGAGTATCCATGTGTTTACAACTGCTTCCTGTTTTCAGGACTTTGTGAATTTTTTTGTTTGCCGTCTTTTATACGCATCAAAAGCGCGCCTGGCTAGATAGATGCTTGTGAAAAAGGATCTAACCAGTTAAAAAGACGCAAAAAATTTTTTAAAAGCTTTTAAGCTTTTTTTGTAAAGTCAAGTAATACGCTACACTATAGATGGCGTACCATGCAAGTGTCGTATTTATAAGACTCTATCTCTCTATATTTTTATACGTCAGGAAAGCATGTTGTAGTGAAGGCACAAAAAAAGGCTCCCTTTCGGGAGCCTCTTTTAATCAAAACTTTCTTTCTGAACTAGGCAACGTAGGGGTTAGCGTACAGAAGGATGAAGGAAATAACGAGGGCGTAAATGGCCAGAGATTCGATGAAGGCGTAAGCCAGAATCATGGTACCGGTAATCTTGCCGCTCACTTCAGGATTGCGGGCAATGCCTTCCATGGCGCCCTTAAGGCCGAGACCCATACCAACGCCGCAACCGCAGGCGCCGAAGCCGATGCCGAGAGCAGCGCCGAGGCAGGTGGTGCCGAGGGCGGCGGCGTCAAGGGTGGCGCCGGCAGCAAAGGCCATGGAGGAAATGCCGAGCAGGGCAATCACGTTAAGAGCGATGAGAAGATATTTACGCATTGGAACACTCCTTAAACCAAGAGTTTATATGGTTGGGTCGATAACGGTCGACCATTCCCCGCAAAGTAGGCTCCTTACTCGTGTTCGGTGCCCACGATAGCACTGTTGATGTAGAACATGGCAAGGAGGAAGAACACCAGGGCCTGCATGCACTTGGCAATCAGGAACAGGCAGTAAATCGGGATGGTGCCCAGGATAGGTGCCATAATGAAGAACAGAATGAGCACGATTTCTTCGCCGCGGATGTTACCGAAAAGACGGAGAGAAAGAGAGAGCGGGCGGGAGAGGTGGGACACGATTTCCAGCGGGAACATCAGAGGGATGAGCCACTTGGAAATTCCGAGGAACTGCTTGATGTACTTGTGATGCCAGACAAGAATGCCAACCACATTGTACAGAATGAAGACGAAGAGGGCCATGCACACGGTGGTGTTCAGGTTAGCCGTGGGGGCGTTGAAGCCGGGAATGAGGCCCATGAAATTTGAGAACAGGATGAAAACAAAGAGGCCGCACAGGAACGGAACGAACCTCGAGCCTACTTTTTCACCCATGGATCCGCATACAAACTTGTCTATTGTGTCTACTATTGCTTCCCAGAAGTTCTGCAGTCCTCCTGGCACCATGGTCAGCTTGCGTTTGCACAGAAAGGCAAGAGTAAAAAGAATGGCCATGACAATCCACGTATAGAAAACATGGTCAAATTCCATCGTCTTGCCGGCAATGGTGATGGTGTCCATATTGCAGAACGTTGAGAGAAGAACCGGATGAGCCAAACCTGCCATTATGCAGCCTCCCTCTTAAGCGGTGATACTTCCCGTACACGCAGCCGGAGGCTTTGTGCAGGGGCCCCGCCACTGACGGACTGGCCGTGAATGGTGGGCTTTACGTGTCTATCACACACTTCAAAACTTTAAGCACAACCGAAAGTCTTTAGCAAGAAAAAACTTATTTTGGATGAGAAAAAGCCTTCGCAGGTTTTCCCGGGCTTTTTCCGCGTCCTCATCGGTGTGCTCGGGTTGAGCTTTTACTTTCTCGTGTGTTGTACCCAGAGGAATGTCACAAGCGGGGCGAACGTCCCGACTGCCACTCCGAACACAAGTGCCACCGGCGACGCTTTTCCCCAAATAAGCGCCGCATAGAGACAGATGGTCAGGAACACGAGGCGGAGAAAAAAGCGGAGGATGACGCCGGGCATCCGCATGGACACCGTTCCCTCGAGTTTTGTCTTCAGGAAGTAGTGCGTCCAGCTGCAGATAATGACAGTCATGACGGCGATGCCGGCATCGGCCCACAGAATCCACGGCGACGCAAATGCGGCGGCGAGCCCGATGACAAAGACGATGAGCGTCAGAAGAACCTGGTTGCGTATGACAGGCCGGATGTACGGATGGTCTACGCCGTGGCTGGTAAGCCAGTTATCAAGACTTCCGATTATCCTTGACGTTCCCATGCGCTGTTTCTTCCTGCTTGTCTTTTCCTTCGGGGTTTCCTCTCAAAATGGCCCCTGGCGTTTTCGCTGCCTCTCTGTTCATCCTGGCAACAACTCCCTTTGTGTCAACATAGACGTTCAGGAAGCCGGCGCCGATTCCGATGAGCAGAAAAACCAGCTTGAACCACGGGCTCGTACCCAGCCACTTGTCGAGGCCCCAGCCGATGGCGACACCCACAATGGGGCCGCTGACCATGTGCATGCCGATCACGCCAACTGACGCCAGGCTTTGAAGCCCGTGTTTTTGTGCTTGCCAGATGTCTCTGAATGACATGCTTTTCCCCGACGTTGATCACATAGCCCTGCAGGAGCAGGACTATGTTGCTTGTTCGCAATAGCACAAGCCCCGCAATACGTCAACGCAGTGTCCGATCTTTGCCCGGTCCCCTCACCGTTTCTGACATGACCTTTCCAAAGAGAAAAAGATGTGGCATTAACCTGGAAAGGCTTCTCTGGCGCGCCTGCAGCGCGGCACTGCTGAGTCCCTGAGGCTGCCGTTTCCCGGGATTTTTCCGCACAGTTTCCAAAGGCATACCCGGGAAAGAACGCCGCGAACTGAGGAATCTCTGGCTGCCCATAGCCGGCACAGGGAGAACAGAAAAAAGGCAGACCTGAAGGTTAATTATCGGGGAGTATCGGAACCGACGGGAAAGTAATCTGCAGTGGGTACTCCGTTCGGTTTTTCCGCTCCCTGCAGTCCCTGGCAGAAGAAAGGGACTGCGCCGTGCAAACAACCAGCCGAAAGATCCCAGGGGGAAGGCTGCACAGAAAGGTTTAGACGGAGAGCTGCGCAGATCAGCCTGGCATCCTGACTCTGAGCTGAACATTACCCTGCAATGTGCCGGAGGGAAAATCGGATTATGTCATCCGCTTTGTGGGTGGGCGGACATCCGGGGTAAGCCCGGCAGGTGATGCAGAAATATGCAAAAAGCGCCCGTGCATTTGAGTTCTCTCTTGCTGGGCCTGAAACCGACAATGCGACCAATACCAAAAGGGAGAAAACCAAATGAACGCTACGGTGATTTTCCTCTGCGGCATTCTGGCTTTACTGCTTGCCGTCGTGCTTGTGTTCACCGGCATCTGTTTTACCCGTATCCAGACTGTGAGCAGCATTAAAAAGCTGACTGGCTATGCGGACGGATACAATCTCTATCGCATGGACGTCAGATACAGGTACAGTCTTGATGACCTGATCCGGTACGGGGTCAGGGACAATCAGACCATGATCGACGCCATTTCGAAGGAAGCTCTGCCTCTTTTCCCGGTGAAAATCAAAGCCCCTGAGTTCGGCTGTACAGCATTTACACTGACAGATAATGATGGCGGGGTGCACATGGGGCGTAATTATGATTTCCGGAGCAACACCTCTGCCATGCTCGTCTACTGTACGCCGGAGCACGGCTATAAGTCCGTGGCTTTTGCCGCGCTGGACAATGTTTCTGCCAACGTTCCGGAGGAAAGCATAAAAAAGAAGCTGGCAAGCCTGACTGCTCCGTTCATCTGCCTCGATGGCATGAATGAAAAAGGAGTATCCATCGCCGTACTTATAGTCGATAGCGAGCCGGTGCATCAGAACACAGGGAAACCCACCATCTTCACGTCCCTTGTTATACGGCTTGTGCTGGATCGTGCCGCGACCACCCAGGAGGCTGTGGAACTGCTTCAGGGGTACGATATGTTTTCCGCAGGCGGACGCGATTATCATTTTTATATCACCGATGCCAAAGGCGACGGCAGGGTTGTGGAGTACGACTGTGAGAGCGACGCACGGGAACTCGTAGCAACGCCTGTCACCGCAGCCACAAACTTCTATGCGATCTATCAGGAGAAGGTACTGCCAAATCAGAAAAACAGTATCTATGGCCACGGCAGGGAGCGTCATGACGCTGTCCTGGATGTTTTCAGACGGCAGGAAGGCAACTATACCGACGATACCGTGTGGGAAGCACTGAGAGTCACTTCACAGGAGCCTCATCCTGAAAGCCTTACAAGTAACACGCAGTGGTCAGTTGCCTACAACAACACATCTCTCACCGCTGATATCGTCATCCGCCGCAACTGGAATGATATTATGCATTACGATTTGAAGGAGAACAAAAACAAAAGGATGGAATAAAAAGAGCACCGCCATGGCTGTACGCCCATGCTCCTGTGGGTCCTCACTGGAATAAAAAGATTCCTGTATATTGTGCTGAGACTCAAACTTTCTGTCTCATGTTGCTGTCGGCGATGGCCTTTGCCGGGGTGCCGGCACAGATAAAGCCGCCCGGTCTGGAATGCCGCAAATCAGGGCCAGCCTGAGTAGCAGCGCATATTGCAGGAACTTTTGGCAGAGCAGGGATCAATACCCGGCTTTCACTTCGTCCTTCATCTGGAGAGGGGCTGCCCGGTACAAGCTGGAAATGGTTTTCCCCCGGCTAAAAACTGACTGCGGAGAGCTGTCAGGCGTTTTCATGGCTCGACTTTTTGCCATGGAAATTTACACCACTATATGGACTTTACCTCGACCTGCATGGAAGACGCGACACAGATATAGCCGAACTCCTTCTTCCTTTGCTTTTTCGTCGTATCATCTTTGTCTAAGTCTTTATCTAAGTTTCAGACGCAATAATCAATAGCCTCGATATTTATGTAACATGTCCGATAGCTCATTGTTCAAACTGATAAATCGGAGCATATATTTCTCTGTAATATAAAATTGTATGCCTGTGCCGCGTTCCTTGGTCGCAAGAATCTGTTCATTGTCAGGCGACGTAACACGGAACCCATGGATAATACGATTTCTCATTTCAACTATTTCATCAAATTTTTTTGCAATATCTGGACCGGCTTTTTCTGTAATTGTCTCGGCTATGTATGGTTTCAACTGCCCCGATTCCTTATCAATCAGCGTATGCCAAGAATAGGAATCGTCCGTGTGTAAGATATTTTCAATTATGAATCCATTATTTGAACTAAACACGGATAACGCCGTGCCAAGAAGCAACAGATAATGCTCTGTTGGCAGCGATATTCGTGTGAGCGACGTGTCATACATTCCGCACCTCACTACAATTGCCGATGAACGTCAAATATTGCTTGTACTTCCTGAACACTAAGTTATGGATATGCGCACATGTAAATCCACCTGCTTTCATTTTTACTGCCATCAGAATCGTCTCTGATGGCCCGTTTGTCGATGCAGCAGAAAACGCCTCAAATCGCCTCCCAGCGCTTCCTAAACAAAAATCAATCTAGTCCTTGTCTTTCTCGGGCTTTATCAGCCCGAAGTGATTAACGCCTTGATTATCGCCTGACGCTTCTCCTCGGGAATCCTCGAACGCCTCTTTGCGGTCATCTCGGCATCCTAATACGAAAACTGCTTTTCCAGCCCCAGCTCGTCCTTCAGCCTCAGCTTCTCGCGAATCCTCTTCCGCAGGATCGCGTACGTCGCGCTATCGGCGGCTTCTTCTTGGCCTTTAGCGTCTCCGTATCCACTTTGATGACGATGCTTCTCGCGTTGCTCAATTTTGGATTAAGAGAGTAACCGTCTCAACATGCGGGGTGTGCGGGAAGAGATCAACGGGTGTGGCGGAAACAAGGTCGTATTTCCCGGCGAGCAGGGCGGCATCGCGGGCGAGTGTGGCAGGGTTGCAGGATATGTAGACGATGCGTTCCGGAGCGAGTTCAAGAATACCTCTGACCACCTCAGGAGCCAGGCCGGCGCGCGGCGGATCGCAGAGAATCTGACTGAATCTGGTGCCGCGCGTAATTCTGCGGAACAGGCTGGCCGTGTCGCCGGCCGTATACTGTGCCTTCACCCCCATCCGTTTCGCGTTGATGCGCGCGCAGCTGACTGCGTTCTGGGAATATTCGATGCCCGTGATGGAACCGCTATGGATGCAGGAGAGTCCGGGCGCTCCCACACCACAGTAGAGATCAAGCAGGGGGGCATCCAGGAGATTCTCCCCGGCCAGACGGGCAAGTATCCCGGCGGCCTTTGTGTTCACCTGGAAGAAATCTGAAGAGTCGAGAAGGTAGGTTTGATCGCCGAGAGGCGCGAGGAGCCTCGAGGCTTCGGGAATGTCTCCCTGGCGCGAAAGGGAGAAGCGGCGCACGTCTCCCTGCCTCAGAAAGTCAGAGGACTTTCGTTCCTCGTGAATCACGGCGTGGATGATGGGGAAATCAGAGAGCAGGGCCTGCGCGATTTTCCGCAGGATGGCGTTTTCATGATCGGTACCGGGGCTCGTAACGAAGAGCACCCAGATTTTCTTCTCCCCTTCGTCTTCAAAGGAAAGGCCGGTTTCTCTCTGGCCGGGAACCACGCCTGTGCGCAGCTGGCAGAAACGGAGAAATCCGTGCCCGCCTGCCTCCTTATCCTTCCCGCGGAAGCGGCGGAACCGGGAGCGCTTCTGTCCGGGCATGGATGGCATGGGCACATACGCGGTGAGACCGCCAGCCCGGACGCGGTCGTGAATGGATTTCAGAATGGGAGCGGAGGGCAGATCAAGAAGCTGGCAGTCGGGCGTCTCCGTGACAGCGTGGTTCATGCGGCGGCGCATACCGAGGCAGATACGGCCCTGTTCGTCGCTTCCAAAGGCAAATTCGATTTTGTTGCGGTACCCGGTCGTTTCAGGAGAGGGAACAAGCGGTCTGACGGGGGCGTTTTCAAGATGGCCTATGCGTCGCAGGGCGTCGGAGAGAAAGCGGCTCTTCCAGCTGCACTGTTCGCTGTAAGGCATACGCATGAGAGGGCAGCCGCCGCATTCTGCGGCGTGAGGGCAGGCCGGCGTGACGGCGCTTGCGGCCGGCTGAAGCAGTTCCGTGGCCGCGGCCTCACGGAACGTCTTTTTTTCGGCAATGATGCGGGCGTTGACCTGTTCTCCGGGGAGAGCTCCGGCGACAAAGGTGATCGGTTCTCCCTGAACGCGTTCCGCGATACCCCTGCCGTCAGGGCTGAGACCTGTGATGCTGAGCGTCATGTTTTCCATAGCTGATCCCCCTCTGCGTCCGGAGACTATATAGTGATACGGGGCTGGCTTATCAGAATCAGCGGCCAGCAACAATATCCGGAACCGGGCAGCGCGGGGACGGAGCAGGTCTGGCCGTATGGTCGGCTGCGCTGATCCTCCGGAACAGCGAAAAAAACTTTGCTTTTTGCGGGAAAAGGGATAAAAGCATGTGTTCGAAAGATCGGCGGAGGTCGCGCGATGCGCGTCAGCTCTGCCGGCGGGGCCCCACCCCGTGGTTCAAGTTGGGGGTCTTTCCAGAGCAAGGCGCCGGTATCCGGAGCGGAAAAAATCCGTTTTTTTGGGCTTCTGGCTCTCTCTGGGTGTTTCAAAAGGCTTGACTTTTCATATGAAGAGAGGCAAGAGGTTCTCTCTTTCTGGAGGTATTTTTATAATGTACGCTATTATCGAGACCGGTGGAAAGCAGTACTGCGTTGAGGAAGGCTCCAAGATTCTCGTCGAAAAGCTCGCTGCTGAAGCTGGCACCGAAGTGACTCTTGATAAGGTTCTTATGCTGGGCGGCAGCGAAGTCAAAATCGGCGCTCCCAGTGTTGCCAACGCGTCCGTGACCGCTGAAGTGGTCAACCAGACCCGCGGCAAGAAGGTTCTTGTTTTCAAGCGCTGGCGCCGCAACGATTCCCGTCATCTGAAGGGCCATCGTCAGGATTACACCACGCTCAAGATCAAGAGCATCAACGCCTAGTTTGTGCTCATCCGCAGGAATTTTTAGGAGGACATCATGGCTCATAAGAAAGCAGGCGGCTCGTCCCGCAACGGTCGTGACAGTGCCGGTCAGCGCCGCGGAATAAAGATCTTCGGCGGCCAGGCCGTCATTCCCGGCAACATCATTGTTCGTCAGTGCGGCACCCGCATCTACCCTGGCGTGAACGTTGGCATGGGCAAGGATTACACGCTCTTCGCCCTGCAGCCCGGCAAAGTCCGCTATGAACACTACACCCGCAAGCACCGCGTGCTGACCCGTGTTCATGTGGAAGCTCCCGCTGCTGAATAATCAGCAGGGCTCACAGCACTTTTGAGGGGAAGGGGCCGCAAGGCTTCTTCCCTTTTTTCGTCATCGCTCCTTCAGCGGAAGCTGGGAGCAAGAGAGGTTTACCATGCGATTCGTCGATGAAGCACGGATATCCGTAAAGGCCGGACACGGCGGCAGCGGCAGCGTCCAACCCGTCCCGCTCCGCCATGCGGCCCCTGCTGCTTTCCAGGATGCGGATGTTGTCC
>ERZ1026844.1367-NODE-1367-length-14934-cov-3.414746_pt1 | contig 14934 bp, 14 predicted proteins | sample MGYA00380152_ERZ1026844 | MGnify/ENA primary metagenome ERZ1026844 (study PRJEB33269, sample SAMEA4719788) | human gut metagenome | biome: human-associated habitat; feature: organic feature; material: feces | place: Cameroon | collected 2013-10 ... | reverse complement strand
GCCTTTTTCATGCTTTGCTCGCGGCAGCGGTGAGTGAGGAATATCACCGGCACCCGGTCGCCCTCGGCGCGCTCGCGCTTTTGTATCATGGAGGCTATGGAGATATCGCACGAAGCAAATATTCCCGCCACAGTTGCAAGCAGACCCGGCTTGTCAGGCGCCCATATGGAAACGAAGTATTCGCTTTCCCAATTGTTATTAAAGCCCTCGCGCGGCACATCGTCGCTGTTGCGGAAGGTGCAGTAGGAATGCTCCTTCTGCTTTGAAGCATATACGATATCGCTTACCACCGCGCTGCCCGTGGGCAGTGAGCCCGCGCCCTGACCGGAAAGCACCAGCTCGCCCAGCGCATCGCAGTCAAGATATACGGCGTTGGTGGCCCCGCTTATTGAAGAGAGCGGATGGCCGTCCGGAATAAAGGTCGGATGAACCCGTACCTCAATGCCGTCCTGCCCCTTTTTGCCTATTGCCAGCAGCTTAAGGGTAAGCCCCAGTTCCTTGCCCACGGCAATATCCTGCTTTGTTACGGCGGTTATGCCCTCGTGATATACCATGCTCACCGGCACCTTGGAATGAAAGGCTATGCTTGCAAGCAGGGAAAGCTTGTACGCGGCGTCCAGCCCCTCCACATCCAGCGTTGGATCCGGCTCCGCAAGCCCCGTGCGCTGCGCTTCCGCCAACGCCTCCTTGTAGCTTTTTCCCTCCTGCGTCATGGCGGAGAGAATATAGTTTGTGGTGCCGTTTATTATGCCCATTACTTTATTTATGCGGTTTGCCTGCATGGAGCAGTGCAGCGTGCGGATAATGGGTATACCCCCCGCCACGCTGGCCTCGTAATAAAGCCCCGCGCCGTGCGCCTTGGCCGCCGCCTCCAGCTCCGGCCAGCAATTGGCAAGCACCACCTTATTGGCGGTAACCACCGTTTTGCCGTTTTCCAGCGCGCGCAGTATATAGGTGCGCGCCGGCTCCGTTCCGCCCAAAAACTCCGCAACTATATCTATTTCCGGGTTATCCAGCACATCATCGGGGTTCTCCGTAAGTATGCTGCCGGGAATATCGCCCCTGCTTTTGTTCTTATTGCGCACAAGCGCCGCCGTTACAGTATAGCGCATGCCCTCGCGGTGCGTTATCACCTCCGCGTTGTCCCGCAGAATGCGATATGCTCCGCTGCCTACATTGCCCATGCCCAAAAAACCGATCTTAATTTCTGTCATACCCGTTTTTCCTTTCCCGCCGTCGGCGGCCTGCATAATTACCGTGCTTCTGAAATTTTGTGCTAAACCCGAAGGTAACTGTTTATATTTTTTCTGCCCGGCTCTACGCCGTGTCAGCTGTTCATTTCGTATATCAGGCGCAGCCCCTCAAGGGTAAGCAGCGAATCCGCCGTATCTATCGCCTTTGTTGCGCTGCCTATCACCCGGCTCATGCCCCCGGTTGCTATAACCTTTATATCCGGCTGCGCCATCTCCTGCTTAAAGCGGGAAATAAGATATTCCACCTGCCCGACATAGCCGTAGAGCAAGCCGGACTGCATGCTGGCCACGGTGTTGCGCCCTATCGCCCTCTGCGGCAGCTCAAGCTCAATATTGGGCAGCTTGGCGGCCTTGCCCGCCAGCGCGTCCAGCGCCAGCTTCACTCCGGGGCATATGGCCCCGCCCAAAAACTCGCCCTGCCCGCTTACTGCGCTTATAGTGGTGGCCGTGCCGAAATCCAGCACTATGCAGGGGCCGCCGTAGCGCCGGAAGGCGCTTACGCAGTCGCATATTATATCGCCGCCCAGCTCCCGCGGGTTATCCAGCTTTATGTTCAGCCCGGTGCGTATTCCGGGGCCCACCAGCATGGGTGTTTTATCAAGATAATGCGCCAGCATATGCTCAAGAGTGAAATTTATGCCCGGAACCACCGAGGACATTATCACACCGTCTATATCGCCGCGCTTAAGCCCGGCCGACATAAGCAGCGCCTGAAGCGCCACGCCGTATTCGTCGCCGGTCTTGCTGCGATCCGTTGCCAGCCGCCAGGAATTTATCAGTCTGCCGCCGCTGAAGAGGCCCAGCTTTATATTGGTGTTGCCGACATCTATTGCAAGCAGCATCATTTTGCTTCCTTTCCTTCCTTTTTCTTTGAGACAAACCTTTTAACGGGCAGGCATACGGCAGGGGCGCATATTCCGGCCAGCACCGCCTCCGGGACTCCGTTTGTAAGCACCGTTCCGCAAAGGGCAAGCAATATCATGGCATAGGGCGTGTTCACCGCCACTGCATAGGACTGACCGAAGAACAGATATATTCCGCCCAACACCAAAACGGTATTGGTAAGCGAGCCCGCAACCGCAGCCGTCGCACAGGCCGCAATGCTTCTCCAGCTGTTCTTCTTGCCTGCCTTTTTAACCTCGGCCGCCGGCAATGCCGCGCCTTGGGGGAGATTCTGTACCGCTGCGGCAGCCTTATTCGCTTTTCTTTGGTTCACAATGCACATTCCCTTATACACCATGCCGGTCACGGTGCCGGTAAGCGCACGGGGAACAAGGCATATAACAAGGCTCCAGATATTCCCGTGGAAATCCCCCAGTGAATAAAACGGGGAAAATACAAAGGCGGTAGCGGGGCTCGGCGGCATAAATGTCCACACTATAAGACTGAAAACGCCGGTTATAAAGCCCATAAGCGTTCCCACCCCGGTGCCGAAAAGTATGGCGGATATAATAACCGGGATCATGGCAAGGGTCATTACTATCGGCCCTATTGCCGGCAGCGACCCCAGCGGCGTAAAGCAGAACACCGCCTCAATTGCAACAAGCAGCGCAAGCTGCACAAGAAACAGCGTGCGTTTGCGTCTTTCCTGCGCCGTTACCGTGCGGCGCTGCGCCGGACGGCGGTATTTTTTTACCTCGCCGCTCTTGGCCTCCGCTCCCGGAGCGTTCTCCGTTTTGTCATTGCCGGGTGCTGCCTCCGCGTCCTGCTTTGCAACGGCCGCAGAGCCGTTTTCCGTCTGCGCGCTCTGCTGCAAAGCCGTTTCAGTTCTTTCGTTGTTTTTGTTTTCGTTGTTTTCCATTTGCTCCTCCATTCGGGCTCTTTTTCGATGCCCCATATCGGTATTTTTTACGGCATCCGCGCGCATATTCGCGCGTTTTTGCAAAATGTCCGCTGATGTCGGGCTTTTGCGGCTGCCGATTTGATATATTATAATCCTATTTGTAAAATCACGCAACAAAAAGCAGAACGCCCGCCGGCTGCAAATAGAAAAAAACGGGTCAAGCGACCCGTTTTGATCCTGATTCTTTGCTTATCTGTTCTGAATTAACTCCTTGACCTTGCTGGCCTTGCCCACTCTGTCACGGAGATAATAAAGCTTGGCTCTGCGTACACGGCCACGGCGAGTAATCTCGATGTGGTCCAGCTTTGGCGAATGAACCGGGAAGGTACGCTCTACTCCTACGCCGTAGGAAATGCGTCTTACGGTGAAGGTCTCTCTGGAAGAACCGTTTCTGCGTGCAATAACGGTGCCCTCAAAGGCCTGCAATCTCTCGCGGGTTCCCTCAACGACCTTAACGAAAACCTTTACGGTGTCGCCAACCTTGAAATCAGGAATGTTGTCACGAAGCTGTTCAGCCTCGATGGCCTGGATGATTGTCATGATCCTTACTCCTTTCCCTCAAAGGCGTTCGTTCTTCCATTATGGCGCAAAGTTTCGCGCGACGGAACAGAGGACCGCCCGTACTGACTGATATATTATAGCACAGTCCGCAATTATATGCAAGCACTATTTTTATGCCGCCATGCCCTTAAATACGGCATTGCAGCCCCAAAAAGCCCTTATGCTTCCTTGCCGGCGCCGTGTTCCCCAGCGCCTTCGTCATCGCTTTTATCCTCGCGGTCTTCCTTTTTGCGGAACAGGCCGCCCGTTTCCTTCTCCTCCTGCTCCGGCTGGGGCTGGGGCGGCTTTACCTCCACCGATATTTCCTTTGTCATAACATCATCGGCCTTGGTCACGGTTATATGCAGGTTTTCATAGTCGAAGCTGTATCCGACCTCCGGGATATTCCCGCTTATTTCGGTAAGCCATCCGTTTACCGTGGAGGCGTCCGTTTCGTCCTCGTTATCAATGGCAAAATACTCGCGGAAATCATCCACCGACGCCGTACACAGCACGCGGTAGGTGTTCTCGCCGGTTTTTACAAACTCGCTTACTTCCTCATCGCTCTCATCCCAGATCTCGCCCACCAGCTCCTCCAGAATGTCCTCCATGGTAACAATGCCCGCCGTTTCGCCGTATTCGTTTACCACCACCACCATATGGGTGTGCGAGGTCTGCATATCCTTGAACAGCGAATCAAGCCCCACGCTCTCCGGCACAAACTCCGGCGCGTGCAGGATATCCTTTATCTCAAAGCCCGGCGTTCCCCGCTTTATAAGATAATCCTTGGTGTGAAGAATGCCTATGACCTTATCGTTTTCCTCGTCAAACACCGGCATGCGGGAATAGCCCTCTTTTTCAATGCGCGCCATTATTTCCGCATCGGTGCTGTCCAGCGACACCCACACCATGGACTTGCGCGAGGTCATAACCTCCTCCGCCGTCATGCCGTCCAGCTTGAAGACATTCTTTATGTATTCTATGTCATGCTCGTCCAGCGTGCCCTCGTCCGCGCCCGCATCCAGCATAAGCACTATGTCCTCCTCGGACACCGGCTCCTCCTTTTCCCGCGGGTCAATGCCTATAAGGCGCAGCACCGCGTTGGTGGATACGGTAAGGAACCATATAATGGGGCGCAGCACCGCCGCCAAAAACGATATCACCCCGCAAACCGCGTTTGCAAGCTTCTCCTTGTGCTTCATGGCTATGCGCTTTGGCACAAGCTCGCCCAGAACAAGGGTGAAATACGAAAGTATTATGGTTATGACTATAACCGCCACGGTATTTACCGTGCCCTGATATTGCTGCGCTATGCCGAAGTCCCGGCATATTGTTTCCGAAAGCCTCTGAGCAAAGTTATCCGCCGCAAATGCCGAGCCCAAAAAGCCCGCAAGGGTTATGCCTATCTGTATTGTGGAAAGAAAGCGCGTGGGCTGCTCCACTATTTTAAGCATCTTTGCAGCCTTTTTGTCGCCGTCCTCCGCCATGGCGCGAACCTTTTTTTCGTTAAGTGATATAACCGCAATTTCCGTTGCGGCAAAAAAAGCGTTTACTAAAATAAGTACAAGCTGCAGCAGCAGCTGTCTGACAATGTCCATATAAAAATGATAACCTCCGAATAATCCTGTTTTGTTTCAATTGCAGCTGTCGCCGTGTCAGTTTTTGTCCGGGAAAAACATTTCCCTTATAACACGGCGCCCGCGCTCCCTTAAAGCACATACCGGATTCCGGCGCATCATTTCTTCCTGCTCCCTACATCGGGGGGACGGATCCACAAAACCAACTCCTCTCGCGCGACCTAAGCCGCGATATATTTATACAGTATAATATTATACACTCCTCCGGGCGAAAAATCAAGAGGAAAAATCATTTTGCCTTGATTATCGCCATTTGTAAAATTTTATATGGAGTATTGACTTTGACCCGCAGCATCTGATATACTGTTAATAGGGGATATTATGCAAAAAGCATAACAAAACCAAATTATAATTAAAGGAGAGATACCAATGATCACAATGAAAAAAACAAAGGGTCTGCTGGCACTGGCAATAGGGGTTGCCATGTGCTTTGCCGTTTCGGCATACGCACTGACCGCGCCGCGGGATGCACAGGACAACATTTCAGACAACGCTTCTGATGAACCGTTTTCCGAACTCCCCGCAAATGAAGATATTTTCGTTAATTCCTTTACTGATTACCCTGATATTGATGCTGTTAAGCAAGCCGCGCACACCGCTTATGCCGACAACGAAGCAAAAAAAATTGATTTTATTAACGGAATACTGCCGGCCGTATGCAATCAGTCGGATTCCATCAACAGGATTTACAGCAAAGAAATGGGTATTTGGGTGCCTTCCGCCATGCCGGAAAATCTGCAAATAAGCAAGATTCGCATAGCGAACTCGCGCGGCATGATATTTATAGCCTTTAATGACGAACAGGGAAATCCTGTCGCGGAGCTTTGTTCTCTTTACAGCTACGGCATTGATGAGCTTAAGGAAAAGCTTGAAAGCGACGGCATTGATTATAACGGTCAGCGCTATATTATCAACTGCGATTTTACCTCTGTGGGCGAAACACTCTGTTTTGTCCCCTATTACCAAATGAGCTGCAAACAGAATGTGCAGTGGCTGCAAAACGGCAGACACTATAAAATGCGCATATACAACGGCAGCTATACCGAGCAGGAGCTGCTTGATATGTGCAGCCTTACCCGGATAGACTTCTGATCCTTCCCGTTCCCTCACGCAGGGGCAAAAGACACAAAAAGGGCCGCTTTTGCGGCCCTTTTTTCCCTTTTATCAAGCGCTTTATTCTGCATCCTGCCCGTTTAAGCGGCGCACCGCATTAACTATATCCTGCGGCTCCTTTGCAATAATGCAGGCATTGTTTTCCCTAAGCTCCCGCTCCGTGCGGAAGCCCCAAAGCACGCCCGCCGTGGTCATGCCCGCAGCGGCGCCCGTCTGCATATCGGTATCGGTGTCCCCCACATACAGGCATTCCTCCGGGGCAACGCCCATGGCTTTTGCGGCAAGCAGCGCGCCGTCCGGCGCAGGCTTGCGGGGCAGCTCCTCCCTTTTGCCCAGCACAAAATCAAAGGGGATATCAAAAAGCGCGGGCACCACCTTCTGCGCCGCCGCATCGGGCTTATTGGAAAACACCGCCGTTTTTATACCCATGGCGCGCACCTGACGCAGCATTGCTTCTATGCCCGGATACGGCTTTGTAAGATACATTGTGTTTGCAAGGTACATTTCGTTAAAATCCGCCAGCATTTTTTCCACCGTCTGCTTATCCGGCTCTTTGCCGCGCAGAAGCAGCATCTGCTCCATAAGCACCGTTGCCCCCCGCCCCACAAGATAGCGGAAGCGCTCCGTTTCTATCGGCGCAAGCCCTATATGCTCAAGCGTCTTATTGGAAAAATACGCAAGCGTGTTAAGTGTGTCGGCAAGGGTGCCGTCCAGATCAAATATAACCGCCTTGATCATCTGCTTCTTCCCAAAGCCCTTTCCAGCTTCTTTTTTATCCTTTGCAGCGCATTATCCACGCTTTTGGGCTGCGCGCCCGTCTGCTTTGCAATATCGCGGTAGCTGTATCCCGAAAGATAAGCCTCCAGCACCTGCTTTTCAAAATCCGAAAGCACGCGCTCAATTTTGCCGGTTATCACAGTATATTCCTCACGGCTTATAAGCAGCGTCTCCGGGTCGTCCAGCCGGCTGCCCCCCAGCACATCCATAAGCGTGCGCTCGGAATCCTCCTGCACGGGCTTGTTAAGGGAAACATAGGTATTCAGCGGGCCGTGCTTAAGGCGTGATGCACCTTTGAGCGCGCTTATAAGCTGGCGCCTTATGCACAGCTCGGCAAAGGAATAAAACCCGGCGTTTTTTTCCGGATCATAATCCCGCACCGCCTTGAACAGCCCGAACATTCCCTCCTGGATAAGGTCCTCGGTTTCCGCCCCCATAATAAAGTATGCCCGAGCCCTTGAGCGCACAAGGTCCTTATATCGCGTTAAAATCAGCTCAAGGGCGGCATCGTCGCCCTTCTGAGCCAGCTGCACTATGCGGTTTTCCTCCATTGAGCACAAATCCGCCTGTGTCAAACCCTTATCCTTTCTCGCAGTATCCGTCCCGCTGACGCACCGCCTCATACATGATAACAGCCGCCGCCACCGCCGCATTGAGGGAATCTATGCCTCCCTTTACCGGCAGGGAGATTATCCTGTCGCAGCTCTTGCGCACAAGCTGACCCAATCCCGGCCCCTCCGCACCTATAACTATGCCGATAGGCCCCCGAAGGTTAGTGCGCGTTGCCGGCTCTCCGTCCATTGCGGCGCCGAATATCCATACGCCCTGCTTTTTAAGATACTGCACGGTCTGAGCGATGTTTGTCACCTTTGCCACCGGCATATATTCAATTGCCCCCGCGCTGGCCTTTGCCACTGTCGGAGTAAGCCCCACCGCGCGCCGCTTGGGTATTATTACCCCGTGCGCCCCCGCGCACTCCGCGCTTCTTATAACGGAGCCGAGGTTCTGCGGGTCGGTTATGCCGTCCAGAATGATTATAAACGGATCCTCTCCCTTTGCCCTTGCTCTTTCCAGAATGTCGTCCACGGTGCAGTATTCCTTTGCCGCCACAAAGGCGATTATTCCCTGATGCGCCCCCGTTTGGCTGAGCTTATCAAGGCGTATGCGGTCCACCTCCTGCACCAAAACTCCGTTTTTGCGCCCCTGAGCCGCGATTTCCCTGACGCTGCCGTCGCCGGGGCCGTTGGAGATAAGTATCTTTTCTATCTCGCGCCCCGCCTTTATCGCTTCCTTAACGGCATTGCGCCCCTCAAGGATGTTTTCCGCCTCCTGCGCGCTCTGCTCCTGCTCAAAGAAGGTCTCTTTGTCGCAGGCCTCCCGCTGACGGCGGAAGCTTTCGTTCTCCCGCGCGCTGCGGTATTCCTTTTTGGCGCCGGTGCCGAAGGGCTCCTTCTCAAGGCCGCCCTCTCCTCTGCCCCGTTTTCCTTCAAAGCGTCCGCTGCTTTTTTCGCCGTGAGCGTTCGTTTGGCCGTGCGCATCTCCGCCGTGCTTTTTATATCCGCCGGTCCGCCCGTCCCTTTTGTCAAAGCCCGAAGGCCCTTTTGCTTCATATCCGCCCTTGCCGCGGGCGCCGTTTTTTCCGCCGCGCGACTGCGCGCGTCCGTTATTGTATGCCATCTGATTTCCGTGCCGCCCGTTTTGCGGCGGCTTCCCTTTCCGTATTTATCCTTGTGTTTCCGTCTGCTGCTGCGCGCACTCTTCGGTCTTGCCCTCGCATTCGCCGTCAGCCTGCCGCGTGCCGGTAAGTATCCTTTCCATAAGCTCATCCAGGCGCTCAAGCTGCCCGGTAAGAAACAGGTATCCCACCAGCGTTTCCAAGCCCGTAGCGCTGCGGTAATCCTTCCCCCCGGCGTTTTTGGGCACCGTTGTGGGCTTTGTATTGCGCCCCCGCCTGTATATGTACTCTTCCTGCGGTGTAAGCTGCGCCTCTATTGCAATAAACGCCTCCGCCTGAGCGTGCGCCGAAACAAACTTTACGGCCTCTCGGTGCAGCATATGCGTATTAAGCCCGCTTGCGCGCACATACTCCCGCACATACAGGTCAAATACGCTGTCCCCCACAAAGGCCAAAGCCAGCGGCTTTTCCTGCACGGCCTTTTCCGGGGTCAGCTCCGAAGCGCGAAGAGCCAGCTTCAGCATTTGGTCACCCTGCAATAGCGCTCATAGGCCTCGTCCCACGCCTGCTTATCCTGGGGCAGATACTCCCCGGTGTCCACGGAGGCGCGCACCACCTCGCGCAGCTGAGCCACATCCTTTATGCTGCCCTCGCCCATAGCCTGAATGAGTATATTGCCCATGGCGGTGCCCTCCGCAGGCCCGGTCACCACCTTGCGGCCTATGGCGTTTGCCGTCATGCGGTTAAGCAGCAGGTTCTGGCATCCTCCGCCCACTATATGCAGCACATCTATTCTCTTGCCCGTGATTTTTTCAAGGTCGTCAATGGCCTCGCGGTATTTCAGTGCAAGGCTCTCATACGCCGTGCGGATAACCTCTCCGCGGGTAAGCGGCACCTCCTGCCCGGTTCTTTCGCAATAGGCGCGTATCCGCTCCTCCATGCCGACGGGCGCCACAAAGCTCTTATCGTCGGGGTTAATAAAGCACTTGAACGGCTGCGCCTCCTGCGCCAGCTTCACCATATCCGGGAAGGAGAGCTTCTCGCCCGCACGCTCCCAGTCCGCCCGAAGCTGCTGAATTATCCACAGCCCCATTATATTGCTTAACAGATCGTACCGTCCGCCGATAGCGCCCTCGTTGGAGAAATTACGCTCATATGTAACATCATTTACCACGGGCTTGTCCACCTCTATGCCCAGAAGCGACCATGTTCCGCTGGAAAGAAACGCCCAGTTTTCCCCCTGCGCCGGCACTGCCGCGGAGGCGGCGTTTGTATCGTGCGATGCCACAACATACACCGGAGTAGGCTCCAAGCCGCACTCCTTGCACACCGAGGGCAGCAGCATGCCGCGCAGCGTTCCCGGCTGCTCGATGCGCCCGAATATTCTTCTGGGGAAGCCCATCGCCTTTATGATATCCTCCGACCAGTCGCCGGTTTCGGGGTCTATCATCTGGCTTGTCGTGGCCTCGCAGAATTCCGTACCCTTGTTGCCCGTAAGGAAATAGGCAAACAGGTCCGGAATAAACAGCAGCTCCTGCGCGCCCTCCAGCGCCGCGCTTGAAGAAAGCTTCATGGCAAGCAGCTGGTTAAGCGTATTGAAAAATTCAAAGGATACGCCGCTGTGGCGGAATATCTCCCGGCGCGGCATAAGCTTCTGCGCCTGCTCCATCATGCCGTCCGTTCTCTTGTCACGGTAGTGATACGGCGCTCCCAGCAGCTCGCCGTCCTTGCCCAAAAGCCCGAAATCCACGCCCCAGGTGTCAATGCCTATGCCGTCCAGCTTGCCGTAGCCCATGTTTGCATATTTGATAAGCCCCTGCTTTATCTCAAAAAACAGGCGGAAAATATCCCAGTGATAGTGCCCGCATATCTCCACCGGATCGTTTGAAAAACGGTGAATCTCCTCCATTGTAAGTTTGCCGTTCTCCAGCCTGCCCAAAATAGCGCGGCCGCTGCTTGCGCCGAAATCAAATGCCAGAAATTTCTTTTCCATATCCTCCACCTGCTCTGCCCCTGCGGGCATCCTTTCCTTTTGTTTTAATATTTTTATTTGCTTTGGTAAACTTAGCCGTCAGTTTATCCCTTTTTACCGCTTGTCCTGCTCCCGGGGCGCAGCGTTGCCGTCCCGCTTCTTTTTGCTTCCGAAGGACAGGTGTGATTCCTTGCCCGCCGCTATCCTTGCAATATTTGATGAATGCTTGATTATAACGGCAATACACACCGCCGCCATGGCAAGAACGCAAACCAATCTCTGCCTTGGCGTTATGCCCTCCGTATAGGAAAAGCCAAGCAGGGCCACGGGCACCGCCACCGCCGCGCACACAGACCCCAGCGAAACCATGCGCGAACAAACCGTCGCTATTATAAACACCCCAAGACAGGAAAGTGCCACACGCCAGTCCAGCATAAACAGCACGCCCAGCGTGGTGCTTACGCCCTTGCCGCCTCGGAAGGAGAAAAACACGGGGAACATATGCCCGAAAACACAGGCCATCCCGCTTATCGCCGCCACCTCGCGCGCGCCGTCCCCTCCCGGAACAAGGTAAGATGCCGCCGCTCCCGCCGCAGCCACCGCCGCAAGCCCCTTAAGCACATCGCAAACAAAGGTGCAGCCTCCCAGCACCGGCCCAAAGGTTCTTAACACATTCGTAGCCCCCGCATTGCCGCTGCCGTACTTGCGTATATCTCTCCTGCGGGCAATCGAGGAAAAAATAATGGCAAAGTTGACGCTGCCCAGAAGATATGCAAACGCCGCCGTTATCAGCAGCACCCACCAATAGGTGGATATAAAGCCCGCCCAGTTATATGTCATTGTAATATTCTCCATTTCAGCCTTCCCTGCGGTTTGCTGCCGCTTCGCGCAAAAATTCCGTTCCCGCCGCCCTGCGGTTCTCCGCCGCGTTTTTTTCAAAAAATATCCGTTTGAACCTGCGCCGCCGATTTTCTCGCGCTCCGGCCCTTACCAGTTGTCGCTGCCGTCCTTGGGCACTACCGCCTCAAAGGCGGCAATGGCGCATTCTATCATGCTGTCGTCCGGCTCGCGCGTGGTTATCCGCTGGAGCCACTTCCCCGGCGCGCTTATAATGCGGGTAAATATGTTATCGTATCTCCCCGCCAGCTTTATAAGCTCATAGCCTATCGAAACCACTACCGGCAGGCACGCAAGCTTTATAAGCGTACGCACAATCGGGTTGGGCGTGGATATGAACATGGAAATGAATATTCCCACAAACAGCATAAGTATCATAAAGGAGGTTCCGCAGCGGGGATGAAACCGGCTCTGCCTGCGTACATTCTCCACCGTGAGGGGCAAACCGTTTTCATAGCAGAATATCGTCTTGTGCTCCGCGCCGTGATACATGTATGTCCTGCGGATATCCTTCATAAGCAGCATGCTTGCCATGTAACCTATGAATATGATAATCCGTATAACACCCTCCGCCACGCTTCTTAGCACCTGGTTTTCAAAGGCCGGAACGGCGCCGCTGAGCCATTTGGTTATCAGGCTGGGCAAATATATGAACAGCCCTATTGCCAATAGCAGCCCCAGCACCACGCTGAATATCATCATCGCCGCGTTCTGCGCCTTTTCCTTGCCCGATTTATCCTTTGCGCCGTCCTTGGCCGCCGCTTCATGTGCGCATGCCGCTTTCTGTGCGCATGCCGTTTCCTGTGCGCGTGTCGTTTCCTCCCGACCGTCCGCATCCTCGGCGCTTTCCGCCGCTGCCGGCTGCGCGCCTGCGCTGCCGGCCTGCGAAGTCTCTTCCGCCCCGATTTCACCCGTCTCCGGCGCTTGACCCTCCGTATCGACACCCGCCTGCGCAGCCTGCTTGTCCGCCTCCTGCACCGGCGCTTTGCCCTTCTTGGGCGCCTCTTCCTCCTCCAGTCCCGCGATTTCCGCAGAACGCATAAGGCATTTATAGCCGAATACCAGCGAATCGTACAAATTGAATATTCCTCTTATAAAGGGCAAGCGGCAGAACTTGGGGCGGTCATTGCCCTTGGTGGGGTATTTCTCCAGCACCATCCTGCCCTCCGGATCCCGCACTGCAATGGCAGTCACCTTCGGTCCGCGCATCATTATGCCCTCAAGCAGAGCCTGTCCTCCTATGGAGGTCTTCTTTTGTTCGCTCATATATTTCCTTTCATAGCCGCCGCCAAACACCGGCACGGGTTTTTCAGTATCGCTTTTTTGCCCATCCGTTATATCCGAATGAAAAGCGCGCGCCCGCTTACCCCTTTTGCATTATTATACCACTTCACACGCCTTCGGAAAAGCATATAAAGGTAAATATTCGGTTAAATCGGTGCCGCCGATTTTCCCCGCTGCGGCTTCAGGCAGTGATAAGCTGCAATATGATGCCGCTCAGGCTTGCCACTGCAAACATTATGCCCATTATCGTCAGATTCTGGCGTATGCTGCGGTTTGCGCGGAAAAGCATCAGCAGCCCGGTGCCCGCTCCCGTGCAAAGCCCCGCCACCGCCGCGCCGAAGCCCAGTCCGCCCGAAATATACAGCTCGGTTATCACCACCGATGCCGCACAATTGGGTATAAAACCGAAGATCGCGGCGATAACGGGCTGAAGCAGCGCGCTTCCGCCCAGCAGGGATTTCAGGCTGTCCTCTCCTATAAACTCCACCACCGCATTAAGTGCAAGCGTCACCGCAAAAATAAACAGCATAATGGAGCCCACATGCTTGAGCGCCGGCAGCAGTATCCCCCTGACAAAGCCGTGCTGCTCCTCGCATCCGCAATGCTCGCACAGCGTATTGTGATTGTGCCCGTGCTCCGAATGCTCCTCATGCTCCTTGCCTTCACATTCCGGCTCCGTATGCGCGTGCGCATGCGCTTCCTCGCTTTTTGCCGCATCCGGCGCCGTTTTCAGCGCTTTTCGCCGCCTGTATGCGCCGATTACGGCATCCACGGCAAAGCCGGCCGCCACTCCTATTACAAGCTTTGTGGCAAGCAGCAGCAATATCTCCGCTATCTGCATGCCGTTTCCTATGCCCTCCGTAAGCAGCAGCGGCAGCGCTTCATCGCTGGTAGCCAGCATTACCGCTATAACCGTGCCCATGGATACAAGGCCGCCTGCATAAAAGTTGGCGCACACCACGGAAAAGCCGCACTGCGGCACCAATCCCAGCAGTCCGCCTATAAGCGGCCCAAGTCGCCCCGATCTCTTCAAAAACGCACCGAAACGGCCCCCCGCCCGATGCTCCAGCCATTCTATAAACAAATACGCCGCCAACAAAAACGGCAGCAGCTTCACACAGTCAAGCAGCGTATCCAGCAGTACATCAGCAATTTTTTCCCACATAGTCTCCGTTTCGTATACCCCCGTGATCCGAATCATATTCCCCGCCCGCACCCCGGGCGCACCTTAGTATATCAGGCGTATGATTCCGTATTGCAGCGCCTGCGCAAGCAGCGAGCCCGCAATCACATACAGCGCAGTCATGCCCTGACTGCGGTATTTTTTCATTATCTGCGCATCCAGCACTCCAAGAATGCATATCTGGAAAAAACGCGCAATATACCACGCCATCTGCCCCGCAACCGTAGGCCGCACTCCGTTAAAAATGCAGAAAACGGCTGCAACCGCAGCTTCCAGCCCTACGGTAAACCAAATACACCTTTTTACCGTCGTTTTCCACGGCAGCTTGAACACCGGCGGAAGCAGCAGCAGTATTGCACTGCCCGCCGCCGCAAGCAGCAGCCCCGTAAGTATGATAAGCGGAAGGCTCATCCGTTTTCCTCCTGTCCGTATCTGTTCAGACAAATAAGACCCGTCTGCAAAAACAAACCCGCCGCAAAGATTTTTCCCTCTCTTTGCGGCTTTTTCGTACCATTTTTATGTTTCTTCAGCGCCTTTTGGCCCCTAAATGCTCTCTCATTGCCTGCGCTACATTAAGCCCCAGGCGCGCTATCTGCTCCTCGTTGCTGCCCTCCAGCATTATCCGCAGCAGCGGCTCCGTGCCGGAAGCGCGCACCAGTATCCGTCCGCTGTCCCCCAGCTCCGCCTCTGCCTGTGCAATGGCGTCGGCCACCGGCTTGCATCTGTCTCTTATACACATCTGACGCTGCCGACGAAGAGG
>ERZ1026844.1356-NODE-1356-length-14999-cov-9.934422_pt1 | contig 14999 bp, 15 predicted proteins | sample MGYA00380152_ERZ1026844 | MGnify/ENA primary metagenome ERZ1026844 (study PRJEB33269, sample SAMEA4719788) | human gut metagenome | biome: human-associated habitat; feature: organic feature; material: feces | place: Cameroon | collected 2013-10 ... | reverse complement strand
GTTTTAATCTGTGGCCTAGCACTATATTTTAATGTTTAACTCCGAAAGTCAGGTTATATAGCAATATGTCAAAAAAATACAAGACAATTACCATAAACCACAATGATTTGCATAAAAAATACAAATACATTTTGCCGAAGTCAGTGTATTATAACTGACTTTCGGAGTTAAACATTAAAACATAGTGCTAAGTTACAGATTATCATTAGTAGACAGGCATGACTGTGAACAAGGGAGAAATAATTTTTTATGTCTAAATGAAAAAAAGGTTGACATTTTATCATTTAGTGGGTATTCTGTAGCAAGTAAATACTTTGAGAATCAAAATATTTGAAAGTCGAAGTATTTAGTTTTTAAAACTACTGGTGATGATATGAATATGATAGGAAAGGAAGAAAATGACGATGTTTGAAAGAGTAAAGGAAATTATTGAGGAGCAGTTAAATTTAGATGGTGTGGAAATTACAGAGGAATCCAGATTCAAGGAAGACTTACAGGCTGATTCTCTGGATCTGTTTGAGCTTGTAATGGCTTTTGAAGATGAATATGGCGTAGAGATTCCATCAGAAGATCTGGAGAAGATCACAACAGTAGGTTCTGTAATTGAGTATATGAAAGCAAAAGGCGTAGAAGCATAAGAGGCAGATATGAGAACGAGACTGACACAGATTCTGGGAACAGAGACACCGATCATTCAGGGTGGAATGGCATGGGTCGCAGAGCATAATCTGGCAGCGGCAGTATCCAATGCCGGAGGTCTGGGACTGATCGGAGCTGCTTCTGCACCGGCAGAGGTAGTACGGGAAGAAGTACGTAAGTGTAAGGAACTGACAGATAAGCCGTTTGGTGTAAATATCATGCTGTTGAATCCAAATGCCGATGATGTAGCACAAATTGTTATAGAGGAGGGTGTCAAGGTAGTTACTACAGGCGCCGGCAATCCTTCCAAGTATATGGCGGCATGGAAAGAAGCGGGAGTTAAGGTGATTCCTGTAGTGGCAAGCGTAGCTATGGCAAGACTGATGGAACGTGCAGGAGCAGACGCAGTGGTTGCAGAGGGCATGGAAAGTGGTGGACATATTGGTTCCATCACCACTTTTGCACTGGTGCCGCAGGTAGTGGATGCAGTGCAGATTCCTGTCGTTGCAGCAGGCGGCATTGCAGACGGAAGAGGTATGGCAGCGGCTTTCATGCTGGGGGCGGAAGGAGTTCAGATGGGAACACGTTTCGTAGCAGCGAAGGAATCCATTGTGCATGCCAATTATAAGGAACATCTGATTAAGGCAAAAGACATAGATTCTGCCGTAACAGGAATGTCTACAGGACATCCGGTCCGTTCCATCCGCAATAAAATGACAAAGGAATACCTGAGACTGGAGAAAGAGGGAGCAGACTTCATGGAACTGGAGAAGCTCACCCTTGGTTCTCTTAGAAAGGCAGTCATTGACGGAGATGTGGTAAATGGAACCGTTATGGCAGGTCAGATAGCAGGACTGATCACGAAGGAAGAATCCTGCAAGGAAATTATCAGTGAGATAATGGAGCAGGCTGACAGGCTTATGTCAGGTCAGCAGTAAATAGGAGAAGCCTAGATATGAGTAAAATAGCATTTATCTTTCCCGGACAGGGTGCGCAGTATGTAGGAATGGGTAAAGATTTCTATGATGCCTACGAAGAAGCCAGGGAAGTGTATCGTAAAGCAAAAGAAGCAACAGGACTGGATATTGAGGCACTGTGCTTTACAGAGAATGACAAGCTGAACATAACAGAATATACACAGATTGCAATGTTGACTACAGAAGTAGCACTGTTAAAGGTTCTGGAATCCAAAGGAGTCCATGCAGATGTATGTGCAGGATTAAGCCTTGGTGAGTATGGTGCGTTGGCAGCAGCTGATGTAATGGATTTGGACAGTCTGTTTCAGCTAATCAGATTAAGAGGCATTTATATGCAGGAAGCGTATCCTGAAGGTGGTGCCATGACAGCAGTACTGGGACTGGATGCAGGAGTTATTGAGAGTACTTTAAAGGGCCTAGATGGAATCGTATCAATCGCCAATTATAATTGCCCCGGACAGATTGTGATCACCGGAGAAGCCCAGGCAGTAGAAATGGCAGCCACAGCTTTGCAGGAAGCAGGAGCCAAAAGATGTATTCCCCTTAAAGTCAGTGGACCATTCCATTCTGCACTGCTTACTGATGCAGGTAAGAAGCTGGGTGAGGCGTTAAGCAAGGTAGAGATTCATAAGCCCCAGATTCCTTATGTATGTAATGTAGAGGCAGCTTATGTGACACAGGAAGATACTATAAAAGAGCTGCTGGAGAAACAGGTCTCTCATAGTGTGCGCTGGCAGCAGAGTGTAGAAAAGATGATTGCTGATGGCACAGATACATTCATAGAGATTGGGCCCGGTAAGACTTTGACAGGCTTTATGCGTAAGATCAATAAGGATGTTAAGGTCATGAATGTAGATAAACTGGCGGACATGGATAAGGTATTGGAGGAATTAGGATGCTGACAGGTAAAATTGCGCTGGTTACAGGAGCAGGCAGAGGAATCGGCAGACAGATCGCCCTAACACTGGCACAGAATCATGCTCATGTTATCGTGAATTATAATGGCTCGAAGCAGAGCGCAGAGCAGGTTGTGACAGAGATTGCCGAGGCTGGCGGCAGTGCGGAAGCAATGCAATGCAATGTGGCAGATGCAGATGCCGGCAATGCCATGGTAAAAGACATCATTGCAAAACATGGCAAGGTAGACATTCTGGTGAACAATGCCGGTATCACCAGGGACAATCTCATTATGAGAATGACAGATCAGGAATTTGAAGATGTACTGAATACCAATTTGAAAGGTGCTTTTTATATGATTCGCAGCCTTTCACGTAATTTCCTAAAACAAAGAAGCGGCAAGATCATCAATATCGCTTCGGTAGTAGGAATTACAGGAAATGCCGGACAGGCAAATTATTCAGCCAGTAAAGCCGGTGTCATAGGCTTGACCAAAAGTGTTGCAAGAGAATTTGCAAGCAGAGGTATCTGCGTCAATGCAGTAGCACCGGGATATATTGAGACAGAGATGACACAGGCTTTGCCAGAGGATGCAGCAAAGAACCTGCTGCAGATGATTCCTATGGGAAAAGCGGGAACTGCACAGAATGTTGCAGATCTTGTACTGTTTCTGGCAGGCAGCGGTTCGGACTATATTACCGGACAGGTCATTGGAGTAAATGGCGGTATGGCGATGCAATAGATATGGCTGAAAAAGAAAGGCATGGTAAGGAATATGAAGAGAGTAGTAGTAACAGGAATGGGCGCTATCACACCGATTGGTAATAGCATAGATGCTTTCTGGGAGAGCGTGAAGGCAGGTAAGATCGGTTTTGACAGGATCACATATTTTGATACGGCAGATTATAAATGTAAGCTTGCTGCACAGGTGAAGGATTTTGATGCAGCAGCGTATATGGATAAGAAAGCAGCCCGCAGAATGGAGCAGTTCTGTCAGTTTGCAGTTGCAGCTGCAGGAGAAGCAATACAGGATGCAGGACTTGATATAGAGAAGGAAGATCCTTATAGAGTAGGCTGCGCTGTGGGAAGCGGCATTGGAAGTTTACAGGCTATGGAGAGAGAGCATAGCAGGTTATTGGAGAAAGGTCCTTCCAGAGTAGCACCTATGCTGGTGCCATTGATGATATCCAATATGGCAGCAGGTAATGTAAGTATCGCATACAATCTGAAAGGTAAGAGCATTAATGTAGTGACAGCCTGTGCAACAGGAACCAACTCCATCGGTGAAGCTTATCGTACTATTCAATATGGAGATGCTGATGTCATGATAGCCGGAGGTACAGAAAGCTCGGTTACTCCGATTGGAATTGCAGGATTTTCTGCGCTAACAGCACTTTCTTCCAGTGAAGATCCTGCCAGATGTTCCATTCCTTTTGACAAGGACAGAAGTGGATTCGTTATGGGTGAAGGCTCTGCCATTGTAGTTCTGGAGGAGTTGGAGCATGCAAAGCAAAGAGGCGCCAGAATCTATGCAGAAGTAGTAGGTTATGGATGCTCTTCTGATGCCTTTCATATCACTTCGCCGGCAGAAGATGGCGCCGGTGCAGCCAGAGCCATGACCAATGCAGTCGCAGATGCCGGTATAAGCCCGGAGGATATCACGTATATCAATGCCCATGGAACCAGTACCCATCATAATGATCTCTTTGAGACAAGGGCCATCAAGCTGGCATTTGGTGAGCATGCTAAGGATATTAAGATTAATTCAACAAAGTCTATGGTTGGACATTTGCTTGGAGCAGCAGGAGCTATTGAGTTTGTGACCTGTGTCAAAGAGCTTCAGGAGGGATATATCCACAGAACAGTAGGCTTACAGGAATCAGAAGAAGAACTGGATCTGAATTACTGCAAGGAGAGCTATCAGGAAGATTTCGAGTATGCATTAAGCAACTCTCTGGGCTTTGGCGGACATAATGCAAGTATTCTGGTAAAGAAATACGCAGAAGGGTAAGGTGACACAGATGTCAGTTTATACAGCAAAGGAAATCATGGAGATCATTCCACACAGACATCCTTTCATGCTGATTGATACAATAGAAGAATTGGAACCGGGAGAGCGTGCATTGGGCAGGAAATGCGTCAGTTTTAATGAACCGTATTTTGCCGGACATTTTCCGGGGAATCCTGTAATGCCCGGAGTGCTTATCATTGAGGCACTTGCCCAGGTGGGAGCGGTTGCAATTCTGGGACAGCCTGAATGGAAAGGCAAAACAGCATATTTTGTAGGCATTGATAAATGCCGTTTCAAGCAGAAGGTGCATCCGGGTGATGTACTGATGCTGGAGACTAAGATCATAAAAGTAAAAGGGCCAATCGGTGTAGGCGAAGCAGTAGCAACAGTAGACGGAAAAGTAGCTGCCAAGGCTGAATTGACCTTTGCTATAGATTAGGAGGTTTGTCATGGAAGGTAAGCTGATCACGAAGACAGGCAGAGTATTTCCGGTGAATCTGTATAACAAGCTGGAAGCTAAGCTGAAGGAAGACAAGAAAGAGGAACCGGTTCAGGCAGAACCTTCCAAAGAACCGGATATGAATCTTATCAAATGCCCTAAATGTGGCAAGATAGTAGAGCGTGACAAAGTTGTAAAGAAGAAGTATATATGCTACGAATGTGGCAGATATTTCAGGGTAAAAACCAACAACAGAATCCGCATGGTAGCTGATCCTAAGACTTTTGAACCCTGGTTTGAAGATATGGAAGTAAGTAATCCACTGGATTACGAAGGATATGAGGATAAGCTTGCCGCAGCCAGAGAGAAGACCGGATTAAAAGAAGCAGTTACGGTAGGCAGATGTAAAGTATTCGGAGAGGATATCGTGCTGGGTATATGTGATTCCCGTTTTATGATGGCGAGTATGGGACATGTAGTTGGAGAGAAGATTACATGTGCCATTGAGAGAGCGACAGCATTGAACCTGCCGGTATTTATCTTCTGCTGTTCAGGTGGAGCCAGAATGCAGGAAGGAATCGTATCCCTGATGCAGATGGAGAAGACGTCTGCGGCTATCAGAAAGCATGGTGATGCCGGGCTGCTGTATTGTTCTATCCTGACTGATCCGACAACCGGTGGCGTAACAGCCAGCTTTGCAATGCTTGGAGATGTAATTATGGCAGAACCTGGGGCACTGGTAGGATTTGCAGGTCCACGAGTGATCAAGCAGACCATCGGACAGGAGCTTCCTGAGGGTTTCCAGACATCAGAATTCCTTGTAGAGCACGGTATTATAGATGGTATCGTCAAGAGGGAGAATCTGAAAAAGACTATTTATTTCCTGGTCAAGACACACCAGTGTAATGGAAAGAAGACTTATGCCGATTATAGACCAAATGAAGAATTTCATTTTGAATTAAGTGAGACATTAAAGGAACAAAGCTGGTTCTCCACACCAAGATCTGCCTGGGAGAAGGTCAAAGCTGTAAGACAGGTGGAACGTCCTTCTGCAAGTGAGTATATTTCCCATATTTTTGACTTTTTCGTGGAATCCCATGGAGACAGGGCATTCAGGGATGATAAGGCAATGATTGGTGGCCTGGCTTTTCTGGATGGACAGCCGGTGACAATTATTGCAGATGAAAAAGGCAAGGACTTCAAGGAATGTCAGGAGCGTAATTTCGGTATGCCTATGCCGGAAGGATACCGTAAGGCGTTACGTCTTATGAAACAGGCAGAGAAATTCAACAGACCTGTTATCAGCTTTGTTAATACATCAGGTGCTTTCTGTGGAATCGAAGCAGAAGAGAGAGGACAGGGGGAAGCGATTGCAAGAAACCTGATGGAAATGTCTTCCCTTAAAGTACCGGTATTGTGTCTGATGATAGGAGAAGGCGGAAGCGGCGGCGCTCTGGCAACTGCGGTAGGCAATGAAGTCTGGATGATGGAGAATGCAACGTATTCCATTCTTTCACCGGAGGGCTTTGCCTCTATTCTGTGGAAGGATGCGAACCGTGCCAAGGAAGCCAGTGAGGTCATGAACATTACCGCCCAGGATCTCAAGCGTCTGGGAGTAATTGAAGAGATTATTCCTGAATTCGGAGGAGCAGATCGTAAAACGACAGAAGCGATTGCAGGTTATATGAAGGAACATATCAAGGATTTCCTTAGAAAATATGATGGCATGAGCGGAGAACAGATAGCAGAAGAAAGGTATCAGAGATTTCGTAAGTTCTAGAAATAGCAGACATGGTGTTTGAAATGAATAGCAGAAAATTACAGATCGGCGGGCTATGTGCCAGGATTCCTGTTGTACAGGGAGGAATGGGCGTAGGAGTCAGTTTGTCCGGACTTGCCGGTGCTGTTGCGGCAGCAGGAGGCATTGGAATTATCTCTACAGCGCAGATTGGCTTTCGGGGCAGGGATTTTATGAAGCATCCGATAGAATGCAATCTTAAAGCAATCAAAACGGAAGTGGAGAAAGCAAGAAAGCTGGCAAAAGGTGGTATCATCGGAGTGAATATCATGGTAGTGACAAGACGCTATGAGGATTATGTGAAAGCCGCAGTAGCCGCAGGAGTAGACTGCATCGTATCAGGTGCAGGACTGCCTATGAATCTTCCTGAGATCGTCCATAAGGCTGAAGAGGTGCTGGCAGCATCAGGAATCAGGAGGGCAACGAAGCTGGTTCCTATTGTATCTACCAGAAAAGCACTGGATGTCATCATAAAATACTGGAAAAAGAAGTATGACACAACACCGGATATGGTAGTCGTAGAAGGACCACAGGCAGGGGGACATCTGGGGTTTACACCAGAGGAGCTTGACAGCTATACGCCGGCGTCATATGATGAAGAAATAAAATCCATATTATCAAAAACGAAGGAAATGCAGATTCCCTGTGTAGTAGGCGGTGGTGTATACACCAGACAGGACTGGGAGCATTATGCGGATCTGGGTGCTGATGGGGTACAGATGGCTACCCGTTTTGTGACAACGGAAGAATGTGATGCCAGTATGGCATATAAGCAGGCGTATATTCAGGCAAAGAAGGAAGACATTGTAATAGTCAAAAGTCCTGTAGGAATGCCAGGAAGGGCAATCCACAATGTATTTCTGGATAAGGTAAGGCAGGGAGAGCGCTTTATGCGGGGATGCAGACAGTGTATTACGACCTGCAATCCGGCGACAGTTCCTTATTGTATCACGGAAGCCCTTATCAATGCAGTAGAAGGCAGATTAGACGAAGGTCTGATCTTTTGCGGAAGTAATGCATACCGCAGCCATCAGATAGAACGAGTAGCTGATATTATGGAGGAATTTGCATGAGAACAGTGAGAATAATCGGTACGGGAAGTGCCTTGCCTGACAGGAAAGTAACCAATGATGATCTGGCACAGCTGGTAGAGACATCGGATGAGTGGATCCGTGAGAGAACAGGCATTGGTGAAAGGAGGATTTCTGAAGGAGACGGTGTAGCACAGCTTGCGTCCCGTGCCTGTGAACGTGCACTGGAGATGGCGGGCAGGAAACCGCAGGAGGTTGATCTGATCATTGTGGCAACCTGTTCAGCAGAATATCTGCTCCCTAACTGTGCCTGTCAGGTGCAGAGTGAACTGGGAGCATCAGCTGCAGTGGCTTTTGACCTGAATGCGGCATGTTCCGGCTTCCTGTTTGCATTTCATACAGCATATGCCTATATCCATAGCGGAATCTATAAGAATGCATTAATAGTGGGGGCAGAAGTCCTGTCTAAAATGGTAGACTGGACAGACCGTTCTACCTGTGTATTGTTTGGAGATGGCGCAGGGGCAGCATATGTTGAAGCCTGTGAAGAAGAGAATAAAGGCATGATCAGTTTTACACAGGGAGCTGATGGAACCAAAGGTATGGTGCTCAGTTGTCATGACAGACAGGTAGTGAATCCCTATGTGACACCGGATTCTCCTTTAGATGCCTACATCCGTATGAATGGACAGGAGGTTTACAGATTTGCGACCAGACAGGTTCCTGCATGTATACAGACTGCTTTGAATCAGATACAATGGATAGCAGATGATATAGACATATATATATTACATCAGGCTAATATTAGAATCATAGAAGCGGTTGCAAAGCGTCTGAAAGTGGATATAGACAAGTTTGCAGTTAATGTAGACAGAGTAGGAAATATGTCTTCTGCAACAGTACCGGTTTTACTGGATGAATTGAACAGAAGCGGACGGCTTACACCGGGCATGAGAATTGCCATGTCAGGTTTCGGAGCAGGTCTTACGTATGGAGCGTGTGTCCTAATCTGGGGTTAAAGAATGGAGATTACATTCATGGAGAAGAATAACACGAGCAGGACTTTAAATGAATTACTGGTGAATCTGTTCAACAATGTGATGGACAGAGAAGCCAAGGCAGTGATAACAGAGGAATTTAAGGATATCACCAATAATGATATGCATATTATCGAGGCAATCGGTATAGAAGAACCACAGAAAATGTCAGCAATTGCCAAGAGGCTGTCTGTTACGGTGGGAACCCTTACTACCAATATGAACAGTCTGGAAGAAAAGGGATATATCAAGAGAGAGAGAAGTCTGATAGATAAAAGGGTTGTACTGGTCAGCCTGACGGATAAGGGAAGGAAAGCCTTCTTTCATCACAGGGACTTTCATAAGCACATGATACAGGCGGTCGTAAAAGACCTGGATGAAGACGAGACGAAAGTTCTGATTAAATGCCTGCGTAATATTTCTTCTTTTTTGGACAGTTAAGAAAAAGGAAGCGGCTTTGGATAATTCTGAAACCGTTTCCTTTTCTTTATAATAAGTGTTTAAGTATACGCTTGTTGTGGTACATTTTGCCGTCTGCTTCTTTGATTACATCTTCGAGGACTTGTCCTTTGCTGAGGACAAAACCATGTGCAACTTCAAAGCTGAAATCTGACATGTTGGTCTGGTTGATTTCTTCGCAGTAACTGTGCAGCAGCTGGATACCAAGCCGATAATCTGCTTCGGGATCATTACCCGTCAGAACCACAAGAAATTCATCGCCGCCCATGCGTGAATCATGTCGGATTTCAGTCCTTTGGCGAACAGATCGGCAACCTGGTTGAGCTGATACAGAATCAGGCAGAACAGGAAGCAGAGAATCGCAATGCGGATGTACAGAGTATAATCACCATGCGTTCCAAAGTAATATTTACTCAAAGCCATTAATACAGATATGGTAAGAACTATAATCGCTGGATAGGACAGAGTTCTATGACCCTTGATATGATCTGTATGGGTATAGCTTAAAAGCAGACATGCAATGAGTGGCAGCATGATGACAATTAAAATATGGGTGGATTTCATGGTGTAATGAAATTCCACGATACCTAGCATATGGAGGGGAACTGTGACCAGCAGATTAATACTTGCCGCCAGGCTGAATATTTTGGAGAAGGTCTTCATCCTGCCTTTTTTGAACCGGTAACTGCCCAGTAATCCGAAAGGAATAGGAACAACAATCAGTGACAGATAGCCCAACAGATGGAATACTTCAGAATATCCGAAGAATAACTGCCATACAAGAGATTCTGCACTTGCCCACTGGGCGGAAAAGAAAGCTGCCTCTCCTAAGTACAGTAAATCCTTTTCTATATGGAATTTTTTGTGTACATAAGCGTATAAACAGATCAGCACCAGGGCAATGAATTGTAAAAATACGGATAAAATAAATCCGGCAAAACGTTCACTGGTAATGATGCGGTATACATCCCTGGTAGAACCGGCATATATATTATCAATCAGTCCATTTACATTGGTATAGCATGGAGTGCCCTCAAGCCGGATTGTAATCGTAGGATTGGAGGAATCCAGAGCTATCATATGCCAGCAGCTGCCTGGAGAAGTACCAAATATTACGGATTGTTCTCTGTCATCCTCAGATACAAGGACATCATTTACGTAGATATCGACAAACATATTACGGCTTCGGAATAAAAGAGCCATATCATTGCTTGTAGAATCCAATGTACAGATAACACTTTGTGTCTGCGGATCAGAGATGCTGTCTGTATGAAAAGAGTTTAATGAGAATGAATCTCCATTTTCATCTACCCAGTTATCCAACAAGTCTGTCACATGATACGTATGAGGAGAAGCAATATTGACTGCTATGCTGAGACAGGAAAAAATAAAAACAGAAAAAATCCCAATCCCAGCCAAAGTATGAATTACTTTGTCCAGCAATGAGTGTACATTCATGAAAAACACCTTTCGCATATTTTGTAAAAAGTTAGTAGAAACCTTCTACTATCAGACTGTAGACAAAGCTCCTTCCTGTGAGGGAGCTTTTCTTGTGTCATGACTGCAAAAAGTGTGTACTTACAAACTCAAACTTCGCACTAGGATAAGTGCCTATGCACCTTGAAAATTCAATAATAACTGGCATAAATATAGCATGAAACCGTCTGGTTTTGATATAATTGAGCTGCTAGAAACAATCATACTTTAAAAGAATGAGAAAGAATACAGTAGGACAGGATATTTCTACAGTGGCAATGTATTTTGACTGTATGAAATTTTCGGACGAACTGGGGACATATTTGGAAAGTCAATACGAATAATAATAAGGAGGAGCTAGGCATGAATGATGTAATTACCAGAACGATTCGTTTATCAAAAGACGATGCGATTAACTTTGCAAATTCCTTATTTAGACCAACGCAAAGAGAGATAGAGAATCATAGAGAGCAGTTGGATAAAATAAACAGAAATGTAACAATCAGACGAACAGAAGACGGATTTATAGCAGATGTTGCAGATTTGGACTTATCTTTTTTGGAAGAAAAGCCTCTTGAAACTACATTTAATGTTACAGTGACACTTAAAGTAAAAAGTGAAACCAACATTTATTATGATAGTAAAAAGAAAATCGCGAAAGAAACAATAGTAGTAAAGACGAGTACGTAATATACTAGTTCAAAAGATGATAATTTTTCCCCATGGGCGGCATAGGAGAACAGATGGAAAGTGCATTTCAGTTTACCAATCCAGTATTAACAGAACTTGAATTCAATATTAATGAAAAATTCAATAGTCAAGACAACCAGGAAGTACAAATAGCACTTAGTGTGTCAGTACAAGTTAATAAAAGTGAGAACAAAATGGAGGTTACAGTTGGTCTGAATTTTGAGATTGGAACACGGGAAGATATTTCTCCATTCTATATCAAAGCAACAGAAAAAGCTAACTTCAGATGGGATGAAAGTTTGACTGAAGGTATGGTAGATAAGTTGTTAAATCAAAATGCACCGTCACTTCTGGTGTCGTACTTGCGCCCCATTATTGTACAGATAACAGCAGCATCACCTTATGGTGCATATAATATTCCTTTTATTAATTTTACAGCAGGTGAGTAGCGTGTTTGCCTATTACTAATTCTTAAGGAAAGGAGTCCCCATGTCCCAGGTTACGAAACGCGCACTTGAACAATCACTGAAAAATCTTCTGCTGAAAAAGCCGCTGACGAAAATCACCATCAACGACATAGCGGAGGACTGCGGCATCAACCGCATGACCTTTTACTACCATTTTAAAGATATTTATGATTTGGTGGAGTGGTGCTGCATTGAGGATGCAAGGAAAGCACTGGATGAGAAGCGAACCTACGACACCTGGCAGCAGGGCTTTATCCGGCTTTTTGAGGCCGTGCGGGAGAATAAACCCTTCATTATGAATGTGTACCACTGCGTAGACCGGGAACAGGTAGAGAAATATGTAAATCCCCTGGTGGATGACCTGCTCATGGGTGTGATTGAGGAGCGGTCAGCAGGGATGAGCGTCCGTGAGGAAGATATGCAGTTTATTGCAAAAGTATATTCCTATTCTTTTGTGGGACTGATGTTAGATTGGATTCGGGATGACATGAGGGATGACCCGGAAGAACTGGTAAAGAAGTTTGCCATGGTAATTCAGGGTGACCTTACCAGTGCGTTGTCCCGGTTTAAACTCTGAAAACTTATCAAAGTACCTGTTTTGATAAAAAATTATACAATGTGTACCTCCGTGATAAAAATTTTATCACGGAGGTTTTTCTGTTTATTGTGAGTTCTGCTGGGAAAGCTATACTGTAAGTAGAACAAGAAAACAAGAAAACAAGGAGGAAAATCCTCTCCTCGTCACAGGACTCGGATTTTTCCTTCTGAAAAACAAGGAGGATTCACTATGTATTATTCAGCAGGAACTTATGAATCATTTGCACATCCCGAAAAGCCCAAGGATGTGGACAAAAAATCAGCTTACATCATCGGAACCGGACTGGCTGGACTGACTGCAGCGTTTTATCTGGTGCGTGATGGACAGATGAAGGGCGAGCATATTCACCTTCTTGAGAAACTGGAGCTGGCAGGCGGAAGCTGTGACGGACGCAAGGATGTCACCAAAGGCTTTTTCATGCGGGGCGGACGTGAGATGGATAACCATTTTGAAGTGATGTGGGATACTTTCCGTGATGTTCCTTCCATCGAAACACCCGGCGTGTCCGTTCTGGACGAGTATTACTGGCTCAATAAACACGACCCTAACTATTCCCTCTGCCGTGCCTCTATTAACCGTGGCGAGGATGCCCATACCGACAAAAAATTTGAACTGGACAAAGAATCCGCACTGGCACTGTCCCAGTTATTCATCACACCGGAGAAGAATTTGGAGGACAAAAAGATTTCCGATGTGCTGCCGGACTCCTTCTGGAACACCAATTTCTGGCTGTACTGGCAGACCATGTTCGCGTTCCAGCGTTGGTCCAGTGCTCTGGAAATGAAACGATACCTGTGCCGTTATGTCCATCATATTGACGGACTTCCGGATTTCAGCGCTCTGCGTTTCACCAAGTATAACCAGTTTGAAAGTATGATTCTTCCGCTGGTAAAATATCTGGAGGCACACGGCGTGGCAATCGAGTACGGCATGGATGTGAAGAATGTGATCATCGACACCGCCTGCGACAAACAGATTGCAAAACAAATTGTCTATGTGAAGGACGGCAAAGAGCAGACCATCGATCTTATCGAGGATGATCTGGTATTCATCACCAATGGCTGCTGTACCGATACCTCCTGCTATGGCGACCAGAACCACGCACCCGACCTTTCCGGTATCAAGAATGGTTCCGGCGAGTCCTGGGATATGTGGAAAAACATTGCAGCCCAGGCAAAACACGGGGAATTTGGTAACCCGGAGGCTTTCTGCAGCGATATTGAGGCAACCAACTGGATGAGTGCCACTGTTGCCACCTCCAATGAAGAAATCATTCAACATATTATGAAGATTTGTAAACGTGATCCTCGTGCGGGCAAGGTAACCACCGGCGGTATTGTAACCGTAAAGGACAGCACCGACAACTGGTATCTTTCCTGGACAATCAACCGCCAGCCCCAGTTCAAATCCCAGGACAAGAATATGATTCTGATTTGGCTGTACTCTTTAAACACCAGTAAAGAGGGTAATTATGTGAAGAAAGCCATGCGTGACTGTACCGGTGAAGAAGTCTGCCAGGAGTGGCTGTACCACATCGGCGTACCGGAGCAGGAGATTGCTAGACTGGCAAAAGAGGAGTGTAACACCACCACCTGTTTCATGCCCTATATCAATGCCTTCTTCCAGCCCCGAAAGAATTCCGACAGACCCCTTGTTGTGCCGGATGGTGCGGTAAACTTCGCATTTCTGGGACAGTTTGCAGAGACACCCCGCGACACCATCTTTACTACCGAGTATTCCATGCGTACCGGTATGGAGGCAGTGTACACACTGTTGAATGTCGACCGTGGTGTGCCGGAAGTCTGGGGCAGCAAGTACGATGTGCGGGAACTTCTCCGCGCCTGCTACTATGCGATTGACAAGAAACCCATTACGGATATCAAGCTTTCTTTTAAAGAGAAGGAACTGTTAAAGGTTGTCCTGAAAAAGGTAAAAGGAACGGATATTGAAATCCTGCTGAAGGAAAGCGGATTGATTGAGTAAGGTTAGAAACATTAAGAATAGGATAAGAGAGTGGGTATGAGATGACATCTCATACCCACTTGATGATTAAAAATCCCGATATATGAATTTGAGGGAATTTTTGTTAAATTAAATAACTCCTAGGACACCTTTCTTATAATCTTCCCAATATTCCTGTGCCTGTTCCTCAGACACTTTTAAATTTTTCTGTAAGTGCTCAAGAATTTTAGGCTCTGAAAGTCCGAACTCCTGTCCCATTTCTATAATTTGAAGGGCGCCTCCTTCTTTCATGGTTTCTGCAAATATTGTATACATATTTCTTCTTCCTCCTTCCAGATTAAGTTCCTCATAGTCTAACTGACAGTTTGCCGTACTTGCTACAGTCATAAGTACATTTTTATCGACCTGGTTCTTTTTGGCATAATGCAGTGCTTTCTTTCTGTTGTCACTGAGTTTTCCTTTATTATTCAAGAAAATATCCAACAGATTAAACAAATCCCTGTTGTCTATGTTATGCA
>ERZ1026844.1353-NODE-1353-length-15011-cov-5.333846_pt1 | contig 15011 bp, 20 predicted proteins | sample MGYA00380152_ERZ1026844 | MGnify/ENA primary metagenome ERZ1026844 (study PRJEB33269, sample SAMEA4719788) | human gut metagenome | biome: human-associated habitat; feature: organic feature; material: feces | place: Cameroon | collected 2013-10 ... | reverse complement strand
GCCGCCGCTTCATCCACGACCCACTTTGTCTTGTCCTCCGGGTCTTTACGGTAGCCGAACGGAACATTGACGGTCAGAGGAACGCCGCGTTCACCCTTTACCTTATTGACAGCACGGATTTTGCGGCTGGTGTCTTTGGCAAAAAACTCGTTAAACCAGTTCTTGATGCCCGCAATATCGCTGTCGGTACTGTTGGGGTCGATGGTGTCAAAATGGTCATTGATGGCAATATAGCGCACATTGTACTTCGGGAATGTGAAGTTGATATACAGCCCTGTCAGCGAGGAATTACGCCCCAGTCGTGATAGGTCTTTCGTACAGCAAACTGCCACTCTGCCCGCTTCGATTTCCGCAAGCATGGCTTGGAAGCCGGGACGGTCAAAGTTCGTACCGCTATATCCATCGTCCACAAAAAAGGTCGGATTCGGGAAACGGTGCTCCTTTGCGTATTGGAGCAGGATCATTTTCTGAGATTTGATTTGTCAAGGGGAGAATCTGCATCGCAGTATTAACTATGATAAATATTCAAGGCGACAGGAAGCAAACTGCCGCCTTCAGTTTTCTCCCATAATCGCAATCCGTAGTTGACCGCATTTTCTGCAAGTGTATCCGCTAAACATTATACACTGTCGACACTGCTCCATTCGAAGGGTTCAAGTTTCTCCTCACCGCAGGTTTCACATATATACAGAGCGTCTTTTCCTCCTCTGCCATGGGACACATATTCCACGAAATCCCATTTATGCCCGAGACTTTCGCATGCGCATCGCCTTATCCGCGAATCGTCAGCCTCATCCCTTATCCGTTCCAGTTCTTCCTTATCTGTTATGTTCATGGTTGCGGCGACGCGTATATCGCTGTGATCTTTACTCCTTACAATTTCAGACAACAGTTCCTGATTTTTCACCCGTTTGACCGCCGCAGTGCGTAGTTTTATAGGCAAAGCCTCATCTGCAGCCATTTTACTCAAAAACCAATATCACGAAAATATGGAGGTAAAAAGTTGATGAAATCCAATCTGAGAAATGAGATCAAGTCGTACATCATCCGTCAGGGAATGACCATGCAGGAGGTCGTTGATCTGCTGCGGGACGAACACGGCTGGTCTAACAGCGTTTCCAATCTTTCAAACAAGCTCCAGCGGGAATCCCTGCGCTACGTCGAGGCTGTCCAGCTTGCCGACGCGCTGGGCTATGAAATCGTCTGGCAGAAACGAAGATAAGACCTGCTAAGAAAAGTCAAGTAGAAATTTCAAGGTAACGAGGTATAAAAAAAGGCCGCACCAAACCAAGCCGTTTCGCGTCTCAAATTTGAAACGGCGGCCGGCCAAGGTTGTATGAGGAGATCAGACTTGCTCCAGCGACTCCAGATAGGCTTTTACAGTGGCATAGTAGATCCGCAGAAACTTATTGGCGGAGGCCATCATATAGACGCGGTAGGGTTTGCCCTCGGCACGCTTCTTGTCCATGAACTGGTAGACCGGCTCATTCAGAGGAGCGTTCTGCAAACATAATAAAACGCAGTGACTTAGAATCTTCATTTGGTCACCGGCTGTTTTCCGGAGCACGAAATCCATCGCGTGACACGGTACTTCAACTTGCGTTTGGCTTTGAAATGGATACGGATGACGCGCAACAGCTCTTAAAGATTGCCCGTGTTACAGCGTTACATCCCCGTGTCAAAAGAGATGCTGTCATCGCTTACTGTTTACATCATCGAAAATCAGTGATAGAAGCACAGCAGTTATTGTATGACAACAATCTGCCGCTGATGGGAGGTAAGCGTAATGAAAAATGATGATTTGCTGCAAACAATATTAGAGTCATATGATGATTCAAACTATCCGGAAGCGTTCGTTTCAGAATATGATATTATGGAATGCTTGTCGGATCAAAATGGGATCTGCACTTTTCTTGTACAGAAGAAGGACGGAGAAAACTGCATAGCAAAGTGTTATGATAAATTGAGAAGGGGTATATCGGATAATACTGGGGTTCTAACGAATGGCCGTGAACCGGCATTCGGACAGTGCCAGATGGGCAGTTTGACTGGGGCGGTCGCCTCCGAAAGAGTAACGGAGGCGTCCAAAGGTTCCCTCAGAATGGTTGGAAACCATTCGCAGAGTGCAAAGGCAGAAGGGAGCTTGACTGCGAGACCGACAGGTCGAGCAGGTACGAAAGTAGGGCTTACTTGTTCTTGCTCGCCATTCTCATTCTTGTGATCATCCATCGGATCGCAGTGCAAAGGAGAGCGGCAGCAGTCAGACATATTTTGAATCGTAAAAAGCAATGCAAGGAGAACAGCGCAATGAAGGAATTGGCAAAGCAGTTTATCGGAAAAGAGTGCATGATCTATACCATCGCTTCCAATGACAGCAATATCCAGGGCGTCATAAGAGAAATTGGCGACGGCGGGATGCTCATTGAGAAGACCACGGGCGAAAAGGAGATCATCAACCTTGATTTTATCACCCGTATCAGAGAGTACCCCAGAAAAAAGAACGGAAAGAAAAAGGGCATCGTACTGGATTGAGCGGGATGCTGCGGCCGGAAAGGCGAACACAGAGGACGTTCCTACCCGCTGAACAGGAACACGAGCGAATGCCGCCCGAAGCGGACGCCGGGCAAGCGTGTTTTTTCAGATCAACCAACGGTTCCTGTTCGGCTGCGTCCTGCGGCGATAGACTGGACGCGGAAAGGAGGTGCTCCCCATGGATCAGGAGAAGATCGGAAAGTTTATCGCATCCTGCCGAAAGGAGCGGGGCTTCACACAAGCCGTTCTTGCAGAAAAGCTTGGCATCACGGACCGCGCCGTATCCAAATGGGAAACCGGACGAAGCCTGCCGGATGCGGCCGTTATGCCGGAATTATGTGACCTGCTGAAAATCGATCTCAGCGAGCTTTTCAGTGGGGAGCGGATCGCTATGGAGAACTTCAAGGACGCTTCGGACGCTTTACTTTTGGAGATGAAGCGGCAGGAGGAGTCATCAAACCAGCGGATCCTGCATCTGGAGAAACTTTTGATTTTGATGACGATCGCCGTATCGCTCACAATGATGCTTGTCGGGTGTTATCTTGCGAGAAACGAGCTTGTCCTCGGGATCGCCTTGCTGACAGTCGGAGCTGCGGCAGTCTTTGCGGCCTGCTTTGTGGGCGTCAAGATCGAGCACGATACCGGATACTATGAATGCCCCGTATGCAAAACCAGATATGTACCGACCATGAAAGCCGTTGTCATGGCGCTGCACAGCGGCACGTCAAGAAGGATGAAATGCCCATACTGCGGATGCAGCTCGTACCATAAGAAGGTTCTAACAAAGTAACGCATCGCAACCCATCCTTCGTCAGCCGCATTTGCTTCAATGCAGAACGGTGCGCCGCGCCGCCTCCGGAAAGAAGCGCACAAAATTTTAACACCCTCTTTACATAGAGTGTGCTATACTATAGCCGTTTCGTTTACATGTAAGGAGGGCTGTATGTCCGCATTATTCTCAAATGTCTCACAACTGAACTGGCAGCAGGTCGTCATGTGGTGTATCGGCGGCCTGCTGATTTACCTCGCCATCCGTAAAGACATGGAGCCGACGCTGCTTCTCCCGCTCGGATTCGGCGCGATCCTTGTCAATCTGCCCATGTCCGGCGCCGTCACGCAGGTGTACGACGGCATCGCGGAGATCGGCGTTATCGACGTGCTGTTCGACGCCGGTATCGCGAACGAACTGTTCCCGCTGCTGCTCTTTGTTGGGATCGGCGCAATGATCGATTTTGAACCGCTGCTGACGAACCCAAAGCTCATGATCTTCGGCGCGGCGGCGCAGTTCGGCATCTTCTTCACGCTGAGCCTTGCCGCGCTCTTCGGGTTCGACCTCAAAGACGCCGCTTCCATCGCGATCATTGGCGCGGCGGACGGCCCGACCTCTATTTTCGTAGCCAACTACTTCCATTCCAAATACATCGGCGCGATCATGGTGGCAGCATATTCCTATATGGCGCTTGTCCCTGTGGTGCAGCCGCCTGTCATCAAGCTGCTCACGACGAAGCAGGAGCGGCGCATTCGCATGGTCTATCAGCAGAGATCCGTCTCGAAGATCACGAAGATTTTGTTCCCGATCGCGATCACTGTCATTACGGGCATTGTTTCCCCGCGCAGCGTTGCACTGATCGGCTTCCTGATGTTCGGGAATCTGATCCGCGAGTGCGGCGTGCTGGATTCTCTGTCCGAAACAGCGCAGAAGGTGCTCGCAAACCTCGTCACGCTGTTCCTTGGGATCACGATTGCGACCAAGATGCAGGCGCAGTACTTTTTGACCGCCGAGACGCTCCTCATCCTGGGGCTCGGCCTTGTCGCGTTCGTTTTTGATACGGCGGGCGGCGTCATCTTTGCGAAGATCCTGAATCTGTTCCTGCCGAAAGACAGCAAGATCAACCCCATGATTGGCGCTGCCGGTATCTCTGCATTCCCGATGTCGGCGCGTGTCGTGCATAAGCTGGGCCGCGCGGAGGATCCGCAGAACTTCCTGCTCATGCCGGCGGTCGGCGTCAATGTTTCCGGTCAGATCGCATCCGTCATTGCGGGCGGCCTGATCCTGAATCTGCTCGGATAAGGGGGGATAAAGCATGTCTTTGAATTTCAGCGCATTTCTTAGCACGCTTCCCATTATGGGGAAGGGCATGGCGGGCATCTTTATCGTGACTGCCGTGATCATCCTTTGCATGGCTCTGCTTGGCAAACTCACCGGAAAACGGGAGAAGAAGTGACAAGCTCTTGATTCCTGTTTTCTTTGTTTCGTCTAAAAAGACGGGGTACGATTTCTTTTCTTGAAGAAAAGAAACAAAAGACATTGCGGGGGGGGGAGGATGCTTTTCTGAGAAAAGGCGGTTTCCCGCATGTCCTACTTGGAACGGAAAAACGGACGGTTCGTATGTGAACCGTCCGTTTTGTGTAGCACGTTGGCGGAAGCAGCAGGAGCGCAGAAAAGAAGGGGGAACGTTTTCTTTTCTTGAAGAAAAGAAACAAAAGACACAGCGGGATAGTTGATTTATCGGAGAAAAGATGCTCTTTCACACGTCCTGCCCGGAACGGAAAAACGGACGGTTCACATACGAACCGTCCGTTTTGTGTAGCACATGGCGAAAGAGGCAGGAGCGCAGAGAAACAACTGTTCCGCAAATGATTTTCTTTTGCTTCTTTTCTTCTAAAAAGAAAAGAAGACGTCCGTCTGAGGGGCTGCGCTTCCCGCGCAAGCTGACCGTTTTTTCTTCTAAAAAGAAAAGAAGGGGCGCATTTATGCCTTCGGCCAGGGGGACAGCTTCTCGCCCGAAACGAGAAACGCTTCCGACGCAAGCCGCGCGAGCGGCGTATCGGAAAGGGAGTCGGAATAGAACCGCTCGATCACACCGTCCGGGAACGCCTCACGGAAACGCCGCACCTTCTCCGCACCGTGACAATTCAGCCCGTCGTACTTTCCGGTTTGCGGATCGACACGGGACGCAATGCAGGTGCGAATGCCGAGCAGCGCACAGGCAGGGCGCACGAGAAACTCCGGCGAGGCGGAGATCACGACATCGTCCGGCTGCTGCACGGCAAGGTACCACTTGTGGACCTCGCCGATATGCCGCGACCAAAAATCGGACACCGCGGACTCCATATCCGGCACGGCGCGGAACCAGCGATAGAAACGCTCTTTCGCCTCCGTCTTGCCGCCGCGATGCAAAACGTAATGCCGGAAAAATGCCGCCGCGCCGCTCGGTAAATACCGCAAAAGGCCGGGGTGCCGGCGCAGACAATGGAAATAGAAGCAGGCCGTGCTGTCCCTGTGGAAGATGGTCTTGTCAAAATCGTATACGTTCATACGCGCCTCCGCTTTGAAGCTGTCAGGCAAAGTATACCAAAAGCCGCACAGCCGCCGCAAGTCCCGCGCTTGACAGCGGCGTGCCCGCGCGTGTATACTGCAAACAGAAAGAAACGGAAGGAGCGTGAACCGATGCGCAAATAACCCCGACTGTTACATGAGAACGGATCGGAGCTTGTGAAGCACAAGCTTTGTTTGCTCGTGTACGGACGGAGGGCGCAAAAGGGTTCGCGCGGAACGCTTCTTTTTTTGTTGCTTTATTTCGGAGCAAGCGCGCCGGATCGCCGTACTCGCGAGCGGGAAGGAGGTCACACGATGCCGGAAATTCGAAATCTTACCATACAGCAGCGGGTAAGCGGAAGAACGCTTGTATCCGATCTATCGTTTACCATACAGGCGGGCGACCGAATCGCCATCATCGGTGAAGAGGGCAACGGCAAGAGTACGCTGCTCAAGTATCTCTATGACCCCGCGCTCGTCGCACCCTATGCGGATGTGACGGGCAGCGTGCGTATGGACGGCCGCCGTGCGGGGTTTCTCTATCAGGAACTCCCGGAGACGGAGCAGTCGAAAAGCGTCTGCGATTTCCTAACAGGCCGCGGCGCGTTCGATACGGCGGCCGATTCGGAACTGCTGCGCAGGGCGTCCGAGCTCGGCCTGGCGCCGGAGCGCATCTACAGCGAGCAAAGGGTATCGACGCTGTCCGGCGGCGAGAAGGTCAAGCTACAGCTCCTTGCCGTGCTTGCAGGCAGGCCGGATCTGCTGATGCTGGACGAGCCGACGAACGACATCGACATCGAAACGCTGCAATACCTGACAGAGTTTCTGCTCCATACGCCGCTGCCCGTGCTCTATGTATCCCACGATGAGACGCTGCTCGAGGATACAGCGACCGCTGTTATCCATCTCGAACAGCTCCATCTCAAGACGGAATGTCGCAGCGGCTTTTATCGTCTGCCGTACCGCGTCTATGTAGAGTCGCGCATGTCTGCGTTCCAGCGGCAGGAGCAGCGCGCGCGAAAGGAGGCGGCGGAGTACCGCGCAAAGGTTGAACGCTATCGGCGGCTGTTCGAACGGGTACAGGCAGATCAGAATCGCATATCCCGCGGCGACCCGCACGGCGGCCGCCTGCTCAAAAAGAAGATGCATGCCGTGAAGGCCGTCGGCCGCAGACTGGAGAGCGAGGAAAAGCGGCTGACCGCGCTCCCGGTGTTTGAGGACGCGATCAAGCTTGCATTCCCGCCGATCCTCCAGCCGCGCGGGAAGGAGATCCTGCGCTGCTCGCTGCCGGAACTGTCGGTCGCCGGACGTGTGCTCTGCCGAAACGTGGAGCTTGTCGTACACGGCGGCGAGCACGTCGGCATTTTCGGAAAAAACGGCGTCGGCAAGACCACGCTGCTCGCACACATTGCGGAGGAGCTGCTCGCACGAAGCGACGTTCGCACATTCTACATGCCGCAGAACTATGCGGAGCTGCTGCCCCGAGACTGCACGTCGGTCGGGTTTCTTGCGCCGGACGGCGACAAGGCGGCCGTCACCGCTGCAAGACTGCTGATGGGCAGCGCGCACTTTACGCGCGAGGAGATGCTTGCGCCCATCGGCGCGCTCTCCGGCGGACAGCGGGCAAAGCTCTGCCTGCTGCGCCCGATCCTGTCCGGCGCAGACGTGCTCATCCTCGACGAGCCGACGCGGAATTTCTCGCCGCTGTCGAATCCGGTGATCCGCGGCATTCTGCGCGGCTACGGCGGCGCGATCCTCTCGGTCAGCCACGACCGCAAATATCTGCTGGAGGTCACGGAGACGCTGTACCGGCAAACACCGAAGGGATTGCGGCGCGAATGGTGAAGAAACACCGTTGCGTCTGTGAAGAAAATGCGCGGAACATGCTTGCATTTTTGGAGCCGACTTGTTAGGATGAACGCATGAGCCAGTTAAAACGATTTCTTTCCTATTATAAACCGCATCTGCCGCTGTTCATCCTGGACATGTCCTGCGCCACGGTGATCGCGCTCATTGACCTTGCGTTCCCCATGCTCACGCAGTATATTCTGCGCACGCTCCTGCCCGCCATGACGGAGACGCCGGCGCTCGTGACAAAGTTCGTGACGCTGATCGTGCTGATCTTTGCGGCCTATGTTCTGCGTGCGGTCATGCTGTTCATCGTCAACTACTGGGGCCATCTGCTCGGCGTGCGCATGGAGGCGGATATTCGCAGGGATATTTTCTCGCACATCCAGCAGCTGCAATTCAGCTTTTTCGATAAGGTGCGGACGGGCAAGCTGCTTTCCCGCGCAACGAACGACCTGTTCGACGTGACGGAGCTCGCGCATCACGGACCGGAGGACGTGATTATTTCCGCGCTGACGATTCTCGGCGCGTTCATCGTCATGTTCTGCATTGAGTGGCGGCTGGCGCTCGCATTGCTCTGCGTGCTGCCCGTCATGCTGACCTATGTGATGCGGATGCGCGTTCGGATGCGCAAGAGCTCGCTGAAGGTCAAGGAGCGCATCGCGGAGATCAATGCGAATATCGAGTCCAGCATCTCCGGCGTGCGCGTGGCGAAGGCGTTCACGAACGAGACGCACGAGCTCGACAAGTTTGAGCAGGGCAACGCGCGCTTTGTTCATGCGAAGGACGATTTTTATCGCAATATGGCATGGTTCAACAGCGGTACGGAGTTCTTCATCGGCATGTTCAATTTCGTCGTGCTGGCGGTGGGCGGCTATCTGATCTACTCGAGCGCGCTCGAACCCGTGCTGCTGCTGACGTTTACGCTGTATGTGGCCTCGTTTGCAACGCCGGTCAAGCGGCTCGCGAACTTTGCGGAGATGTATCTGCTCGGCATGGCGGGCTTTTCCCGCTTCTGCGAGATCATGGACATCGAACCGGACATCAAGGACGCGCCGGACGCAAAGCCGTTCGAAAACGTCAGAGGCGAGATTTGTTTTCACGACGTGAGCTTTGCATATGACGAGGGGCGGAACGTGCTGTCGCATATCGATCTGACCATTGCGCCCGGGAAAACGCTTGCGCTCGTCGGCCCGTCCGGCGGCGGAAAGACCACGCTCTGTCACCTGATCCCACGCTTTTATGAGATCCAGTCCGGCAGCATCACGATCGACGGGCAGGACGTCCGCAGCGTTACGCTCAAGTCGCTGCGCAGCAACGTCGGCATCGTGCAGCAGGATGTGTTCCTGTTCGCCGGCACGGTCATGGACAACATCCGCTACGGCCGTGTGGGCGCGACGGATGCGGAAGTTATTGAAGCGGCAAAACGCGCGCGCATCCACGACGAGATCATGGCGCTGCCGAACGGCTACGATACGCCCGTCGGCGAACGCGGCGTCATGCTGTCCGGCGGGCAGAAGCAGCGCATATCCATCGCGCGCCTGTTTTTGAAGAACCCGCCCGTGCTCATCCTCGACGAGGCGACCTCGGCGCTCGACACGGTGACGGAGACGGACATCCAGCACTCGTTCGACGAGCTGTCCGCAGGGCGCACGACGCTCGTGATTGCGCACCGGCTCTCAACGGTCAAGCATGCGGACGAGATCGTCGTCATCGACGAGAGCGGCGTCCGCGAGCGCGGCACACACGAGGAGCTCCTTGCAGCGGGCGGCGAATACGCGCGGCTGTACCATGCGACGATGATCGAATGAACGGGAGCGTTCCGTTCTTTTCGGAAAGAAGGGAAACAAGAGAAGGCCAAGCGAAGGCGGCTTATCCCCGTGCGCTTGCCGATTGAACGAGCGTGCGGCGCAAAACGGACGGTTCATGTGCGAGCCGCCCGTTTTTTGCAGCGTGAACGGGAGGCGCAGGGCGCTTCGGCATATCACCGCGCCGAACGCGCAGGAGCCGGACGGAAAAACAACGCGCCGGGCAGGAGGCGCATCCGTGAAGCAGAGCGCGGAAAGCCCCGAAAACAGGGAAAAATCCGCGAAAATTTCTTATAAAAAAGTCTTGCAATTCCCATAAATACCGTGTAAAATAGACATGTTCGCGTCATGGGCGTATTTTGCCCTGCGGACATGGGATGAACGGGAGGTTGCCGGTTCTGCCATCCGGGTAATTTCCGTCACACCCGACACCCGCATCGCCGGGTGGGGGTCGAGACCGATTCGTGCCGTCCCAAACAACAAAGAAGCACAGCCGCGAGGCTGCGCATCCCTTTAGAAGAGGGAAACACACGGCTCGGTGTACAGCCCCGAACGACATCAAGGAGGAAAACAAATAATATGGCAAACAGAATCCGCATCAAGCTCAAGGCATACGAGGCCAGTCTGATCGACCAGAGCGCCGAGAAGATCGTCGATACCGCCAAGAGAACGGGCGCCCAGGTTTCCGGCCCCATCCCCCTGCCCACGGAAAAGGAGATCGTTACCATCCTTCGTGCAACGCATAAGTACAAGGATTCCCGTGAGCAATTTGAGATGCGCACACACAAGCGCCTGATTGACATTCTCCAGCCCTCGGCCAAGACCGTTGACGCGCTGATGAAGCTCGATCTTCCGGCGGGTGTCGACATCGAGATTAAGCTGTAAATCATCGGAGGTAAACCTAATGAAAAAAGCCATTTTGGGCAAAAAGGTCGGTATGACGCAGATGTTCCTGTCTGACGGTACCATGATCCCCGTCACAGTGATCGAAGCCGGTCCGTGCCCCGTCGTTCAGAAGAAGACCGTCGGTACCGACGGATACGAAGCCATCCAGATGGGCTTCTGCGAGATCCGCGAGAAGCTCTCCAACAAGCCGATGATCGGTCACTTTGCAAAGGCCGGCCAGAAGGCGATGCGCTACTGCAAGGAGTTCAAGCTCGATGACGCCGCTTCCTATGAGGTCGGCCAGGTCATCAGGGCGGACGCCTTCGAGGTCGGCGACCGCGTAGACGTGTCCGGACGCAGCAAGGGCAAGGGCTTTGCCGGCACGATCAAGCGCTGGAATCAGGCCCGCGGCCGCAAGACGCACGGCTCCCACAGCTACCGCGTCGCAGGCTCCATGGGCGCCTGCACCTATCCCGGCGAGGTCATGAAGACCAAGCGCCTGCCCGGTCACATGGGCAGCGAGAACGTCACCGTGCAGAACCTCGAGATCGTGCGCGTGGACGCGGAACGGAACCTCCTGTTGGTCAAGGGCGCCATCCCCGGCGCGAAGGGCAGCATGGTCTCCGTCAAGAGCACCGTGAAGTAAGGAAGGAGGAACCTTTCATGCCGAAAGTAGCAGTATACGACATCACCGGAAAAGCGGTCGGCGAGATCGAGCTTTCCGATAACATCTTTGGCCAGGAAGTCAACGCGAACGTTCTTCATGAAGTCGTCAAGGCGTACCTCGCCAACCAGCGTCAGGGCACGCAGAGCGCACTGACCCGCGCAGAGGTCAGCGGCGGCGGCATCAAGCCGTGGCGTCAGAAGGGCACCGGCCGCGCCCGTCAGGGTTCGACCCGCTCCCCGCAGTGGCGGCATGGCGGCGTCGTGTTCGCACCGAAGCCGCGTGATTACACGATCCGCGTGAACAAGAAGGTCAAGCGCCTCGCCATGAAGTCGGCGCTGTCCAGCAAGGTTCTGGATACGGACCTGATCGTCTTTAACGAGCTGAATCTTGCGGCCGCCAAGACGAAGGAAATGGTCAAGACCCTCGAAGCGGTCAAGGCCGACAAAGCGCTCATCGTTCTGCCCGAGAGCAACGAGACCGTCGAGCGCGCAGCCCGCAACATCCCCGGCGTCAAGACGACCCTCGTCGGCACGCTGAATGTTTATGAGATCCTGAAGTACAGAAAGCTGATCCTCACGGAAGCTTCTGTGAAGAAGATTGAGGAGGTGTACGTCTGATGAAGAGCCCGTACGACATCATCAAAGAACCGGTGCTCACCGAGAAGAGCTACGATCACCTGCCGGAAAAGACCTACACGTTCATCGTAGATAAGAACGCGAACAAGATCGAGATCCGCAGCGCAGTCGAAGAAATCTTCGGCGTCAAGGTGGACAGCGTGCATACGATCAACTCTCTTGGCAAGATGAAGCGCCAGGGCGCACACATGGGCCGCCGTGCTTCCACCAAGAAGGCATATGTGAAGCTTACGAAGGACAGCAAGGGCATCGAGTTCTTCGACAGCATCTCGCAGTAAGGAGGCACACATGGCAATCAGAAAGATCAACCCGACAACCCCGGGTCAGCGCGGCATGACGGTCTCCGCATTCGACGAGATCACGCGCACCACGCCGGAAAAATCCCTGACCACGGATCTCCGCGGCAAGGGCGGCAGAAACTTCACCGGTAAGATCACCGTCCGTCACCAGGGCGGCGGTGCAAGAAGAAAGTACCGTATCATCGACTTCAAGCGCAACAAGGACAACGTCCCCGCGAAGGTCGCCACGATCGAGTACGACCCGAACCGCAGCGCGAACATCGCACTGCTGCACTACGCGGACGGCGAAAAGCGCTACATCATCGCGCCGCTCGGCCTGACGGTCGGCGAGACGGTCGTCTCCGGCGAAGGCGCCGACATCAAGGTCGGCAACGCGCTTCCGCTTTCGAGCATTCCGGTCGGCACGATGATCCACTGCATCGAGCTCAAGCCCGGCAAGGGCGCGCAGCTGGTCCGCTCCGCGGGCAACGCGGCGCAGCTCATGGCCAAGGAGGGCAAGTACGCGCAGGTGCGTCTGCCCAGCGGCGAAGTGCGGCTGATCCCCCAGAACGCGAAGGCCACAGTCGGCCAGGTCGGCAACATCGACTACGCGAACATCCAAATCGGCAAAGCGGGACGCAAGCGTCACATGGGCGTCCGTCCGACGGTCCGCGGCAGCGTCATGAACCCCTGCGACCATCCGCACGGCGGCGGCGAAGGCAAGAGCCCGGTCGGCCGTCCCGGCCCGGTCACCCCGTGGGGCAAGCCCGCTCTCGGTTACAAGACGAGAAAGACCAAGAACAAGAGCGACAAGTACATTGTGCGTCGTCGCAGCGGCAAGTAATGGGAGGAGAACGTAAATGAGCAGATCGGTTAAAAAAGGACCGTTTGTCGAAGCGCGCCTGCTTCAGCGAATCGATGCGATGAACGAGAGCGGCAAAAAGACCGTGGTCAAGACCTGGTCCCGCGCCTCCACCATCTTTCCGCAGATGGTCGGACACACCATCGCGGTGCATGACGGCAGAAAGCACGTCCCGGTCTACGTGACCGAGGAGATGGTCGGCCACAAGCTGGGCGAGTTCGCGCCCACCCGCACGTTCCGTGGACACAAGGGCTCCGAGAAGTCCTCGTCCGCAAAGTAAGGAGGTTCGACACATGGCAACCAGAATGAGAGAAAAGACGGCAAAGCGCCGTGAGAACGCAGATAAGCGGCCGCACGCGATCGCACGCTATGTGCGCATCTCCTCGCGCAAGGTCAAGATCGTCATCGATCTGATCCGCGGAAAGAGCGTGAAGGAAGCGGAAGCGATCCTGCAGTACACGCCCAAGGCGGCGACGGAGCCCGTGCTCAAGCTCCTCAAGAGCGCAGTCGCAAACGCCGAGAACAATCTGGAGCTCAACAGCGACGACCTGTACGTCGCAGAGGTGTTCGCAAACCAGGGCCCGACCCTGATGCGGTATCGCCCGAGAGCCCATGGCCGCGCGTCCCGCATCCGCAAGCGCACGAGCCACATCACCATCGTGCTGGATCAGCAGGCAAAGTAAGGAGGAAGTAAGAATGGGTCAGAAAGTTAATCCGAATGGCTTCCGCGTTGGCGTCATCCGCGACTGGAATACGCGTTGGTACGCCGCGAAGAAAGACTTTGCCGATTTCCTCGTCGAGGATCATGAGATCCGCGAGTTCGTGAAGAAGAAGTACTACAACGCTTCGATCTCCCGCATTGAGATCGAGCGCGCAGCCGGCAAGATCACCGTCAGCATCTACACCGCTCGTCCGGGTCTGCTGATCGGCAAGGGCGGCGCAGGCATTGACGCCATCAAGGCTGACATCCAGAAGGCCATCGGCAAGGCGGTCAACGTCAACATCATGGAAGTCCGCGATGCAGACGCAGACGCGCAGCTCGTTGCAGAGAACATCGCAGCGCAGCTCGAAAAGCGCATCAGCTTCCGCCGCGCAATGAAGCAGGCTATGGGCCGCTCCATGCAGAAGAACGGCGTCAAGGGCATCAAGCTCATGTGCTCCGGCCGTCTCGGCGGTGCGGAGATCGCGAGAACCGAAGGTTACCACGACGGTTCCATCCCGCTTCAGACGATGCGTGCGGACATCCAGTACGGCTTCGCCGAGGCACACACGACCTACGGCCGCATCGGCTGCAAGGTTTGGATCTACAAAGGTGAGGTTCTCGGCAAGCGCAACGCGCAGAGAACTGAGGAAGGAGGCAGATAACCATGTTGATGCCGAAAAGAGTCAAGCGTCGCAGAGTGTTCCGCGGCCGCATGAAGGGCAAAGCGCTTCGTGGCAACACCATCACCTATGGTGAATACGGCCTCGTCGCTCAGGAGCCCGCATGGGTCACCAGCAATCAGATCGAAGCCGCTCGTATCGCAATGACGCGTTACATCAAGCGTGGCGGCCAGGTCTGGATCAAGATCTTCCCGGATAAGCCCGTCACGGAAAAGCCGGCCGAGACCCGCATGGGTTCCGGTAAGGGCTCGCCCGAATACTGGGTGGCGGTCGTTAAGCCCGGCCGCGTGATGTTCGAGATCGCAGGCGTTGACGAGCAGACCGCACGCGAGGCGCTCCGCCTTGCAGCGCACAAGCTCCCGCTCAAGAGCAAGATCATGCACAAAGAAGTCGAAGGTGGTGAAAGCAATGAAGGCTAATAAGTTCAGAGACCTGTCGAGCGACGCGCTGCTGGCGCGTGAAAAGGAGCTCAAGACCGAGCTGTTCAACCTTCGCTTTCAGTCGGCCACCGGCCAGCTCAACAATCCCCAGCGGATCAGCGAGTGCAAGAAGGACATCGCCCGAGTCAAGACCATCATCCGCGAGCGCGAGCTCAAGGCTGCCGCTGAGTGAGCAGAAGGAGGACAACGAAGATGGAAGTAAGAGGATATCGCAAGACCCGCGTCGGCGTCGTTGTTAGCGATAAAATGGATAAGACCATCGTGGTCGCCATCAAGACCAAGGTTCGCCATCCGCTCTACGGCAAGATGGTCAACCGGACCCGCAAGATCAAGGCCCATGACGAGAACAACGAG
>ERZ1026844.1343-NODE-1343-length-15079-cov-7.884917_pt1 | contig 15079 bp, 13 predicted proteins | sample MGYA00380152_ERZ1026844 | MGnify/ENA primary metagenome ERZ1026844 (study PRJEB33269, sample SAMEA4719788) | human gut metagenome | biome: human-associated habitat; feature: organic feature; material: feces | place: Cameroon | collected 2013-10 ... | reverse complement strand
GTTTTGATAGCGCTTCGCGCCGTCGTCATTTCGAGCGTAGCCGAGAAATCTCTATTGCAGAATGGTCAGCATGCCAACTGCGCCACTTTAATCACCGCTTGCTTCTAATCCCTAACCCCTAATCTCTAGCCACTCATCCCAGCTTTCAAACTTCGGGGTTCAGGGCATAACAATCAAAAACTCCGCGGCGCTTCTATTTTTTATGCGCCGCACCACCCCCGTTGAACCTTTTGAACCTATAGAACCCGCTGAACCTCTTTCGCACGCAATCAGTGGACGGAACGCCCTACGGGCTAACCCTGAACCCATCAACCTGAACCCTGAACCCGCTTTTTACATCGGATACGTCTCAGACTCCGCCTTCTTGGCGCGGCGCATGAGGGCTTCGAGAGCCTCCAATGCCGTGTGATCGCCATCGATCAGATGGCAGACCTCTTCCGTGATCGGCATATCGATATGTTCGCGGACAGCGATGTCATGCACCAGACGAGCCGTGCGGATCCCTTCCACGATCATGTTCGTGCCTTCCGTGATCTCCTTCGCTGTCTTGCCTTCTGCCATCATCATACCGGCAGTGTGGTTGCGGCTGTGGACAGATGTGCAGGTGCAGACGAGATCTCCCATCCCGGAAAGGCCGAAGAAGGTCGTCATCTGTGCGCCGAAATGTACGCCGAAGCGGGTCATTTCGACCAGCCCGCGTGTCATGAGAGCGGCGCGACTGTTATCGCCGAGGCCGATGCCATCCAGCACACCGCAGGCGAGCGCCATGATATTCTTCAGCGCACCGCCGTACTCGACGCCCTTGATATCGTCACTGCGATACACGCGGAAGACCGGACTCATGAAAAGGTCCTGTACCACCTGCACCGCTTCCGGCACTTCGGAAGCGGCGACGGTCGCACACGGCAGCCCGCGGCCGACTTCTTCGGCATGGTTCGGCCCGGAGAGGACGACGATCTTTTTCGTGATGCCCTTCACCTTATCCGTGATGACCTCAGAAAGTCGATGACCGGCATGATCTGCAAGTCCCTTGGACGCACAGACGACTACGGTATCCTTCTCCAGCCACGGTACGAGACTTTCCGCCATGGCTTCGACCGCATGCGATGGTGTACAGAGGATGACGCAGCCTGCCCCCTTCACCGCTGTCTCCAGACTGCTCGTGATCTTCACGTGGAGCGGGATGCGGCAGCCCGGAAGGTAGTTCTTATTTTCGCGGCTCTTCTGTATTTCCTGCGCTGTTTGGGGATTTCTGCAGTACATGAAAAGATCATCATGCCGCGCCGCGAGGGAGATCATCATCGCTGTCCCCCAGCCGCCGGCGCCTATCATAGCTACTTTCATCTGCTACCTCTTTTCCCGGGAAATCGGCTTCTCTTCTCCGCGAAGGAGCCGCCCGATGTTATCTTTATGCTTACCGATAATGATGATGGCGGCAGCGGCAGCAAATGCCACATACTCGATCGGCTTATCCATGAAGAACATGACGATCGCTACGACCGGTGCTGCCACGATGGAGCCAAGGGATACGATGTGTTTCCATTTGAAGATGGCAAGCCATACCAGGAAGGCCGCCAGCACGGCCGGAGCACAGATATAGGCGAAGGCACCTACGCCGCAGGCGACGCCCTTGCCGCTCTTGAACTTCAGGAAAACGGACCAGTCATTGCCGACGATCGCAAAGATCGCACACGCAAGTACCAGCGTGGGATCCGGCATCCCCAGATGCACTGCAAGAAATCCCTTCAAAAAGTCGCAGATAAAGACGGAAAGACCAGCGACGGCGCCCAGCTCACGATACGCATTCGTCGCTCCGATATTGCCGCTCCCCACCTTTTTCAGATTCACACCATAAAATACACGGCCTATAATATATCCGCTTGGTATCGCGCCGATAAAGTACGCCAGTACGATCCAAACTATGCCATCCATCACGCCTCTTCACCATCCTTCTTGCTTCGTACCACGATGCGGATCGGCGTACCTTCGAAGCTGAAGGACTCACGCAGCCGGTTCTCGATGAAACGGACATAAGAGAAATGAATCAGGTTCGCATCATTGACGAACATGACGAACGTCGGCGGACGAATCCCCACCTGCGTCATGTAGTAGATCTTCGCCACGCGGCCGGAATGTGCCGGCGGCGGATTCACCATCTTCGCATCCTCCAAAAGGTCATTCAAGACAGATGTCGGGATACGCAGACTCTGCTGCTCAGCCACATTGTAGATCATATCCCCGAGACGATGGATACGCTGCTTCGTCAGCGCCGAGCCGAAGAGCATCGGCACATAGGACGCAAATGGCAGACCATTCTTGATCTCCTTCTCGAATTCCATCATCGTATTCGTCTCTTTGGCGACCGCATCCCATTTGTTCACGAAAAGGAGCAGGCCCTTCCCTGCCTCGTGGATGTAACCGATGATCTTCTTATCCTGCTCCGTCAGCTTATCGACCGCATCCAGTACGAAGATCGCCACATCACAGTTATCAATGGCACGGATAGAACGGATGACGCTGTATTTTTCCAGCGGCTCATCGATCTTGCTCTTCCTTCTCATGCCCGCTGTATCGACCAGGATGAAGGTCTTTCCCTTGTAGTTCCAGAGAGAATCGACCGCATCTCGCGTCGTCCCCATTTCATCTGCCACGAGCGAGCGTTCATAGCCCAGAAGCGAATTGATCAGGGTGGACTTCCCGACATTCGGGCGCCCTACGATGGCCGTGCGAATGATATCTTCCGACTCCTCCTCTGTCTGCTCCGGGAAGCCTTCCGTGATGCGATCCAGAAGCTCGCCGAAGGAGAGACGGTTCACTGCGGAGATCCCGATCGGATCCCCCAGCCCCAGCGAATAGAATTCGTATACATCCATCTCCTGATTCTCGCTGTCCACTTTATTGACAGCCACGACGACCGGCTTCCCCGTGCGGCGCAGGATCCCGGCGATGATCTCATCATCTGACGTCAGTCCGGCGCGTGCATCAAGGACGAAGAGGATCACATCCGCCTCTTCCATCGCCAGCTCTGCCTGCTGGCGGATGCCGCTCGAGATCTGGTCTTTTCCATTTCTAAACTCGATACCGCCGGTATCGATCAGCGTGAATTCACGGTTCAGCCATTTCACATCACAATAGATGCGGTCACGGGTGACGCCCGGGATATCTTCTACGATGGACACGCGACGCTGCGCCAGCCCATTGATCAAGGTCGATTTGCCAACATTCGGCCGCCCGACGATGGCTACGAGAGGTTTACTCATGAGCCCATTCCTTTCTATTTCTATGGAAATCATATATTAACCAAGGAGTATGCTGCCTGCCGGCTTCTAAGAGCCGGCCATCCCAAAAGATAGAAGCAACACTTCCCCATTTTCACTGTAAATAAAATTGTATGATAGCAAGGAGGCAAAGTCAAGTGATCCTCTGCTTTTCACTTTCTGCCGTCCCATGATCCCTGTAAAGTCACAGGGGCTATAGCGGTGTCTTATGAGACGTCCTATACGGACCAATAAAAAACCGCATTGCGCTTCTCGCAATGCGGTTTTTTATCATTTTCTCTTATTCAGCATCATGAGCCGGTGCTTCGACGAGGGAGAAGGAGATTCTTCTGCGAGCTTCGTCGATGTTGATGATCTTGACTTTCAGATCATCGCCGACCTGGCAGATGTCGCCCGGTTTCTTGTTGTGGTCATCGGTCATTTCATTGATGTGGAGCAGACCGGTGAGGCCGTCTTCGAGTTCAACGATAACGCCGAATTCCAGGATCTTGACGACTTTAGCGTCTACGATATCATCAGCAGCATGGTTGGTGACAGCGGTTTCCCATGGATTCGGGAGGCAGTCTTTGTGAGAGAAGGAGATTCTCTGTTTTTCACGATCGAAGGATTTGATCTTGACGTCAATAACCTGATCCGGTTTAAGGACGTCTTCCACTTTGCCGATCTTCTTCCAGGAGATGTCGGAGATGTGGAGCAGGCCTTCTACGCCATTGATGCCGATGAAAGCACCGTATGGCATGATCTTCTTGACAGTGCCCTGAAGAACGTCGCCGTTTTCATAAGCAGCTTCGATTTCATCCATTTCATTGTTTCTGGCATCTTCCAGTACTGCTTTGCGGGAGAGAACCAGTCTATTCTTAGCGCGGTCGACTTCGAGGATCTTAGCCGGGAATTTCTGTCCGACAAGATTCTGCAGGGAGTGAACGAAGCGCAGGTCGCCCTGAGACAGCGGAATGAAGCCGCGGAGGGACTTCAGCTGAACGAGCAGACCAACTTTGATAGCTTCGATGCCTTCGCATTCGACAGCTTCGCCTTTTTCGAAAGCTTCTTCGACAACGTCCCAGTCAGCCAGACGATCGACTTTGATCTTGGATACGTAAATGGTGCTGTCTTCTTTGACACCGCTGACGATCTGTACACGAAGTTTGTCGCCAGCTTTGAGTACGTCCTTCAGAGATGCTGGTGCCGGGTATGCATATTCATGAGCCTGCAGTACAGCTTCTGTTTTGTAGCCGAAGGAAATATAGGCTTTGTCGTCGAGTACGTCGACAACTTCCCCTTCTACTACACTGCCTTTATGCACGTCCAGGTTCATTTCTTCCTGTTCCAGCATTTCTTTCATGTTTTCCATAATAAAAACTACCTCCTCTATGATCCAGTCCGGTGTGGATGCACCGGCGGTGATGCCAATCTTGTCCCGGGTTTGGAACCATTCAGATTTTAGTTCCTCTGCCGTTTCGATATGATGAACGCAGGCGCCTTCGCTCCTGCATACGTCTGCCAGTCGGCTGGTATTAGCGCTGTTGCGCCCGCCGATGACAATCATCACATCTACTTTCCTCGCCAGCTCACGCGCCGCCTGCTGTCGCTGCATGGTCGCATCACAAATGGATTTGTGAAGAAACACATGCGGGATCCGTTGCCGGATCGCCTGCACCAGCTGGTCAGCCAAAGCCACCGAAAATGTGGTCTGCGTGACGATATGCGCCTCTTCCATGTCTGGAAGCCGGTCTACATCTTCGAGGGTTTCTACCTGGAAGGAATGACCCACTGCCCACTCCGCTACGCTCTTCATTTCCGGGTGCTTCTTTTCACCGATGAGTACGACGGTCTTTCCATCAGCCACGAGGTCTTTGGTGATCTCCTGGTTCCTTTTGACGAAAGGGCACGTCGCGTCCATTAGGGCCAGATTTTTGCACTTGAGCTTATTATAGCACGAAGAGCCCACTCCGTGCGAGCGAATTATTACAGTTTCATCTGTCAAAGTGTCCAGATCGTCTACCGGATAGACGCCTTTTTCAGAAAGCCTTCCGACCACCTGTGGGTTATGAATGATGGGACCATAGGTAACGGCTTTAATGCCCGAATTTGCCGCATTTTCCGCGATTTTCATGGCTCTTTTCACGCCGTAGCAAAAGCCCATCACTTTCGATTTATAGATTTCCATGATTTTAATTCTCAATTGAAGCGCCCGATATAGAGCAGGCATTATGTTTGAAATAGAAAAGTTCAATAGCAAGATAAGGTTCCGGGTTCAGGGTTCAGGGTTCCGGGTTCGCCCATGGGGCGGCTCGCCCCTTGATTACGTTTGAAAGCCTCGATTGAATGAGAAATTAGAAATGAGAAATGCAAAATGGTGGTGCGGCGCATAAAAATATGGAAGCGCCGCGAAGTATAAATAATGACAATGCCTTGTGCTGGCATTCCAGTCACTAGTCACTTGAGACTCCTAATCCCTAATCCCTAATCCCTAGCCACCAGTCACTAGTCACTTTTTATAGTCATCCATCAGCTTCTGGATTTCTGCCTTCACGATGTCATTGAGCTCAGCCACCTTCTCATCGGTCGGGCGCTGCTTTTTGACCTCAATCGGCTTTCCGATGAGGACGGCTAAAGGACCATTTTTGCGAGGCAGATCCATCGTGCCAAGGACAGCGATGAGAAATGGTGGTGCGGCGCATAAAAATATGGAAGCGCCGCGAAGTATAAATAATGGCAATGCCTTGTGCTGGCATTCCAGTCACTAGTCACCAGTCACTTGAGACTCCTAATCCCTAGCCACTAATCCCTAGTTACTAATCCCTAGCCACCAGTCACTAGTCACTTTTTATAGTCATCCATCAGCTTCTGGATCTCTGCCTTCACGATGTCATTGAGCTCGGCCACCTTCTCGTCGGTCGGGCGCTGCTTTTTAACCTCGATCGGCTTTCCGATGAGGACGGCCAACGGACCATTTTTGCGAGGCAGATCCATCGTGCCAAGGACAGCGACAGGAATGACCGGAGTGCCGGTCATGAGTGCGAGGGATGCCATGCCCGTGTGGAAACGGCCGAGTCCTTCTCTCTTGATGCGGGTGCCTTCCGGGAAAATGCCGAGGGGATTGCCCTCCTTGATCTCCTTGATGGCCTGACGCACAGCAGCGCGATCGACGCTGCCGCGCTTCACCGGGAAGGTACCGAACTGACGGATCAGCCAGCCGAAGAATGGATTTTTGAAAAGCTCTTCCTTCGCCATGTAGTGGATGATGCGGGTATTAAAAGCCACGCCGACGACAGGGGGATCCCAGTAGCTCTTATGGTTCGGCGCAACGATGATGGCCCCGGTCTTTGGCACATTCTCCCGCCCTTCGACCTTGAGCCCGAAGAGGACGAAGAAGAAGAAATTTAAGATGGCTCTGACAATAGCATAGCCCATAGGATTCACCTCGTTTGATAATGATGGTCGGCTGTTAGCCGTTTGCCGTTGATAAAGCGCAAGAAGACGGGGAGGCTATAAGACTTTAGACTTTAGACTTCAGATTTTAGATTTCTGCTGCCTGACTTCTGATGTCTCCAAATCTCTATGTCCAGTCCTTGATCCCTAGTCACTAGTCACTTACTTGCTAAACCCCGGAAATTTCTTTTCGCAGATGGCGATCATGGCTTCTGCGGTGCCTTCGAGCGTGAGGTCGCCATTATCAAGAAGGATGGCGTCCTCTGCCTGCTTCAGGGGGGAGATCTCGCGATGACTGTCCATGTAGTCGCGCTTTGCCACATCGGCTTCGATGTCTTCGAGCGAAAGCTCCGGATGCAGGGCTTCGAGCTCTTTGAAGCGGCGAAGCGCACGGGTGTGGACGGAGGCGGTGAGGAAGATCTTCACATCGGCCTTCGGCAGGACAGTCGTCCCGATGTCACGACCATCAAGGACGATGCCGCCTTTTTCGGCCTGGCGGCGCTGGATGGCGACCATCGCCGTGCGCACGCCGCCGATGGCAGAGACTTCCGATACATGCCCGGAGACTTCCGGCGTGCGGATGAAGGGCGTCACATCTTCCCCATCCACGATGACATGCATGGCGTCCGTACCGGGCTTCACTTCCATGTCGAGCGCTTCGGTCATAGCGGTGATTTCCGCCGGATCCGTCAGGCCCTTCTTCAGGGCTTCATAGGTGACAGCGCGGTACATCGCTCCAGTATCGAGATAGGCATAGCCAAGGCGTGATGCCAGGATCTTCGACACGCTGCTCTTGCCGGCCCCTGCCGGACCGTCGATAGCGATAGATAATTTTCGCATAAATGATGATCTCCTTTGTAGGAATTGAATAATGGGTTCAGGTTGATGGGTTCAGGGTTCAAGGTTGTTGTGCAGCGCAAAAATTATAACGCGCTGCATTTTATAGCCTTCCCCTCGAGGGGAAGGCAAACACGTTGGCGCAGAGCGCCATTCTAAAATCGGCGAAGCCGCTCCACCATTTCTCATTTCTAATTTCTCATTTCTAATTTTGATTCCGCCGCACTTTCCGCTGCCAGATGTCCGGTCGAGAAGGCGGCCTGCAAATTGTAGCCGCCAGTGAAGGCGTGGATATCCAGGACTTCTCCGGCGAAGTAGAGTCCTGCCACTTTCTTTGATTCCATGGTGGACGGATTCACTTCTTTGACGGAGACACCGCCAGCCGTCACGATGGCTTCTTCGATGGGCCGTGTACCCGTGATGGTGAGCTTCATGGACTTCATCGTCTGCACGAGGGACGCGCGCTGGGCTTTCTTGAGTTCGCTGACGGGAAGATCCCTGGGGATGCCTGCCAGTGAGAGCACGACGTCGATCATGCGATGCGGGAGAAGCTCGATAAGCGCGCCGGCCATCTGCTTCAGGTGGTGCTTTTCGAGGTCCCTTAGGACACGCTTATCGAGGACTTCCTGCGTGAGGGCAGGCTTGAGATCGAGCGACGCTTCTACGGGATGTCCCTGCGAGAGCCAAAGGGAGGCTTTATCGGAGAGGGACAGCACGATGGGGCCGGTGATCCCGAAATGGGTGAAGAGCATCTCTCCGAATTCCTCTGCCTTTCTGCGCCCGCCGGCGGAAAGGGCCAGTGTGACATTCTTGAGGGAGAGCCCCTGCAGGTCTTTCGGCCAGCTTTCTTTCGTGACAAGAGGGATAAGAGCCGGGCGGATGGTCGTGACCTTGTGCCCGATTTCCCCAGCCATCCGATACCCGTCCCCCGTCGAGCCCGTGCGCGGATACGAAGCACCGCCGGTCGTCAGGATCACGGCATCGGTATCGTAGCGTCCCTTCTTCGTGACGACGCCTTTCGCCCTGCCGTCTGTGACGACGATATGAGACACCGGCTCTTCCAAGTGAAGCTCGACCTTCTTTTCTTTGAGAAGGCGCATGAAAAGGTGGCGCACTTCCTGGGCATCATCGCTGGCGGGGAAGACGCGTCCGCCGCGCTCGACCTTGGTCGCAAGACCATAGCCATGGAGCAGCTCCAGCAGGTCCTCATTCGAGAAGGCTTCGTAGGCACTGTAGAGAAATTTCCCATTGCCCGGTGTCTTCCCGATGAAATCCATGATGGGCGCGCTGTTGGTCAGATTGCAGCGGCCTTTGCCGGTGATGCCCATCTTCAGGCCGACCTTCGGCATTTTTTCAAAGAGCATGACCTTGGCTCCCCGGTCCGCTGCCGTGACAGCTGCCAAAAGTCCCGCCACACCGGCTCCGATGATGGCGATTTTTTTATTTATGGAGCTCATACAGTTTCTTGACCTCCTCTAAGGACAGACGGCGGTATTCCCCGCGGGCGACGCCGGCAAGCGTCAGGAAACTGTACTGCACGCGTTTCAGCCCGAAGACAGGATAGTGGAAAGCCGCCATCATTTTACGGATTTCCCGGTTCTTGCCTTCATGGAGTGTCATGCGTACCTTTGTCTTATTCTTCTCCTTATCATAGCCCAGGACTTCGATCTCGCAGGGTGCAGTCACCCCGCTGTCGATGCGCACGCCTTTCGACATTTTATCCGCCAGTTTCAGTGAATATTTCCCGCGGACCGTGACTTCATATACCTTTTTGACCTCATGCTTCGGATGGGTCAGGATGTTGTCGAGCTCGCCGTCATTCGTCATGAGGAGCAGTCCTTCGGAGTGATAGTCAAGACGTCCGACCGGGAAAATGCGCTCACGGATATTTCTGAAATAATCCATGACCGTGCGCCGCCCCTGCGGGTCGGTGACGGACGTGATGACATTATCCGGCTTGTAGAAAAGAAAATAGCGTTTCCGCTCAGGGCGGATGCGTTCTCCGGCAACCTCGATGCGATCGGAAACGGGATCGGCTTCACTCCCCAGCTCGCGGATGACCTTGCCATTCACACGGACCTGTCCCGCTTCGATCAGTTCTTCTGCCTTGCGGCGGGAACAGATGCCCGCATGGCTCAATACCTTCTGTAAACGTTCTTTCAAAATAGTTCTCCTTCTTCCAGTCCTTCTCGCCAGCGCATCCGGAGCTCATTCACATCCGAAAGCCCGGTGCAGGCGAGGAAACGCTTCGTCGTACCATAAAGGATCGGCCGTCCGGGGATATCCAGACGTCCTCTTTCTTCGATGAGGCCCTTCTCCATGAGGAGCCCCAGCACACGGCCTGCCGTCACGCCGCGGATCTTCTCGATCTCGACTCGCGTCACAGGCTCTTTGCAGGCCACCACCGCCAGCGTCTCCAGCGCCGCAGCCGAGAGCGGCGTCTGTTTCCCCAGAAGGGAGGAGAGCCAGGTGTCATATTTCTTTTTCGTCGCCAGCATGTACCCCGCGCCCGTGTGATGGAGCGTCAAACCGGAGTCTGGCTTTTCATATTTTTCAGACAGCAGCGTGAGTGCTTTCTCGATCATCTGAGAGTCTTCGCCCACGGCCTTTGCCATGTCGGTCAGAGAGACGGGGCTCCCCTTCGCAAAAAGAAAGGCTTCGATGAGCGCTGACAGCTGAAGCAATGTATTTGTCATAAATGTCCTTTTTGAGATCGAGGGTCAAGAGGAATGGGAGTCACAGGTCTCTTCCCTTCAGCGGGCGCAGAGGGCGCGGCTTTGCCTATCATCCTTTGAAAGCACCGCAGCATATGGATACCCACTGCCAAGCCCCTTATGCCGCTCTCATTCCTCATTCCTGATCCTCTTTGCGCTTTCGCCGCTTACAATTTCCAGTCCCCCTGCGCCTTCGATCACGCCAGCCTCGCCAAGGCGAATCAGTTCAAGGAGTGCCACGAGCGTGACGGCGAGGCGGAGGCGTGTCTTCAGCCGCCGGAAATACTGCGTGAAGTCCACACGATGAAGGCAAGAGAGCGTCTCTTTCAGCGTCTTCATTTCCTGCTCCATCGACACCTCTTCGGGAGCGAGGATTTCTTCCTTCTCTTCATGGAGAGAGTCATAGAGCGAGAGGAAGGCCGTGCGCAACTTCAGGAGGGAGATCCGCCCCTGATACAGCCCGCCCTTCACAGCCTCGGGCTCTTTCTTCCAGTACGGCCTTTCGGCATCGATGAGCGCCTCGATGCGTCCCTTGATCTCCTTCATCCGCTTGAATTCTTCGAGTGACCTTGCGAGCTCGGCTCTCGGGTCTTCCGTCTCATCGGCCGCCTCCTGCCTCCGCTTCGGAAGCAGCATCCGCGACTTGATGAAGATGAGTGTCGAAGCCATGGCGAAGAAGCTGCTCGCCAGCTCCAGATCGAACGCCTGCGCTCTCCTGAGGTAAGCGAGATACTGCTCGGTGATCTCATGGATCGGTATGTCGTGAATATCGATCCGATTCTTCGTCACAAGGTGCAGCAAAAGATCCAGCGGCCCTTCGAAGACAGGGAGATTCACCTGATATTCTTTTTCGATCGCTCCCGCCTCCTTGCGCATACGACCCCATCATGAATGTACTCTATTATATTATCATAAATCGAATCATTTGTTGATAGGATTATAGAGGTGAGCAGGGGCTGCCCGCCGGTCACGGAGAATGGCAAGCATCGTTTTCTCCTGCATCGTCATTGCCGGAGGAAGCAAGCGACCTTTTCCGTTCAGATCAGACGATCGCTGATAGGAAGCCCCAAGGACAAATTCCCCGATGAGCTCCCCCAAAACTATGTTACAATACAGACAAAGGAGCTGAATTCAATGACCGAACATTCCCATCTTCCCCCCTTCACCCAGACACTTCTGGATTTTGCCAAAGAAAGTCGCTGCGACTTCGATACCCCTGGACATCACAGCGGTGCCTTCTTCCGTACATTGCCCGAAGGCGCTGCCTTCGTCCGTGCGCTTGGTGAAGGCGCTTTTACAGCGGACATCTCGGACTCTTCTTCCGTCATCGGGGATCCGTCCTCTCATGAAGGCGTCTCCGGAGAGGCAGAAGCCCTCGCTGCGAGCGTGTATGGGAGCGATCGCTGTTTCTTCGTCTTGGGCGGCACCTCCGCCTCGAACCGCATCGCGATCAGCGCGCTCGTCTCAGAGGGCGACCTCATTCTTTTCGACAGGAATAACCACAAGTCTGCCTCGCAGGCCGCACTCGCCGCCGCAGGCGGACTTCCTGTCTATCTCGCTTCCGAGCGAAATGAAAGCGGCATCATCGGCGGGCTGACGGAAGAAACGCTTGACCCTGTCCGCCTCCGCAAGAAAGCGGCCATGCTCTCGCCCGCCGCAGGGAAAAAGCAGCGCCCCTACCGCCTTGCCTGCCTCCAGCTCTCCACCTATGACGGCCTCTTTCTGAATGCCAAAGAGCTTCTTCGCCGCATCGGCTCACTCTGCGACTACATCCTCTTCGACGGCGCATGGGCCGGCTACGAGAATTTTCTCCCACTCCTTCAGGATTCTGCCGTCCTCACCTTCCCCCTGACGAAAGACGATCCCGGCATCCTTGTGACGCAGTCCGTCCACAAGCAGCTTGCCGGATTCTCCATGACGAGCCAGCTTCACAAGAAGGACAGCCACCTGCGGGGGATGACACGCTATCTCGAGGATGACGTCCTGCAGGCTGCCTTTCTCATGCATATATCGACCTCCCCTTACTATCCGCTCCTTGCCGGGCTGGAAATGAATGCGTACCTGCACCAGAAGAAAGGAAAGGAGCTCTGGCAAGAAGCCGCGATCACGGCGACAGAGCTGAAGAGATTCATCCTCAAGCGTTGCCGCTTCCTTCGGCCATTCACCGCTCCCACGGTGCGCGCTGCTTCCTGGGACGCCCACCCGGCAGAAGAGATCCTCTCAGACCCCGCCTTCTTTGCGATTTCCCCCAAAGACACCTGGCACGGCTTCTCCCATATCGCAGAAAACCTCTACCTCACCGATCCCTGCAAGGTACTCCTCGTGACAGACCCGCTCCCTGCACCGCTTCTTTCCCATTTTCTCGAAAGCCGCCATGTAACGGTGGAGAAATCTGATTTCCACACCCTCCTCTTCCTCATCGAGCCGGGTGATACGAAGGAAAAGCAGGAACACCTCCTCTCCCTTCTTCAGGAATGCGAAGCAGCCTATGAGGCCAATACACCGATGTCCGTCTTTGCGCCGCACCTCACCTGCCGGAAAGGAGAAGGACTGAAAGACTTCTCCCTGCGCTATCAGGACTTCCTTTGCCGGGAAGAAGCCGCCCGCCTTACGCAGGTGCTCTTCGATGAAGATCATTTCCCCAAAGCCATGCTCACCGGGAAAGAAGCCCATCAGGCCTTCCTCAAAGGAGCGCGCGAGCGCGTCCCACTTCCGAAAGCCAAAGGGCGCGTATCTCTGGAAATGATCCTCCCCTATCCCCCCGGTATCACCGTCTTAGAGCCCGGCGAGGTCTGGACGGACGAGGCACTTTCCTATTTCCTCTTCCTGCAGAAATACAAGAGCGCCTTCCCAGACTTTTCCCCCGAGATACTCGGTGTGCATGGAAACGGAAATGATGCGTATGTATGGGTGCTTAAAAATCAGAAAGAGGGGAGCTAAGGAAGCACTGATTAAATATCCCTTTCAGGCATCGCCCACATTTATGTTTGCAACGAAGCTGTCCCCTTCCCTGTTGAACCTGATGCCCACTTTGCATCCAAAAAGGCTGCGCCTTCCGGCGCAGCCTTTGCTTTAGTCCTTAAACGGATCCTCCTCCGCATTGCGGTTATTCAAGATCTCATCAAGCGTCTTCATCGGACACATGGAGCCGCACATCGTACAGGTCGCTTCATCCTCCGGGATGCTGCTCTCTCTGTAGCGACGCGCCTTGCCCGGGTCGATGGCGAGTGGGATCATGCGATGGAAGTCCACCTTGCGGCGTGCCCAGCTCATTTCTTCATCCCATTTTTCCGCGCCCTTCACGCCCTTGGCGAGATCTGCGGCATGGCAGGCGATCTTTGAAGCCACGATCCCTTCGTGTACATCATCCAGATCCGGCAAACGCAGATGCTCCGCCGGAGTGACGTAGCAGAGGAAGTCTGCCCCGCATGCTGCCGACAGCGTCCCCCCGATCGCCGCGGTGATGTGATCATAGCCCGGTGCCACATCGGTGACGATCGGCCCCAAGACATAGAGAGGCGCCTGGTGGGTGAGCTTCTTCGCGATCTCCACATTCATGCGGATATCCGAGATCGGCATATGCCCCGGGCCTTCCACCATGACCTGTACCCCCGCCTTGCGCGCACGCACGACCAGCTCACCCAGATTGATCAGCTCCGAGATCTGCACGGCATCGGTCGAGTCATGCCCGCAGCCGCTGCGGCATCCATCACCCAAAGACAGTGTGACATCATACTTCTTCAAAAGCAGCAGCAGACGGTCAAACTGTTCATAGAAGGGATTCTCCTTCCCGTGCATGTACATCCACGCAAAGAGCACCGAGCCGCCGCGGGAAACGAGATTCGTGATACGCTTATTTCTCATGATGTGCTTCGCCGTCTCGCGGTTCAGCCCCGCATGGATCGTCATGAAATCCACGCCATCCTTCGCATGACGTTCCACGACAGAGAAGAGATCATCTGCCGTCATATCCTTCAGCCCCTTGTGAAGGACGCCCTTCACATCATACATCGGCACCGTACCGATGGACGCCGGACTGTTCTTCACCAGCCATTCACGGAACGGCGCCGTCTCCCCATAGCAGGACAGATCCATGATAGCCTCCGCCCCCATCTCCCAGGCGAGCTTCGCCTTCGCCTGCTCCGTGTCATAGTTACATACATCAGAAGAGATCCCCAGATTTACATTCATCTTCGTCCGAAGCCCCTTGCCGATCGCATACGGATGGAGCGATGTATGGTAAATATTCGCCGGAAGAACGATCGTCCCCTCCGCGATGCCGGAGCGGATGAATTCTGCGCTCACGCCCTCTTCACGTGCGGCTGTTTCCATTTCCTTCGTGATGATGCCTTCTCTTGCTGCTTCAAGCTGCGTCATAGTCAACCTCCAATAAAAAAATCCGCCTCCGGCGGATACTCTGTCAAAATAGAGCCCGCTTCCTTACGCCGGTATGATCCGATTCAAGTTCAAAGGGTCAGCGCTTCGCGCCTCTCAGCCCCTTAGGGCTCCCCCAGCTGGTTTCTATCTCTATTATACAGGATGTGTCAAAGTGATATGATTTCCCAACGCCTGAAGTCCTTACGCAGAAGAGATCCCATCCACGCATCGCGAGCCTTTTTCACGCATGCAAAAAGGCGATGTGAAATAATGATCATCTCATTTTCGCGTTCCATCTGCCGCGGGGGACTTGCAGCTCTCATAGGAGTGACCGGGAAACCTTATTCCAGCTGTCTTTCATGCCATAGTCACCCTATCCGCCCCTACGGGGCACCTTCCCCTAGAGGGGAAGGCTGCGATACGAGAATACCATCTTCTAAA
>ERZ1026844.1341-NODE-1341-length-15094-cov-6.739278_pt1 | contig 15094 bp, 14 predicted proteins | sample MGYA00380152_ERZ1026844 | MGnify/ENA primary metagenome ERZ1026844 (study PRJEB33269, sample SAMEA4719788) | human gut metagenome | biome: human-associated habitat; feature: organic feature; material: feces | place: Cameroon | collected 2013-10 ... | reverse complement strand
GAAACTGCACGCCGCGCTGAGATTTCACACGGTAGCCGACAGAAATGATAACATCGAGATTATAGTAATCCACCTGATAAGCCTTACCGTCAGCGGCAGTTGTTGCAAAATTTGCAACAACTGCTTCTCGCTTCAATTCGCCCTCAGTGAAAATGTTCTTGATATGTCTGGAAATGGTAGACTTGTCTCTCTGAAACAACTCTGCCATCTGGTCAATGGACAGCCAAACGGTATCTCCATCGAAGGTCGTTTCGATCTTTGTCAAGCCATCCTCTGTGGTATAAATCATCATTTCAGAATTGTTCTGCTCATTCTCCCAGCGTTCCATGGTCACTTCACCTCGTTTTCTGCCATTGCAGGAGCTTTTGCTCCTGCAATGGCGGTTTGGACACTTATTTCATGACAATTATATCATGCTGCTTTCACGGGTTCAATATCGTTTTCGTGAATATTCTTATCGGCAGCATCTTTTTCAGACACGGCTTCCTCTATGACGAGATCGGGCAGCGCGTCAAGATTCAGAACCACAGCATACTTTTCAATCAAATTTGCCAGCAAAGCGGCGAAACCGCTCCATTCATCTACCATAGGCAGTCTCCCTCTCTTTCTCCGTTCTGTGTGTATATGCCGCCAGCACTTCCTTCGGAATACGATCCAGCACGGCGACGGCATCCTCATAATCCCGATGCAGCTTGGCGTCAGCCAGCTTTTTCAAGGTGCTTTCCTGCGTGGCTTTGTCCAGCGACTGTTTCAACTGCTCTGTTTTCTTTTTCAGCTTTTTGTTCTCGGCGGTCGTGGCGGTAAACGCTGTATTGTACTTTTTCAGCGTCGTGTGCATCTGCTCCACAGTCGGGATATACTTGTCCAAAAATGCACCGATCTCTGCTGCTTTTCCTTTGGCATTGAACGCATTGACACCTGCAAGCAATTCTTCCAGCTTGGCCTTCTGCTTGGTCAGGCGGGTCATCTCCTTGAACACCCGTGGTGGGATATGGTCGCGTCCGGTTTCGCTGGCGCTCTCGCCTCGCTCCAAATCCGGGTATTTTTTGACCATATGCTCCCAAAATCTGTCCTGCCATTGCGTTAGCTTCTTCTTGTTGCCTACGATTTCTTTGGCACAGAGCCGCCCATCCGCTGTCAGCGGGACAAAAGAAAGGTGCATATGGGGCGTTTTCTCGTCCATATGCACCACGGCGGATATAATGGTTTTCTGGTCTTGGTGTTCCCGGATGAAATCCAGCGCCTCCTGAAAATAGGCTTTGATTTCAGCTTTCTTCTTACCCTTGAAGAACTCTGGCGTTGCGGTCACAAAAGCCTCCACCAGCCGCACACTGTCCGAACGGGTGCGGCAACCGGCGTCCTTGATCTGCCGCTCTGCCTCTGCACGATATTTGTGCTCCGGTTCGAGCAGATGAAAGTTCAGACAGCTGCGGCTCTTGTCGATATCCGGATTGCTGGCGTATTCGTCTTTTGTGCGCTCATTGTGCGCCTCAATATTAGAAATTTCCGGTCCTTTATACTTTGCAAAGCGGAGAATCGCAAACTGTGGCTTACTCATTTATTTTTCCCTCCGTTTCTGCCAGATCAGTTCATAACCCAGCGCGTCGGCAAGCTCGACGACCTCTTTATAGCGGATGCTCTCCCGCTGCAACTTGGCGGACAAATTGGAAACGCTGTCCGACCAGCCATATTCATCATGTAACAGGTCAACAACTTCCTGCATGGTAAAACCGGCGCGAATGATCTGCGCCTTGATTTCATTGCGTACACTCATATTCAAATCCCCTCCAAAATTCAGATAATGAAAAAGCGAAGCCGGTACGCCATTCGGCGCATCCGCTTCGCTGCATCGTGAAAAAAGCCTTACTCTCAAATCCGCTCAAAATCGCCGTTATGATGTCCTGTCCACAGGTGACACCTATCGACTTTTCTGTTCCGTGTGACTTCGCTCTAAAGCGTATGATTTCCCGCGTTTCCGCGCACCCATGTTGTTGTTCCGAGAAGTGCGATTTCGTGAAAGCATTTCTGCCATCAGGCAAATAATTTACGGATTTCACTTAGCTTGATTTCGTGCCCAAAAATATACGCACTGCCAGTCAGAGTTTTTCATATAGCGGCGTTTTGGGAAAAACGCTGCGTACATACGTACACGGCGCAGTCGCAGAAAATTCATCGCCAGTCCTCCGGTACGTACGTATGCTCTGAAATCTCGGAAAACCCATTTATATTGGGTTTTGCAATCGCTTCAATACCAAAGAAGCCCCATACACGCCGTCCGGCAGCGTTAGTGATCTTGTTGCAGTATTCCAGATTATACTTGGTCTGGCTGGCAATCACACTGTCGCTGAAGCTGCGGCGTTTAAGCGGCGTCAGATTGTTTTCCTCGCACCACATCCGGTAAATTTCGTACAAATCTTTTGAGCTGATGGTGCAGTCTGCTTTCAGCCGGATGTATCCCTCTGATTCCAGAAAATCAAAGACGTTGTTGCTATCCCGCTTGACTGCCTCCCGATTATCCCGCGTACGCTGGCTCTCTGTGAATTTGAAGTTGTTGGCAACCAGCCGCTGCAAGCCCTCAAACGCCCACAGGAAGATACCCTCGACCTCCGCTTTCATTTTTTCGGCAAGATCAGGATCATCTATCCGCCCCGCAGGCTTTTCCTTGGTGGTCAGTACAAGCTGGCGGCGGTAAAATCCGTCGCTTCGGTCATATAGCGCTTGCAGATCGCCATTGGAGAACGCCAGCAGGCGGGCAAACATCCAACCCTGATAGCTCTGCTTGCCCTTGCGCTCCAAATCCATTTTGCCTTGAGCGGTCACGATGGACTTGACGTAGTTGGTCTGCCGCAGCGCTTCCATCCGCATATCGTCATCCACACACAGCAGAATGTGTTCCAGATCCGCACGGGCAAAACGGTTTTCGGAAATTTTGCCAATACTGCCGTCCTTCATGTTGCTGCCGAGAAGCGCACCCAGCACAGCGCCGATCTGCGATTTTCCTTCGCCGCCGTTTCCCTTAATCACCATCATGCGCTGCCCCTTGTTGCTGGGGATCAGGCAATAACCGATGAACTCCTGCAAGGTGGGAATGTCCTCCGCGTAAAGAAGCCCGTCCAGAAAAGAAAGCCACCGGACGGGAGCCGGTGCGTCAGGGCGATATGCCACCGGCAGTCTGCTCCGCACAATGTTCGGTCTGCCCTCGGTGAAGCTGCCGTCCAGCTTCAAAGTACCGTTTGCCAGATGGATTCTATCTGCCTCTGGTACAAAGTCCCCTATATGAGCCGCCAGCTTCATCACTTCCAGAATGTTGGTGATCTTGCGGGGAATATTGTTCACGGCGCAGCATTTCAGTTCCTCATAGATTTCGCCCCGGAGCGGCAGATCGTCGGTCACTCTGCCGTCCGGTGTAAAGAAAGCACCATCGGCAAAGATGATTTTCCGGCTGCTCAGAAATTCATCACAGAACAGCGCCTCATTGATATTTGTGCCGTCAAACCAGATGGGCGCATCTAAATTAGCTGATTTCCGTTTCGTCACGGGCATCCACCTCCTTTTCCGTCCGTTTCAGGCGTTCTTCCAGTCGGTCGATCATGCCGTCCTTTTGAAGCATATCCACAGTTTTAACACGAACCTCCAACTCCGCAAAGGTTAAAATATCTGCCAGATCCTCGATATAATCGAGCATCTGGCAGGCTTCCACAAAGCAGTCATCAATGGTATCCTCCGGCGTTTTGGGTGCGCACTGCACCTTCCAGCGCTCCAAAAGATGCAGATAATCGCACAATACCCGCTGGCAATGCAGCGTTTCTTTCTGAAACGTTTTTGCCAGCGGATATTTCGGCTTCCGCAGCGCTGCCGCTGCCGGGGGCTTGTCCGGGTCGATCCCAAAGTCATACGCCAGCTTTTTCGCTGCGTCATAGCTGCTCAGGTTGAACAGCTTTGCCACAAGGTCGATCACATCGCCGCTTGTCCCGCAGCCGAAGCAGTAGAAATAATCCTCATTCAGCTTCATGCTGGGCGTGCGGTCGGCGTGGAAGGGGCAGCAGACCATGTTGCCTTGCCCGATTTTCAAGCCGTAGTGTTCGGCAGCTTGTCTCACCGTGGCCGCCGCCTTGCCGCTTTCAAACAGATTCATACAAAATACCTCCGTAATTTTTTTGACAATTTCCTCTTGTCACCTGAATATACGGAGAAAAACGGGATGAGCCGGAAAATCCAGCATTTCCGCAAAAAAAGAAAAAGCCGCCCTGAATTCTTGCAAAAATGCAAAAATCGCAGGACGGCGATTATTCACAAGATATACCTTGATATTATTCCACTTATTGAATATAATGAAGTTAGTTTTAGGGAGGAGGTCGAACGCGCATGAAATACCTGTCAACCTTTGAAACAGCAGAGAAATGGGGTATCTCACACCGGCGTGTGAGCGTCCTCTGTAATGAGGGGCGCATCACCGGCGCACAGCGGGCAGGAAGCCGCTGGATTATCCCGGAGAATGCGGAGAAGCCCGCCGATGCCAGAATCCGAAGCGGGAAGTATATCAAAAAGCCGACAGAGGAAAGGGGGACATAAGCTATGACGAACACTTTTTTGCCCGGTACTGTCCGGGATCGGATTGCCGATCTGATGAAATACTACAAGGTATCTCAGACAGACCTTGCGCTGAAAATTGGCTGCGGTGACAGTTTGCTCAGTAGGTTTCTGACCGGAAAAACGGACAAGCTCGGAGACGAGAATATCATCCGTATTGCCAGAGCTTTTAATGTCTCCACTGACTTTCTTTTAGGCATAACCAATGTCCCTGATAAAAAGAATTATGCCATTGACGAGCTGGGCTTATCTGCACAGGCGGCAAGAAACCTCTATGCCGGAAAAGCAAACGCTCAGGTGGTCAATTACCTGCTGGAAAGTCCTCGCTTTCTTGATCTGACCTACATATTAGAGCAGTATTTCAACGATACGGTTGCCGCCGGGTATGCCGCGCAGAACCAGCTATATACGACTATCAGCAGCCTAACGCGGAAAACGGTAAAAACAGAAGCAGGCGAACAAACTGCACGGGACATCGCACATCTGAGAACATCGGTTTATCAAGCTGACCTTGCCACCATTGAAAATCAGTTTATGCTGGCGGTCAAGGAAGTGAAAAAAGAAATCGGCAATGACTTTGCTGCCATTCAGTCGATGACCGCAGAGCAAACCAAAAAAATGTTTACAGAGGTTGCAAAGGGACAGGATATGACAAATCCAACCATTACACCGGAGCAGGTATCTGATCTGATTATCGGCAGTGTGGCTGGCTTGGATGGTGTCAATCGGGATGCACTTAATACGCTTGGACAGGCGTTGACAGGCTTTTTCCAGACCACCTTAGAGCAAGCCTCATCACAGGAGAAGGATGATGAAGAAACAGGATAATGAGCAGCTTTGTGCACTGGCGCAGAAAGGGGACACAGAGGCTCGTGACCTTCTTCTGAAAAACAATCTGGGTTTCATCCGCAAAACCGCCAATGAGATTTATTTGAAATCCAATCTGGCAGAGAGCGATCTCAGTACAGGAACCAGCGATCTGGAACAGGAAGGCTGCCTCGGTCTGCTGACCGCCATCCCTCTCTTTGACAGCAGCAAGGGGATTAAGTTTCTGACCTATGCCGCACCGCTCATCCGCAACGCCATGCCCGACCTGATACGAGATGTTTTCTCTCAATATGAGCAGAAAATGACCAGCACCACAGACGGACTCGCCTTGCAGAAAATCCGGTTGGATGAGATTCTTCCCGGTGAGGAGCGACTGCTGCGCATCGAAGCCATTGCCGATCCGACCGTCAAGTCTCCGGAACAGATTTATGTGGACAAAGAAACCATGCGTGAGCTGTACGAAGGTCTGGACAGGCTTTCCGAGCGTGAACAAGCCTATCTGCTGTACCGCTATGGCTTTACAGACGATGTGGAGCATACGATGATCGGCTCAGCAATTCATTTCAATCTGCGGGAGAGCCGCGCAAAGACGTTGGAAGATACCGCGATGGACAACCTCTGGCTGGAGCTACCGTGGTGGTTTTAGTGTGTCGCTGCGGCGGGACGAGCTTATATATACCTCTGCTTCCTTCTCCGGCCAGTCGGATTTTGCTTTTCAAAAATCCTGCATTTGTGTCACCTTGGTGTCACAAAATCCGCCTGTCCTACTGTCGCAGAAAAGTGTCTGTCACCCGCTATCTGCCCGTACAGCAGATGGCGAAGCCAACCCCTTTCCCGCGTCGGCCGGAAGCAAAGGTATAACACACTAGACTTTCCTACGGAAAATCGTGTGCCAACAGGGATGCTTCGCGCCCCTATTGGAAACCCAGCGTCAAAGGAGATTGCTCCCCTCTGCACTCCCCTTGTTTTAGTCGCCTATGAAGATGCAACTATATCACAGCTTGCACATTCATAGCCTCCTAAAACATAACCTTCCACAGATTTCATCCAGTGGGGAGATGAATTCTGTGGAAGGTTTTGTTTGTTATTATCCAACTTTGCTTCAAAAGTATCGAAGTTCCAGATGTTGTGAAAATACCTAGATATTATGATTCTTACTCGATGACACCATCTGTATCGAAGATATGATCTAGCTCATCTGTGTTTATCGCACAAGAAACCTTTTCACGGATTGCTGTTTTATACATATCTAGTCGTCTGAACTGATTTCTTCCCGCTGCATCCTTACCCATACGGATAAGCTGGATTCTACCGACACCCGGATTCTGTCTTGCGTATTCTGCAAAACCTTTAGCCTTTCCAAGATTGTCCTTAAAGTCTGCACTGTGTGGCTCAAGGATATCGATCACATAGCCAAGGCGCTCATCTTCACGCACTATGATAAAATCGGGATAAGTTGGTTTAATCTCTCCGTTGATTTCATAGGGAATGCACAGTGCCCATGACGCTCTGGAAGGATTGCGAATCCAGCAGACAAAATCCTGCCGCTTTTCTTCCTCTGCAATCAGATCAGCCTCCCAGCCGTTTAGCTTCAGTTTCGCTGTTCCCGTGGTATCACTAACGAACAAGTGATCACGGTATTCTTTGCCACCAGCCTCATGTGGAACCTGTATTGTCTCTGGAAGGCGGAAGTTATGCTTGCTGACCACATCACCATCAGAGACGATGCTGTCGTAATCTCTGCGGATTTTCTCTGAGTTGATAGTGGCAATATATCTGCGATAATCATCATTCAGTCCGTGGAACCGGTTTTCCGCATAGGTATGAAGTCTGTTCATGCAGTTCTCGTCAGCAACAAAAAGAATGACGTCTATCTTAAAAGCCGTGAGGTCACTGAGGTCGCCATACTTATTGCCATATGCCATACCAATGCCTTCACGTCCCAACTTCACATCGGCAATCTGGAACTGACGTTCAATATCTGTATCGGTCGTCGTAAACATATCATGAACAGAATAGTTGTCCACAGTCTCGCCGAACGCATCAAAAATCTGCGTGGCCAGCTTGAACTGTTTTACCTGCTGCACAAGATCATCGTACTTGCCCGCAGCTTTCAGATCTTCCACATAATCACGAATTATCTGGACAATCTCATTCTGCACCTCTCTGATTGCCTCACGGTGCAGCTTGGACATACTAAGCAGGTGTGCCATCCGATATAGCGATTTTAGGTAATCGTTAATCCGGAGCGCTCTGACATTATAAGAAAGCAGACCGGCATCATTGATAAATTTCATAACCGCTTCACGGTCAAATAAATCCTCTACTTCTTCCTGCTGGCTATCTGGAGCCATAGTTTCAGGTGCAGTAACTGCGCTCAGCTGAGCATCTGCTGTCGGTTTAACATCCGGCTGAACGGTCTGTGTGCTATCGGCGCTCATTTGCTGGAAGGCATTTGTAGGCTGTGCGGGTGTCACTTCTGCTACATCCGGGATCTGTGTCTGCTGCTGTACCGGAGTAGGTGCACCCTGTGTATCTGTTATGGATACCAAAGCTGGCGCCTCGGTACCTTGATTTGCAAACACCTCCAAAGTCATCTGTCCCGGAATTGACATTTGCATTTTCTTCTTTGGTTTAACAGTAAGTGTCTCGAAGCGTTTTCCAGATAGTGACTCGCCATATATGTCTGTCGGAATATCTCCACCCTCAGTGCTCTGCAATGCCTCCACGACATCTTTGACCGTTTCCTCGTTAAAATACGGTAAATACAGATGCACATCATTCAGGACATCATCGACCTGAATATGCATCTGCATCGGAGTTCTGACCATGCGTCCAAGGAGCTGGGCGATATAGGTAGCGTCATTTGCGTGTTTAAAGGACATCATGGTCTCTGCCCTTGGGCAATCCCATCCTGTGGACAGATTTTCTTTAAAGAATACAACACGGATATTTCGGTCATCTGCGATGCGAAAAGGTTCCTCATAACGTACTTCAAGCCCGTTTACCGTAAGGGAGGCAGTTGTTCCTCCGAAGGTGTGGACTACCTGACCGTTTTCCAGCTTGAATCCTGTCCGCTCCTCGATCTTTGCGATGCAATCATCCAGATTGGTATCGGTCAGCTTGTCTCCGGTTCCATTTAGCACCTGGATGATCAGAATTGGATTCACATAGGCGTAATGCTGCTCAAAACAATACTGCGTCCAATGTTCCCACTTTTCCTTCCAGTCGTCCGCTGCCGCCTGCAGGATAGCCATATCGTTGTTGACCGCACTGGCCTCTGGGTAAGTGATGACAATGCGGTCTTTCAAAAGTCCGGACGCTCGCACTTCATCCGCTGTGACAATGGACTTATGTATGGTTGAGGATGTGCCCTCGACCAGAGCATTGAACCGTTGAGTCGTCGCGGACATACCAATCACCACTGGCATCGGCGGAATATGATCCTCATCGCTACCCTTGATAAATTTCTGCATGATTGTCGTGGCCTTGCTGGCCTCACGTCCCTGCATGCCGCGGTGTGCTTCATCTATGATAAAGTACAGCCTGTCGCTCTTTTCCCGAACAGTATTTGCAAGCGTCTGCCAAATTGTATAAGTCCTGCCATCGCCATTTTTCGTTAGCTTGGAGGTGACCGACAGCTTCTGCGTATTCAGAAAATAAACATGACCGTCCTCAAATACCTCTTTATCAAAGGATTCCTCGGAAACTGTAACGCACTGCGACAACTTGATCTTATCAGCCTTGGAGTCGATCTTTTGCTTTGATTGCTCGTTCAGCTGAGGCGAATCCGAAAGCCAGACGATGATTGCATCCGGCTGCTCCATATACTGTTCATCACCGAAAAGAATAGCCTCAATCAGCGCGGACATAATGATGGTCTTTCCGGCTCCGGTTGGAGCAGTAAAGGAAACCACCTGCGGCGCATGTGTTCTGTGATAGCTACCCATTGCCTCCGCAGTCTTCATACGGATATCAGCAAGTGCTCTTTTCTGAAAAGGGAATAATTCTACTCTCATGGTTACCTCCCCGTATTGATCCTGAAATTATCCAGATAGTCTCTGTAAAGTTGATAGCAGTCTTTGCCATCGTAGGTACGGATCATCGACCGGTATGCTGTCTCTGAATCCGTTACAATGAAAACTGTCTGGATTTCTGGATGCTGGCTCAATTCGGCATCGAACTCTGAATAATATATTTCATCTACCAGAACAGCCATTTTGTTTTGCGGCAAGATCAGCATGTTCGGGAGACCATCATTTTCAAGAACTGGGCACTTACCAATGGCTCCGCCCTTCATCCAGAGCACCGGAAGCAGTTCACGGAACTGCCTGCCGAGAGCAACGGAGGTTTTGTCGAGGAAGCTCAGTTTGAAGAAGGCCGCGTTTGCCTTAAACCCATCGGCCATTTTCATTCCCTGCATTGTTGCATAATCCAGCTCTTTCTTCTTTATGTATATTTTCTTTCTAACAGGCCGACCAGTTGATTTAGACACAAGCGTAGCATCATCGTCTGGGATGTAAATATCGTGATCGGTTCCATAATCGCCTTGAAGCGGTTCATGTCTAACATTCTCTCCATTGATGCTACATTTTGTTCTTTCCCAAGTTACATATCTGGCGATTCCCAAACGCTCCCACTCTTCATCACCGGGATGGACTCCACGTTCTGATAATCTTCGCGCTTCTTCTTCGGATACTTCATTATTTGTTACCATTATGCATCTGCGTTGCCCGCCATATTCCGCATTCAACAAATTCACTGCATGTAGTGTAGTCCCTGAGCCTGCAAAAAAATCCACAATCAAAGCATCAGGCTTATTTGCCACGAAAAACCTCAAAGTATCGTGTACTGCATATAAAGACTTGGGGAAATCAAATCTCTTTTCTCCTAAAATTTTATTCAGTAGCTGGGATCCTAAATAAGTCGCATTATGCGAAGGGATATCCCATTGAGTACCCGGTATATATGTTCTCTCTATCTCCATATCGCCCTCGATAATTGATCCATCTTCGCGATGTCCAATAATTGAAAAAGTCCCCTCTTCTATTTTCTTCTGTTCTCCGTTTGCAAGATATGTCAAAGCCATTCCTTTATCAGTAAAAGCTCCTAATCTTACATATCCTTTTTCATAAATACTGATAAGATTTTCTCTGCCTATTCTCCATCTGCCCTCTTCACCATTTGAGCGTATAGGCCATACTATTCTTGTTCCTTCAATTGGCTGGACAGTTCTTCTATCTTCTGTAGGTGCCAGTGGTTCACCAATTTTTATAATCCTTGTTCCTTCTTCATTTATAAACAACGGGTAAAACATATTAGGCCTATCGACTCTTCGTGCACCCGTCCCTGACCTCATTAACTGATTCCAAACCAACGCTTCCTTCTTTTCAGTCTTTGTATGACCTCTCCAGTCTTCATACAAAGGAAGTGCAACAGGCGATGAACTACCCATTTTTACAAAAAACAAGTATTCATTAGAACGAGAGAATTCATCACCTCTTGTCACACCAGCTGAATTGATAACTGAACTTACCATTTGAATCCTTGCATCACTAAAAATCTCTTCAAGGAGGCATCCAAGGTGTAAGTATTCCTTTTCATCTATTGTGACAATGAGAACGGAGTCCTTTGGATTCAGCAGCCTTTTGGCAATCTTCAAGCGCTTTTCCATCATGGATAGCCATTTACTGTGACGGTAAGCGTCAGAACCATCTACATAGTCATTGTTGTATTTCCAGTCCTTTGCTCCGGTGTTGTATGGTGGATCGATGTAGATGCAGTCCACCTTCTCTGCGTACAGGTATTCCAGCAGCTGGAGCGCGTGGTAGTTGTCCGCCTCAATCAGCGTATGCCAAAGGTCGCTATCTGGAGCGTTCTGAACTACATCCAGCGGTTTTAGTGTGGGATAGATCGGCTCGCCAAATTCTGCAATAGCGACAATCTCATCCAGCTGGAAAGTTACTTTCTCATGCGTCTCTCTGCGATCGCAGAGAGCTTCGTTCCCATCGAGTTTTATGACCATATAAATATCGCTGACATAGCCTGTCTTTAACGCCACTTTTGAACCGACACGGATTGGAACATCATGAAGCGGCGTGCATTCGGGCAGATGCTCTTCAAACACAAGCCCGAACTTTTTTTGTTTCATTACTTTATCTGTTTCCTGCAAAATCCTATCCCTGAGTGTTGGATCGTTGATCTGCCGGATCAAGTCTTGTAATAACGCCACTGTTTCCACCTCATTCTTCTGTGATCGTCTTTTCCTTTATGTGATAATCAATGCCGCGCTCTTGACAGAAAGCCGTCACCTCTGCTGCACATTCATTGTAAAAGTGCCTTTGTCCTTCATAGGCGTTTGCTGTCTTGCTGTAATTCGTTCTGCCGAAGATGATCCTGTCGGTAAATGCTACAGCTTCCAAGATTTCGCGTAAATTCTGCTCTATCATGTTCGGCGTTGGATACGGTTCTATGCTCACCCACGTCTTGCAACCAACTTCGTGAAGCGCTCTCAGCGCTGCCAGTCGGTCTGCACAGGGAACAGCTCCCGGTTCCATCTGTTCCCGGTATGCTTCATCCAGCGTTATCAACGTGATCCCATATTCATTTTCCGGAGAAAGTTCCGCCAATTCTATGGGAAGTAATCCCTTCGTCAATGTAGTGCATTTGATACCGGCCTCGTTCAGTTTTCGGATAGCCGCAATGCTCATCTGGGACACCTCTGGATATCCTTCCATGAACGGATCTGTGGTAAAGCAAAGCTGTACAGACTGAATCTTATCTCTGAGCCTCGGTATCTCTTTATCCAGCAATTCAAGCGTGTTTGATACAAGCACTGGCTCAAGCCAGCTCTCGTAATCCTTAATTTGCCCGAATCGCTTCTTCATCAGGAATGCATAACATGGATATTTGCACCCATGTGCACACCCCTGCACGTGATTCATTGTGTAGTCACCATACTCTACCCCTGTTTGATAAAGCATGGATTTTCGTTTTATCGTCTTCAAGGTGCTTTCATCCTCCGCCTACTTGTTCTTTAATATGTAGTCTGCCATCCGCAGTGCAAGTCCCTGCGCTTTCGGCCTCTCACTCGCAATGGCAAAGCAGAATAGGAACATCGGCGAGTTCTTGCTGTTCCTGAAAATCAGTGCATGCTTTGACACGCATGGAAAGATTGTCCCAAGCCGAGAGAGGATATACTCCTTTATGTGATCTGTATTTGCGTCCTTAACCATCCGTTCGCCATCGCTCTGTCCGGGCTCCGGGAACAAGTCAAAAAGCGTCATCTGGGGATCTTTCTTATAGAATTCCTTCCGCCATCCGGAATCTCCAAGCAATCGATCTATGCAATTCTCCCATTTAGCGTACTTTCCGTTTTTCGGCAGCATACGTTCAAGTGCAAAAAACGGAAACAGGTACCATACGTCTATCGATTTCGTCTGTGCTACATTTTCAAGCGTAGCCCAATTTACCTGCGTCGCATATGGATCTAAGAACAGCAATCCTCTGTTATATCTCCAGTCTACGTTGCTAATAATCTCCGCGAGCTTATCATTCGCATCGCCGCAGTAAATTGTAACAATTCTCCTCATCTGCGGGAACTCGGAGTTTATCATATCCTGAAGTTCTCCTGCCTTCTGAGAGTCCGCTTCTATGAAATAGTAGTGATCGAACTTCTTTTCAGACGCCAGTGCACGCTTAGCAGAGCCCACAAGAAACTGCCCGCCGTCACTAGTCTCGATCTCACCGGTTCCAGCAAAGGCATCTATATAAATCTTCTTAAACTTCTGATTTTGCAGTGCAATCAGGTATGCGTCCAGATAGCTGGTGAAGATATTCAACTTCTCCTCAGTCCAATTGCCACCAAATTTCTGCGACGTTGCCATAAATTCCAATCACCTCATCTATTTGAAACTCAGTCTCAAGAAGAGAAAGAGATCACCTCTTCCTTCTTTCCTGTATCAGGATTCACAATCTGCTCAATCTTCGCGCCAAAGAAATCGGTAAGATCGCTCTTTACCTCATTACGAAATCCCTTTGACGGGAAAATCGGGTGGTTATCCAGAAGTTCCCACATCTCATCCAGCGACACCTGCTTTCGGCCTCTAAAGCTGCGCTGCAGGTATTTCGCTATATCGATAACATGCAAGCAGCTTTCATCTTCCTCTTCAGCAATCTCACCGAAAAGGTTAAATGGCAACTGCCTGTTCTCAACCGAGTGCTTGGTAGAGGACTGTGCGCCAAATACCTTCCAAGCACTCTTCTTGTAGAGCTTAAATCCCTCCTTGTTGCTCGTGCAATGAATCAAATTATAGACGAGCGAGTTCTGCGTGTTATAGAACGGAAATGCCGATACGTAGTACCTGCGAGTTCCTTTCAGTGAATTTATGATTTCTTCCACTCTGGCCTCATAGGCCTTCTTGTCACTTCCGTAAGGCACCAGTTTCTCAAAGTCTTCCAGATAAGTGTTCTCGTACTTTGCCTTTGTCGTTTTCTTCTTGGCGCTTGTGATCGCCCGCACCGGATCTGAAACCATGTGATTAATCATAACTTCACCCCAGTTACGGAAAAACGGTAGAAGTGCTTCCCAGTCAATAGTCGCATCATACGGATCGTAGAGCAGGAAATAATGCAGGTGCCCAGTTCCATATAACTGTGGTCCGATAGTTCGGAGTAGCTCGTGCGCATCACCACAAGAGGTGACAATCTTAAAATTGCGCTCATCCTGTGGAAGATGCTTTTTTAGCTCATCTACGCGCGCTTTATCCTTGTCATTCAAGTAAATGTGTATATTTTTCTCCGTATAGCTTCTTGATGCTTCCCTAAGTGCTTCTGAGACGCGTACTGCTGTACCTTTCACCAATTGCCCGACATCGTCGGTGTATACACCACTGTTGCACATACAGTCTATAAAGATCAGCCCATTGCAAGACTCAGTCAGCAGCAACTTCTGTGCCCACGATTTGATGTACTCTTCTATCAGCTCAAATTTTTTTATTGTGTGAGGGCTAGCCTTGCTAATTATGTTTTTCTTTTTTGCCGCCATACCATCCACCTCTTATTCAACGATGCCTTCTTGGGAAAAATCAGCTTTCGGATATTCCCAATATCGCAGTTCCGTGTTTTACGCACCTTCGTTAGCATTCTTATACTGACAGTTTAACCTTTAGACAGCTTGTTAGCGAAAGATCATTTGGTACCGACCGCCACCTGCAATTTCTTTCAAAAGGCATCTACAAAATCATACCAAAGTGCTTCAATGCTTCCATAATCGCATTTTCCTTCTCCGGCGGGCATTGAGGCTGCTTGGCGTTTTCGGATTTCGGTTTATTGTAGTTCTCACGCTCAATGATGCCGTATTTCTGCTTCACCTGTGCGATATAGAGGGGGCTGACTTTCAGTCCGGTATGTTCCAGAACATACGCCTTGATTTCCTCGTAGGTTGCCTTACTCTCCGCCGAAGTCAAATCCAACTCGTCCATCTTCACTTCGATCTCGATATGTTCCTTGCTTTGAAGTTTGGACAATAAGCACACCGTCTCCACATGCGCAGTCTGCGGGAACATATCCACAGGCTGGGCGGACTGGAGGGAATAGCCGGACTGGGTAAGTATGCTTACATCGCGCGCGAGGGTGGCTGGGTCGCAGGAAACGTAGACTATGCGCTCAGCCCCGC